>SWCA01008737.1_pt2 | contig 13687 bp, 13 predicted proteins | sample 4692961 | NCBI WGS metagenome assembly SWCA01 (sample SAMN10267275, study PRJNA491770) | bioreactor metagenome | isolation source: DHS bioreactor inoculated with | place: Japan: off Shimokita Peninsula
GGGATAATAAAATCAATTCTATCTACCTTCAAAAGGGCTTCCTTTATGGCTGGAGTTTTTAGGACACCTCTATTTTCAAGCTTTTTAACCAGTTCTTGTAAATTTTCCATACTACCCTCCAACAAAATAAATTTTACATAAATATTATTACCAAAAAATAAGAACACCAAAGCTTTATTTTTTCTTAAATATAATTTAAGAAAGCAACTCGAAAATGAAACAGGTAATTTATTGATTTATGGAGAATATCATTATTAATATAACATAATATGGGGGGCAATAAATGGAAAAGTTATTTGTGCTCGACACAAGTGTTTTGTTGCAGGACCCTAACGCCTTATATGCTTTTGAAGAAAATGAACTTGTAATACCAGCTGTTGTTTTAGAAGAAATCGATAATAAGAAAAGACAGGCTGATGAATTAGGCCGTAACGCACGGCAAATAGCACGTACTCTAGACAGTCTAAGAAAGAAAGGAAAGCTCGATAAAGGAGTGGATTTGGGGAATGGAGGGAAACTTCGTATTGAACTCAATCACAAGCATATATCTTGTATACAGGGTGCTTTCCATGAAATAAATAATGACAATAGGATACTAGCTGTTGCTCTTAATCTTTTTGAAGAGGAGCAGAAAAAAGAAATTCCCAGAAAGGTATATCTTGTTAGCAAGGATGCTTTAATGCGTATTAAAGCTGACACACTAGGAATTCCAGCTCAAGACTATTTGTCTGACATGGTGATAAAACAGAATGATCTGTATTCAGGTTATGAAACATTAGAAGTAGATCCTTCAATTATTGATAAATTCTATAGTGAAAAATTCTTAGATATTTCTATTGAACCCTTTTCCAAATATCAAATTTACCCTCATGAATTTTTTGTATTAAAAGATAAGCTTGGTTCATCTAAATCTGCAGTCGCTTATTATAACTTTGAAAAGAATGCACTTGAACCCCTATGGATTTCTGATAAAGATGTCTGGGGTATATATCCGCGAAACCTTCAGCAGAAAATGGCAATGCAACTTTTATTAAGCGATAATGTGCCGTTAGTAACCTTAACTGGTAGAGCTGGCACGGGAAAAACACTTCTTGCCTTAGCTGCCGGTTTGTATAAGACAGAGGAATTAAATTTATTCAATAAGCTTTTAGTAGCTCGACCAATAGTACCTATGGGCAGAGAACTTGGTTTTCTACCTGGAGACAAAGAAGAAAAGCTGCGACCATGGATGCAACCAATCTACGATAACATGGAGTTTTTGTTTGGCACCCATCGTCAAGGAAGGCTTGAAGATATTCTGGTTGGATTAAAAAAAGTTGAAGTGGAAGCTCTAACCTATATTCGAGGTAGAACCTTACCTAATCAATTTATAATAATTGATGAAGCTCAAAATCTAACAAAGCATGAAGTAAAGACTATTGTATCAAGGGTGGGGGAAGGCAGTAAAATTATCCTTGTTGGAGATCCTGAACAAATAGATCATCCATATATGGACTTTACTAATAACGGACTAACATATCTAGTGGAGAAGTTTAAGGATCAGTCTGTTGCCGCTCATGTTACTCTAGAAAAGGGTGAAAGATCTACTCTAGCACAGCTGGCATCACAGCTTTTATAAGGAATTGTTGGAAGATGTGAAGTTTCTGTTAAGGAGCAGAGAAAGAAAGGATTATAAGAAATAGATGCAGAATAATTTAGGCAGATTATTCATTATTAGAAAGGAGGCATCTGATGGGCAGGAAATTCCTGAACAAATTAAAAAAGGATAGATGGATGCTGGCAGCCATTATCCTAATTAGCTTGATAGGGCTATATTTAAGCACAGGCTTTGCCATGCGGTCTACTGATACGCCCAATTTTTGTGGTAGCTGTCATGTGATGCATGAGCCTGTTAGAACACATGGTGAATCTGTACATGGCGAGTTGACCTGTAATGAGTGTCATGCACCAAAGCCTATTGTGGAGAAGATTGCCTTTAAAACCTATGCTGGATCCAAAGACATTTACAAAAACTTATTTAGTGACATTGATGACGTAATTCATGCTACAGAAAAAACTAAACAAATTGTAAATGATAGGTGCTCTGATTGCCATACCATGACTAATCTTAATGTAGAAATAAACATGGATGCTAAGGAATATTGTACTGACTGTCATCAACAAGTACCTCATTCTCCAAAAAAACCTATTGATGAAAGGAGAGTAGCTGGTGAATAAGAATGTATTAAAGACTGTAATTCTAGTTGTCATAATTTCCTTTATTATTGCAGGCTGCAAATCTTTACCAGACACCAAGCAACCTACATATGAGACCAATCTATCTTCAGACGAAAATCGCAATAGTGCCTTTGGTAAAGAGTTTCCATTACATTATCAAAGCTATTTAAATAATTTAGATGACTCACAGATGACTGTGTACGGTGGGTCTGTCCCCCATGATAAACATGACGGGATTAGTCCCTTGCCCACAGGGTATCAATATGCTCAGCCTTATTTAAAAAATCTGTGGTTGGGGTACCCTTTCAGCTACGAATACAAACGGGCTCGCGGTCATACTTATGCACTAGAAGATATTTTACACATAGACCGTTTGAATAATTATAGTGAAAGTGCAGGACTTCCTGCTTCCTGCTGGAACTGTAAGAGCAACAAAGTGCCTGATTATATTGAAGAGCATGGTGATACTTTCTGGGCAATGGAGTTTAATGACTTTAGAATTGAGCATGACCTTGAGGAAAACACCATAGGCTGTAACCTCTGCCATGATCCAAAGAACATGGCATTGCGAATTACTAGTGCACCTCTCGGGGATGCCCTACAGAGGCAGGGCATTGATTGGCAGGAAGCAAGTAAAAATGAGATGCGTTCCTATGCCTGTGGTCAGTGCCATTCTGAGTACTACTTTCAGAAGGCCGATATAGGAATAGCCCAAAAAGTAACTTTCCCCTGGGATAATGGCTTTAGTCCTGAAGAAATGTATCAGTATTTAAATGAGGGCAAACCTGAAAAGGGTTTTGAAGGTGCATTTGTAGACTGGGTACATCCTGTTTCCCAGACGCCAGTGTTAAAAGTACAGCATCCTGAATTTGAAACATGGATTGATGGCACCCATGGTGCAGCAGGAGTTTCTTGTGCAGATTGCCATATGCCATATGTTCGTGAGGATGGGAAGAAAAAAATCTCTTCTCACCATACTACATCACCTTTAAAGTACATAGAGCAGTCATGCCGCCAGTGCCATTCTGATAAAAGTGTTCAATATCTAAAAGATCGCGTTATTTACACCCAAGAACGCACTTGGGAGCAATTGTTAATTGCTCAAGAAGTTTCAGTACGTGCCCATGAAGCCATTAGACTAGCTTCTGAGTATGAAGGTGAACGCCATGCTGAATACGATGAATTGATGAAGCAGGCAAGAGAAATGACTCGTAAAGGTCAATGGTTTTGGGATTTTGTATCTGCAGAAAATAGTGTAGGTTTCCACAATCCACAAAAAGCCTTAGATACCCTTGCTAAATCACAACAGTATAGTAGGGAAGCAGTAGACTTTGCAACAAAAGCAACTCGCTATGGAATAGCTCCAGAATTAGATGGATACATAAAAGACCTTGTACCGCCTATAATGGAGCATAGTCGCAAATTACAGCAAAGTGAGGAACACCTGCAATCCCATAAGTGGTTAGAATATCTACCATTATTTCCTGAAGCAGAGCCCATATGGGATTTAAATAAGCGCATAGATTGAAGGTACTACTTAATAGAAATATCCAGTAATAGAGAAACAGGGGTCAGTACAATACGACCCCTGTTTCTGTTAATAAAATGCTTACTAACCTAAATGTTAATGGTATTTTTACTAATTAAATCTCCTAACCTTAAATTAGGATCTTTACTATTTAAATGCAATTCTATATATTTTTGAAGATGAGGTTTAATATCCTCTCCATGGGAAACATCTGCAATTTTTACTGCAAGCTGTGGATGTCTACCCAGCTTGCCCCCTACTGTAAGTCGCCAGTATTCCTGACCAGCATTTATTGCTTCTTGTGTACAAGCCTTTAGGCAATCTCCACACCCTATACATTTTCCCCAGTCAATAGTAATCCTATTATTTCCATTCAAAGAAAGTGCCTTCTCCCTACACTTGGTTATACAGTTCTCACATGAGGTGCACCTTTCTTCAGAAATCTTAGGATATATTAATTTGTAGGCCCCAAAATCTTTTATCTGTGGTTGAGAACAGCAATTAGGGCATCCTGCCAGGCTGATCTTAAAAGCCTTGGACTTCTCTAGGCTGTCTCGTAGTATTTCTTGTCTTCTTAAAGAATAATTGGTGTTTTCGAGTACTTTACAAACTTCTTTAATTAAATCACCTGGATTACCTAGAGCTCTAGGGCAACTATCCTTGGCCCGGCAACAGTCAATCTTTACAAGTTCTTTTTGCATTTGAAAACCTCCAAGAATTATTCTATTTATAATTATACATGTAGTTATACGATTAATGAAAGGGCGAAAAATTTTTTATTAATTAAAGGAAATTGTAAAGTCATGGAGAAGTATATTTGTACAATATATCTAAATAGCGTTTAGTATAACTAAACAATATTTTAATGGAGTAGAAGAAGGGGGAAAAGCATGAGATCTAATAAAATACTGAAAAGACCTGAATATTCCTTAAACAGGGCAGGATTTAAAGCCATGGGATATTCAGATGATGACCTAAATAGACCCATAATTGGCATAGCAAATTCTTGGAACACCTTGGTTCCAGGGCACTTTAACTTAAATCAGGTTTCGGAGTATGTGAAACGTGGAATTTATCGTGGTGGTTGTACAGCTGCTGAATTTGGAGTGATAGGCGCATGTGATGGTATAGCCCAAGGACATGATGGAATGCACTTTATTTTACCGTCCCGAGAGTTGATCTGCAATGATATTGAAATTATGGTTGAAGCTCATAGACTCGATGGTATTGTTTTAATAGGGTCATGCGACAAAATTGTACCTGGGATGTTAATGGCAGCAGCTCGATTAGATATTCCTGCAATCTTAATACCAGGTGGTCCAATGCTGGGTGGTATGGAGTTTGATAATAGAAAATCAGATTTAACAACTGTGTCAGAAGCGTTAGGGATGTTAAAGCGGGGAGGGATTAGTGAGGAGCAGTATTACAATTTGGAAGAACAGAGCTGTCCTTCCTGTGGGTCATGTGCCTTTCTTGGAACTGCTAACACTATGTGTTGCTTATCAGAAGCAATGGGAATGACCCTTCCAGGGGGAGCACTCATACCTGCAACAAACCCAGAACGTATGCGAATAGCTGTAGATACAGGAGTGGCTATTTGTGAGCTGGTACAGAAAAATATAACAGCTCGAAAGATAATGACAAGGGATTCCATCGAAAATGCGATTAAAGTGTGTATGGGGATAAGTGGATCCACTAACGCAGTATTACACCTTGCAGCAATTGCCTATGAGGCTGAGTTGGACATTGATATTCTCGAATCTTTTGACATACTTAGTAAATCTAGCCCTCAAGTAGCTAAGGTAAATCCAGCTGCAAAATGGGACATGGAAGACTTTTGGAAAGCTGGGGGCATTCCTCGTGTAATGGAAAAAATGAAAGCCTTACTTGAATTAGATGTATTATCCTGTAGTGCAGGTACCATGAAAGAAAATTTGAAGAGATATAAATACATGTTCCCAGAAAACCCTGAGGTAATTAAAACCATTGAAGAACCCTTTGGGTTTACAGGAGGGGTAGCAGTTTTAAGGGGAAATCTAGCTCCTGATAGTGCTGTTAGTAAGCCTGGAGCAATTCACCCTGATTTATTGAAATTTACAGGAACAGCAAAGGTGTTTAACTCAGAGGAAGAGGCAGAGGAAGCTATCCTAGGGGATAAAATAGTTGCCGGAGATGTAGTAGTTATTCGCTATGAAGGTCCCAAGGGTGGTCCAGGAATGCGGGAAATGTATAAGGCTATGAAATACTTGTATGGGTTAGGATTAGCGCAAAAAACAGCTTTAATCACAGATGGTCGTTTTTCAGGAACAAACAATGGGTGTTTTGTAGGCCATATTTCCCCAGAGGCTGCTGAAGGTGGTCCTTTAGCAATAGTTCAAGATGGTGACGAAATTAGTATTGATGTAATACACGGTTCCCTTCATTTGCATGTTTCAGACAAGGAGATAAATCTGCGTTTAGAAAAATGGGCTGCTCCTGAGCCAAAATATAAAAGGGGATACTTAGGAATTTATTCGAAATTAGCTTCTTCAGCAGCTGAAGGTGCGATTATAAAGGTTTAATTTATAGGGGGGTGACAAGGGGACGTTTCGTCTGTCATATTTCGGGTTTTTGCCTAAAGCAAAAGAACAGAGTTGGGAAAATATAAGGAGGCAATGTCTAAAATGAGTCAAAAAGTTAAAGTAGCAATAATAGGGCCAGGTAATATTGGTATTGATTTAATGTATAAATTAATGGAAAGCAAGTATGTAGAACTAGACGTTATGGTGGGTATTGATTCAAACTCAGAAGGACTAAGGCTTGCTAGAGAAAATGGTTTTAGAACGTCCCATGAAGGTATTGCCTCAATACTGGGCAATGACGAGATTAAAATAGTCTTTGATTCAACAGGAGCTAAACCACACTTAAAGCACGCTCCATTACTAGAAAAGGCTGGTAAGGTTGCTATAGATCTAACTCCAGCTGCAGTTGGTCCATATGTGGTGCCTACTGTAAACTTAGATGAGTATATAGATAGCCCCAATATTAATCTAGTAACCTGTGGAGGTCAGGCAACAATTCCCATGGTAGCTGCAGTTAGTCAGGTTGCAGAAGTAGAATATGCAGAAATAGTAGCTACTATAAGCAGTAAAAGTGCTGGTCCGGGTACTCGCCAAAACATTGATGAGTTTACCCAGACAACGGCAAGGGGAATTGAAATAGTAGGCAGGGCTAAAAAGGGGAAAGCAATAATTATATTAAACCCGGCTGAACCACCTATTATGATGAGAGATACAATCTACACTAAGGTAAAAAACCCAGATGAAAAGGCTATCAGGGGATCGGTAGCAACTATGGTTGCCAAGGTTCAAGAATATGTGCCTGGGTATAAGCTAAAAGTGCCGCCTATAATCGATGGAGATAAGGTTACCATCATGGTTGAAGTAGAAGGTGCAGGACATTACTTGCCCAAGTATTCTGGTAACCTTGATATAATTACTGCTGCTGCAAAGGCAGTTGGTGATAAGATAGCGCAAAAAATTGCCAAAGATCTCGAAAAGGAGGTAGTTTAAGTGCAGAAGCGAATACGTATAGTTGACACAACATTACGAGATGGTATGCATGCCGTTAGTCACCAATTCTCACCAGAGGATATGGCACAAATTGCGGCAGCATTGGATGAAGCCGGTATAGATACAATTGAAATTGGTCATGGAGATGGTTTAGGGGGAGTTTCATTTCAATATGGTTTTGCCAAAGCATCTGATGAAGAATATCTAAAAGCCGTCTCAGGAGCATTAAAAAATGCTAAACTTGATGTACTATTATTGCCGGGTATTGGAACAAAAAAGGACTTGGAATTTGCTGCCAAATATAATGCTAAAGTTGCTAGAATAGCAACACACGTTACTGAAGCAGATGTTGGAGAACAGCATATTAAGTTAGCCAAGGAACTTGGAATGGAAGCTATAGGGTTTTTAATGATGTCCCATATGGCAACTCCTGAGAAAATTGTGGAACAAGCTAAGCTATTTGAAAGCTATGGAGCAGATGTGGTGTATGTAACAGACTCTGCAGGAGCCATGGTTCCTATAGAGGTTGCTGCGAGAATTAAGGCAGTTAAAGAAGCAATATCAATTCCTGTAGGTCATCATGCTCATAATAATATGAGCTTAGCATTAGCTAATACTCTAGCGGCTATTGATGCAGGTGCTGATATGGTAGATGGTACATGTAAGGGGTTGGGGGCAGGAGCTGGTAATACTCAAACAGAGGTATTAGTAGCAGTTTTAGACAAAATTGGATATGAAACTGGTGTGGATCTATACAAAATAATGGATGTTGCCGATGATATAGTTGCTCCGAAGATGGCAAGACCTCAGGTAATTGATAAAAACTCTCTTAGTATTGGTTATGCTGGAGTATATGGAAGCTTTTTATTACATGCAATACGTGCTTCAGAAAAATTTGCTGTTGATGCAAGAGATATATTAGTAGAATTAGGACGCAGGAAAACAGTTGGTGGTCAAGAAGACATGATAATTGATGTTGCCTATGAATTAAGCAATAAAGGTGGGAGGGGTTGTAATGGGGGAGGACAAAAACAATCTTAAGTCACTGGATAAGGCATTCCGTATAATTGAACTTATGGCACAGGAAAGTCGACCAATGGGTGTAACTGAAATCAGTAAAAAGCTAAACATAAATAAGAGTACAGTACATGCAACTTTAAATACATTAATAGGCAAAGGTTATTTCGAACAAGATGCTGAAGGTGGTAAATATAAATTAGGTATTGCATTTACCTTTATTGCAAATGCCTCATTAAATGGCATTGACTTTCGAAGTAAGGCAAAACCTATTATCAAGCGACTTTCTAAGCAGATCAATGAAACGGTACACATGGTAATAATGCGTCAGGGAAACGTGGTTTATATAGAAAAGCAAGAAAGCATTCAATCCAATAGAATCCATACTGAGATAGGCAAGACTCAACCTTCCCACTGTACTGGTGTTGGCAAAGCTATGTTAGCATGGATGGACCATGAAGAAAGAAAACAAATAATTAAAGATCATGGACTTCCCAAATTTACTGTTAAGACTATTATTGATGAAGAGACCTTATATAATCACCTAGAGGATATAAGAAAAAACGGATATGCAATTGATGATGAGGAAAATGAAGAAGGTTTGAGGTGCGTAGCTGCTCCCATAATGGACCATTCAGGGAAAGTGATTGCTGCAATCAGTATTGCTGGTCCAACAACAAGAATGACATTGGATTCATTAGAAGAAATGGCTAAATTAGTTGTGGAGGCTGGGTTAGAAATTTCTAGAGAATTAGGATACAAGGAGCTGTCAAAGTAATTGACTTAATTATAGACAATATGAACTGTTGGGTGGTAGATGAAGGTTGTATTTAAATGTTATAGAAACTATCAGTATATTTTTTATATTAATATTCATGGGGCTTGCAGCTAAACAATTAAAACTATTAAATGGCAATATAAGCCCTGCTTTGACACAATTGGTTATGAATTTAACATTACCATTATTACTATTGAGTGCTTTTGATTTTGAATTAAAACCTGAATTATTAATGCAAAGCATGGTTGCAGCCTTTGCTTCCCTAGCTATTATCGTAAGCACTACTCTAATTTTTAAGCAAATAATTAAGCATTCCAACACTCTTGAAGCAGACAAAAAGCTTCTCCAGTTCTTATGCTTGTTTGGAAATACTGTATTTATCGGTTATCCAATTGTACTGGCCATATTTCAAGAGAAAGGTTTATTCCTAGCAATTATTTTTAACCTGGTTAATATTATTTTGGTATGGACCTATGGATTATGGTTAATGACTCCAAATGATTCCAAGGTGCTTAAGCTAAAATTTTTAAAAGAACCAAGTATTATAGCTATGTTAGTAAGCATCGTAATGGTTGCATTTAATCTGAGAATACCATCCCCATTTCTAGAAGCTTTTCAAACAATAGGTTCAATGACGTTTCCTTTGTCCTTTATAATTATTGGACTTACATTGGAGATTGAAAAGGTTAAATTTGCTGAACTAAAAAAATATTTCAGTTTAACATTTGTGCGGTTACTATTTGTACCTATGCTATTATTTGTTATTCTAAAGCTTGCAAATGCACCTATATTACTGGCTGGCGTGATAATTATTATGTCAGCTACACCTTCTGGGGTTATGGCATCCATTTTTGCAGAAACCCATAAGGGCAATGTAAGAATGGCTAGTGAAGGTGTTGTGTTTACTACATTAGTTAGCATCATAACAATCCCATTTTTATTATTCCTTATCTTTAAGTTCTATTAATTAAGTCGTAGTCCATTTTTTCATATTTTCAATCAAGACTAACTTAATTGTTGCGGTTTGGTGTATATGATAAAATATTAATTATTAATCTAACAAGGGGGAGAACACTTATGAGAAGTCATGTTACTACAAAAGGTTTAGAAAGGGCTACCCATAGAGCACTATATTATTCCATGGGCTTTCTACCTGAAGACTTAGATAAACCATTAGTTGCAATTGTAAATACACAGAATGAAACTATGCCAGGTCACACCCATCTGGATAGTATAGCTAAGGCAGTAAGGGAAGGGGTTATCTCAGCTGGAGGTACTCCCATAGAATTTCCTACTATTGGCTTGTGTGATGGTATTGCCCAAGGAAATTATGGAATGCATTATCCTTTAGCAAGTAGAGAGCTAATTGCAGACTCGATTGAAGTTATGGTTAATGGACACTCTTATGATGCAATGGTTTTAATTACCAACTGTGATAAAATAACACCAGGTATGTTAATGGCAGCCGTTAGATTAAATATACCAACCATTATGATTAGTGGTGGGCCAATGGCTACTGGATGTATAGATGGTAATGAAGTAGGGTATTCTGACCTCATGGCAGCACAAGGTGATGTTGCTAGGGGAAATATTACAAGAGAAGAACTAACAAGGATTGAGAGAGAAGCTCTCCCTGGCTGTGGTGCATGTAACCTACTTGGCACAGCTAACTCAATGAATTTCTTGACCGAAGCATTAGGAATGTGTCTGCCTGGAAGTACAACGCTTGCCATATCCGGGCAGAGGTTAGCATTAGCAAAGGAAACTGGTAAGAAGATTATGGAACTGTATAAGAAAAATATTTTGCCTAAAGATATTATAACTTCCAAGTCATTAGAAAATGCTATTACAGTAGATCTTGCTATTGGGGGATCAACAAATACTGTATTACACTTTACAGCATTAGCTCATGAGGCAGACATTGATTTTGACATTAATAGCTTTGCTGAAATGGCGAAGAAAGTACCACATCTTGTTAAAATGAAACCTGCAAGGGGAGGACATTACCCAGCTGATGTTCATTGGGCAGGTGGAATTACTGCAGTAATGGGACAACTTTCTGAAGCAGGGCTGCTTAATAAAGATGTAATAACTGTATCCGCTAAGACAGTTGCAGAAAATGTTGAGGGTGTTAAGGTAATTAATAATAATGTTATAAGACCGATGGACAATCCATATTCGGCAACAGGGGGTTTACAGCTCCTATATGGGAATTTAGCACCTGAGGGATCAGTATGTAAGAGTGCTGCAGTTGCACCTGAAATGCTTAAGCATAGCGGTCCAGCAAGAGTTTTTGATCAGGAAGAGCCAGCTGTTGCAGCTATTTATGGAGGTGAAATTAAGCCTGGTGACATTGTGGTAGTGAGATATGAGGGTCCAAAGGGTGGCCCAGGTATGAGAGAAATGCTTACACCTACAGCAGCTATTGTAGGTATGGGCCTAGATAAGCAGGTTGGACTCATTACTGATGGAAGATTTTCAGGAGCAACCTCAGGGGCAGCAGTAGGTCACATTTCTCCTGAAGCAGCTGAAGGTGGGCCAATAGCCTTAATTGAAGAAGGTGATATGATAATTATTGATATACCTTCAGGAATTTTGACCCTTGATGTTAGTGAGGAAGAATTGGAAAATAGAAGGAAAAAATGGGTAAAAAGAGCTCCAAATGTACAAAAGGGAAGCTACTTGGATAGATATGAAAAACAGGTAACATCTGCCATGGCAGGTGCAGTATTTAAAAGATAAAGGGAGGAAGATATCTTGTCGAAGAAAAAAGTAACAATTCCAGAAATACTCGCAATGAAAGGTGAAGGCAAAAAATTTAAAATGATTACAGTATATGACTATCCCATGGCTTCAATAGTGGATAAGTCAAAAGCAGAGCTTATACTAGTTGGTGATTCACTAGGAATGGTAATCCAAGGTCTTGAAGGGACTGTACCTGTCAACATGGAAGACATTATATACCATTTGAAGCTTGTAAGAAGGGGTGCTCCTAATACCTTTATAGTAGGGGACATGCCATTTCTGTCATATCAGGTTTGCGCCAAAGAGGCTATTAGAAATGCTGGTACTTTGCTGAAAATGGGAGCAGACTGTGTTAAAATGGAAGGTGGCTTGAAGATTGTTGAAAAAGTAAGGGCTGTTGTAGATGCAGGCATACCTGTCATTGCTCATATTGGACTAACACCACAGACAGCTTCTTTGGTTGGTGGATTTAAGGTACAAGGTAAAAGTGCAGAGGCAGCAGAAAAACTATTGAAGGAAGCCCTTGCTTTAGAAGAGGCAGGAGCGTTTGCCATAGTACTTGAGTGTCTGCCAACAGGTTTGGCTACCTTAATTGATGAAAAACTATCCATTCCCACAATTGGAGTTGGTGCAGGGCCAAATACAACTGCACAAAATTTAAATGCATATGACCTACTTGGTATATTTGATCAATTTGTACCCAAATTTGTGAAACAGTATGCTCAAATGGGTCCGCAGATGGTAGATGTATTTGATACATGGTGCACAGAGATAGATGAAGGAAAATTCCCAGAGAAAAAGCATGAGTTTACAATGAAGGACGAAGATTTGGAAAGACTATATTAATAGTTCAGGCTTGGGCAATATTGTTTTTTAAGTGTGTGATTCATATGCTGTAATTGTGAGGTTAGCCATAGAATTTGTATAATTCTATGGCTTTTAATATTGACATTTAAGATATAACTGTTATATATTATATATAACAGTTATATCTATTATAACAGACCACGAGGAGGTCAGTAATGATAATAAAAATAGATTTGCAGTCAGAAATCCCTATTTATAATCAGTTGCAAAATAGTATTATTGAAGGGATTGCCTCGGGACATTTGAAACCTGGGGAACCGCTTCCTTCAGTTCGCAATATGGCCTCTGATCTTGGGGTGAACATGCATACAGTTAATAAAGCATATAATTTATTAAAACAAGAAGGTTTTATTCAGATTCACCGACAAAAGGGTGTGGTTATAAATCCAGATGGTATGCCTGGGGTAACCTCTGAATACTTAAAAAAATTCAAACAGGACATTAGACCTATAATTGCTGAAGCATTATGTAGAGGGATGACGGGAAAAGAGTTTGATAAATTTTGTAACGTCATCTTTGATGACTTAAAGGTAAAAGGGGGTAACAGTGATGGATAATTTTATTGTTCTTGGAGTTATGTATAGTACTTATCTTATGTTAGGTATTCTTATGGGCTTTATGCCTTACCTCACTCGAAAAACAGAAAGCTTTGGTGTTACAATCCCTGAGGATGTATATTATAGCGAACAATTAAAGAATATGAGAATAAAGTATTCCATACAGGCTGTTTTAATTGTATTTCTAATGACCATCGTTTTGCCATATTATCTTCTAAGGCTCTAACACCTGAGCGTGCATCATTTATTTTTAGCATAGGCCTTGTTCTTTTGATAGGAGCTTTATTTGCTCTCTATTTAAAATATCATTTTACTATGAAAAAATTAAAATTGGATAACAAATGGCAAAATGAGAAACCTCAAGCAATAGTAATAGACACAAGCTTTAGAAATAGAAAATTAGCTTATTCTAATTTGTGGTTTCTAA
>SWCA01008893.1_pt1 | contig 13663 bp, 14 predicted proteins | sample 4692961 | NCBI WGS metagenome assembly SWCA01 (sample SAMN10267275, study PRJNA491770) | bioreactor metagenome | isolation source: DHS bioreactor inoculated with | place: Japan: off Shimokita Peninsula
ATAGGATCATCAGCATTTGAAAATGACAAGAGTAACAAATCATATTCAAAAGCATTTAAAGAAACAGTCATTAAAGCATATCTAGAAGGAGAAGGGTCACTAGAAGATATCAGTAATAGATACAAAATAAGTAGTCGTGGGCTTCTCTTAAGTTGGATAAACAAGTATACTAGTCATATAGAAATAAAGGATTATGATCCTAAACCGGAGGTCTATATGACAAAATCAAGGAAAACAACATACGAAGAACGTATTGAAATTGTAGAATACTGTTTAGAGCATGGAACAAACTACAAAGAAACAGCGATTAAATTTAGAATAAATTATGCCCAAGTCTTTTCATGGGTAAAAAAATATAAACAACTTGGTGAAGAAGGGCTAATTGATCGTAGGGGTAAAAACAAGGTTGAGTCTGAGATGAATGAAGAAGATAAACTTCGACATCATTTAAAAAAGCTTGAGGCAAAGAACGTTTACTTAGAAATGGAGAATAGAGCGCTAAAAAAGCTCGAAGAGATCGAAAGGAGGTCGATCAGAGAAAAACACAAGAAAACATCTACAAAGCTATCTTAGAGTTAAGTAAAGATTATTCAGTAAAAGCCTTATGTATTGTCTATGAGATGAATCGTAGTTCATATTATAAATGGTTAAAGCGAAAAGATATTGTCAATGAAACAGATAAAATCATTGAAGAACAGATTTTAAGTCTACATGAACTGTTTAATCATATTTTAGGGTATCGTCGCATGACATTGTTCATCAATATCATATATAAAACGACTTATAACATCAAAAGGATAAGAAGACACATGAGACTTCTTGGAATCTCTTCAGCAATTAGAAGAAAGAAAACCAACTATTTAAGATATAAACCAGAGCAGGTAGGAAAAAACATTTTAAACCGTGATTTTACAGCAAGCAAGCCAAATGAAAAGTGGTTAACTGACGTTACTGAATTTAAAATTATTGGATCAACAATAAAGTTATATTTAAGTGCAATCATCGACTTATATGATCATAGTATTGTCACATATAGATTAGGAACATCAAATAATAATGATCTCGTTTTTAAAACATTTGAACAAGCAATCAACAAATATCCGAACATTGAAAACATCCTATTTCATAGTGATAGAGGATTTCAATATACAAATCGAGTTTTCAAGAAAAAACTTGATGATAAAAAATTCATACAAAGTATGTCAAGAGTTGGAAAATGTATTGATAATGGACCTATGGAAGCTTTTTGGGGAACATTAAAGTGCGAAATGTATAATTTAAATAAGTTTTACTCAATTGATCAATTGAAAATGGCTATTAAAGAATATATCATATTTTACAATAATCAAAGATACCAACCCGTATTAAAAGGCTTGACTCCAATACAATATAGGAATCAAGCCTCAATTTAAGAAAATATAAAATTTTATTTATTTATGATGTCTACTTGACAGGGGGCAGTTCAATATTTGGTCTTTTTTGTGCTTGTACTACTCTATTAATCGTTAAGATATTGAATTGCTGTTTTTATTGCATCAACAAGTGCATTAGAGGTTTTTGTAGATCCGGCGATTATTTGAACTTGGTCTAAGTCATCAGCACTAATGAGTTGAGATATGTAATCTCCTTCAATAACGTCTTTGCCGAATCCTGCAGTTTCTGTATGTTCTAAAACCGTAAGATTAATCAGTTCCTTTTCAGTAGAAAGTTCTACTTCAATCAGCATTTCATGATAACCCATGATACGCACAGTGATGATGTGATTCGAGTTTTCAACTTTGGCATCTACAACTGTAGGTTCTCCGTTCCATAAATCAATACCAGCTGCTTTAGCGACAATTTTTATCATTTTTGGTTCAAACATCATAGTCGCTCATGCAATGGTATCCCTTTGTTGATCATCAGCTTGATTCGTTTCAGTTAAAAATGTATAAAGTTCTTCTAGAGTTAGAGCTTCACTCACGATATAAGACTCAAGTGCCATGAGCTGTTCGTGGAATGTTCCACCACCCCATTTTCCTGTAAGACCAATAACTTTTCTACCATTTTTTACAAGACTATTTTCACTATCATAAAGTCTTACTTGCGCAAGCAAATCTGCAACAGTTGTTTCTGCTGTAATATTAAAATTATCGAATCCTGTAGATAACAATTGATAAATCTCGTCTGTAGGGACACTTTCTGGATTCACTGGAGCTCCAAAAAAGCTTAATAAAGGAAGACCCATTAATAAATCCGAGCCATCAGCTTTGATTTGTCCTCTAATCGTATACATAGCTTGAGGGATGTTCTCGGTTGATCCTCCAATAAAAATGTCAATGGTTTGATAATCTTGTAAACCACCGATCATAATGTAAGTTACATTCATTTGATAGTTTTCACTACGTTTTGAAATATTAGCCGTTGAAACCATATCAAAATGTATTTGAGTGATTTCACCATCTTCATTCAAACTACCTGCTAAGAAATAACGATATCCTGGTGTATACCCTGATGGTTCAAAATCCATAACTTCGAAAAAGCTAGAAGGACTTGTTGTTTCTTGTTGTGGAACTTCTGGTGACTCTGGTTGATCATCAGTTTCATCGCATGCAGTAAGAAGGGCAAACGAAAAAGCGCACAAAAATAGTAGTACTAATTTCTTCATATTAAATTTCTCCTTGTATTTATTTATGTATAGAATAACATAAGGAATATGGGCAATCAATCCTCTCTTTGTTTGAAAACGTTTTAATGATTTAGATTATTAAATTTATAAATGATGTTTTTATATACTTCTAATATTTGTCTACATTATTTCGTATTTATTTCAATATCAACGTTTTACTATATATAAGTTCGTATTATCTTTCAAGTCTATATTTCCTTAAAAATAAGTGTTATAATATAGATAAACATTACGCAAGAAAGAGGGATGCTAGTGAGAGCGACAGAAAAGAAAATTCTTCTTGCTGCAACAAAACTATTCTCTGAGTATGGATATTCAGGTGTATCAACGAGAAAGATTGCAGAACAAGCTGGGGTCAATGAACTCACTTTATTTAGGACATTTAAAAGTAAAAGTAATTTATTACAAGCAGTGATTAGACATTTCGCCTATGAAGGTAATATTGTTGAAAAAGTAGCACATGATCTTACTGGGGATATCAAAAAAGATATTAAGATTTTTACTGATACTTATTATATGTTTTTGCAAAATAATATCAAAATGTATTTAATACAAATTAGAGAAATTGATGAAGAAGGATTGAAATTCACCAATACAATTGACTATACTGAGTTTATGAAAGACTATTTTGTAAAAAAAGTTGAAGAAGGAAAGTTTGTTGGAGATCCGTATTTAGTAGCAACTTCCATTGTCTCTATGATCATGGGTATATTTACACTTAAAGTCCATGCGAACTCAATTTATGATAACGCTAACTATAAAACACTTATAGAAACATTCGAAGAAGATCTGATCAGATTATATGTTAAAGAGTAGAACTGCTAGCCAAGCAGTTCTTTTTTTAACTTTTTTTCTGAAAACGCTTGTATTCAAAAATAAAAAGTTCTATAATGTAAGTAAGTACTTACATATAAATTTAAGAAAGGAAAACGTTAAGTGATGAATAAACTAATCTCTAAAAAAGATTTTGTTGCTAAAGTTTTTGATGGCGCAAGTATCATGGTTGGTGGGTTTATGAACATTGGTACAGCAGAAGAAATCATTGATGAACTGCTTAAAACTGATGTTAAAGATTTAACGATTATCTGTAATGATGCAGGTTTACCAGGCAAAGGTGTTGGCAAACTTATCGATGCAGGTAAAGTTAAAAAACTCATTGCATCGCACATTGGTTTAAATCCTATTGCAGGACAAAAAATGACTGAAGGTTCGATGATTGTTGATCTTGTACCGCAAGGAACTTTAGCTGAGCGTATACGCGCAGGTGGAGCTGGTTTAGGTGGGTTTCTAACACCAACAGGCATCGGAACGATTGTTGAAGAAGGCAAAGAAGTGTTAGAAGTAGATGGTAAGAAGTATCTTTTAGAAAAACCACTTAAAGCTGATTTTGCATTTTTATTAGGGCATGTTGTAGATAAAAAAGGTAACATCCTTTATAACAAAACCATAAGAAATTTTAATCCACTTATGGCTACAGCTTGTGAACATGTTGTAGTACAAGCAAGAAAAATTGTGGAGGCTGGGGATATTAACCCTGATCACATCGTTACACCACATATTTTCGTTGATTATATCGTTGAAGGAGGAAAACAATGAATCCAAAAGAACTGATTGCTAGACGTGTAGCAAAAGAACTCAAAGATGGAGATGTTGTTAACTTAGGTATTGGTCTTCCTACAATGGTAGCAAACTATGTTGACCATGGATTAGATATTACATTCCAATCTGAAAACGGCATGTTAGGTTTAGGTCCTGTACCGGATGCTGAAAACGAAGATTGGGATTTAACAAATGCTGGTGGAAAACCTGTAACCATGACAACTGGTGGCGTATTCTTTGATAGTGCAACATCATTTGGAATTATTCGTGGTGGTCATGTGGATATCACCGTATTAGGATCACTTCAAGTAGATGAAGAAGGTAATATCGCGAACTGGATTATTCCAGGAAAAATGGTTCCTGGCATGGGTGGTGCGATGGATTTATTAGTTGGAGCTAAAAAAGTGATTGTTGCGATGCAACACACATCAAAAGACACTCCAAAGATTTTAAAAAGATGTACACTACCATTTACAGCTGTTAAAGAAGTCGATATGATCGTGACTGAATTAGGCGTAATGGAAGTGACAGACAAAGGTATTGTATTAAAAGAATTAGCACCTGGTGTAACTGCTGAAGAAGTTCAAAAGAACACAGAAGCAACACTAATTATTAGTGAAAATATAAAAGAAATGGAAATTTAAGGAGAAAGAACATGAAAAAGATTTTTGATAAAATGACTCAAGGTTCTGTAAAACTTGTTGAAAGATTTTTACCAGATCCATACATCTTTGCGATCATCTTAACGTTTGTAGTATTTTTAGTAGCAATGATTACAACTCAGTCAGGTCCTCTTACAATTATTGAAGCTTGGTATGGTGGATTCTGGAGCTTATTGCAATTTTCTATGCAAATGGCAATGATTTTAGTTACAGGTACAATTTTAGCAACTGCACCTTTATTTAAAAAAGGTTTAGGTAAGCTAGCATCTATTCCAAAGAATAAGATTCAAGCAATCATTTGGGTATCTGTTATTGGTTTAGTAGCATCATTTATCAACTGGGGCTTTGGTCTTGTTATTGGTGCGATTTTCGCTAAAGAAGTAGCGAAACGTGTTAAAGGTGTTGACTATCCTTTATTAATCGCTGCTGCTTATTCAGGATTCCTAATTTGGCATGCTGGTATGTCAGGATCTATCCCTTTGACTCTTGCAACTGGTGGAGCAAATCTAGTGACACAAACTGGTGGAGCAGTTGTTGATGCAATTCCAACTAGCCAAACAATTTTCTCAGCTATGAACTTAATTATTGTTGGTGTTATTTTAGTAACATTACCAATATTACTTGCATTAATGCATCCAAAAGGTGACAAAGTTAAGACTGTTGATCCAGCTTTATTAGAAGATGATCCAGTAGTTCCTATGAAACCTAAATCTGAAATGACTCCTGCTGAAAAATTAGAAAATAGTAGAATTATTAACTATGTATTATCAGCAATGGGCTTTACTTTCATTATTTTATATTTCGTTGAAAATGGATTTAACTTAGGATTAAATATCGTGATTTTCATTTTCTTATTTGCTGCAATATTATTACATGGTACTCCAATTAATACAGTTAAAGCTGTTAACAGTGCTGCTAAGAGTGTTGGTGGAATCTTATTACAATTCCCATTCTATGCTGGTATTATGGGTATGATGACTTATAAAGGTTTAGAAAATAATGTATCACTTGCTGGTGCTATTTCTGACTTCTTCGTAAATGTATCAAATGGTACAACTTTCCCATTATTTAGTTTCTTATCTGCTGGTATCGTTAATATCTTCGTACCATCAGGTGGTGGACAATGGGCTGTACAAGCTCCAATTATGATGCCTGCTGCAGTTACACTTGGTGTAGATACTGCTAAAACAGCTATGGCAATCGCTTGGGGTGATGCTTGGACAAATATGATTCAACCATTCTGGGCTTTACCAGTATTAGGTATCGCTAAGCTTGGTGCTAAGAATATTATGGGTTACTGTTTAATGGTTTTATTATACTCTGGCGTTATCATCGGTTTAGGTTTAATTCTTCTTTAATAGAGGATTAAATATATGTCAAAAGTATATGTAGTTGCTGCTAAGAGAACTGCAGTTGGAAGTTTTTTAGGATCTTTATCTAATACTTCACCATCTGAGTTTGGGGCAGCAGTCGTTAAACAATTATTAGTAGATACAAAAGTAGATCCAAAAGATATCGATGAAGTGATTTCTGGAAATATTTTGCCTGCTGGTCAAGGACAAGGGATTGGACGACAAGTCGCGATTAAAGCTGGTCTTCCTATTGAAGTTCCTGGTTATGCAGTAAATATGGTTTGTGGTTCAGGTATGAAAGCAATTATGGACGGCTTTTTAAAGATTAAGGCTGGATGGGAACATTTAGTCGTTGCTGGTGGTACTGAGTCCATGAGTCAAGCTCCTCATTTGATGCCTTCTAAAGGTAGAAGTGGATATAAAATGGGTAATTTAGAAGTCATTGATCATATGATCTATGATGCATTAATTGATGCTTATGATGGTATTCATATGGGCATTACTGCAGAAAATATTGCAGAAAAATATCAAATTTCTAGAGAAGAACAAGATGCTTTTGCTTATCAATCACAAGTTAAAGCGATTAAGTCAGTTGATGAAGGTCGTTTTGATGATGAAGTTGTAGGTCTAGATGTTAAAATTGGTAGAGATGTTGTTCATTTTAATAAAGATGAATATCCAAATCGTAAAACATCTTTAGAAAAATTGGGTACATTAAGAGCTGCGTTTAAAAAAGATGGCAGTGTCACTGCAGGTAATGCATCAGGGATTAATGATGGTGCTGCATATGTTATGCTTGCTAGTGAAGAAGCTGTTAAGAAATATCATTTGACACCGCTTGTTGAAATTATTGAAGTTGATCAAGCAGGCGTTGATCCTAAGTTTATGGGATTAGGACCTGTTGGAGCAGTTAAAAATGTATTAAATAGATCAGGTTTAAATCTAGATCAAATTGGATTATTAGAGCTTAATGAAGCTTTTGCTGCTCAAAGCATTGGTGTCATGAAGTGTTTATCATCTGATTTAGGTGTAGACTATGATCAGTTATTAGAAAAAACAAATGTCAATGGTGGAGCGATTGCAATCGGTCATCCAGTTGGCGCTAGTGGTGCACGTATTGTTGTTACACTCATTCATGAGATGAAAAAACGTAATGAAAATTTAGGTTTAGCATCTTTATGTATCGGTGGCGGTATGGGTACAGCTATTATATTTAAGAATATCTAAATCCCCTATAAAGAGATATGAAGCGGAGACTGATTTGTCCTTGGATAAATCAGTCTCTTTTCTTGATTAACTAGGAAATTCTAATTGATAATTTAAATAAAAACAAACAGAAAAAACTCATCTAAAATGAGTCTGTAAAACGAGTCAACAAATTAATCAATAAGTTTATGATAAATATCTAAAGGCACAAACTGCAACTTACCACAATGACTACAAACATCAACGGGAAAAGCAGCACCTTCAGTCTCCATAAAGTGAGCATAACCAGAAAAATTGACAGTAAGTTCAAATCCACAGTGCAGACATTTCATATCAACCATGATATCAAAATTAGGCATCGATATAAATGCATTAAATGAAGCGGCAGGGCCAGCAATGAATCCCTGCTTAACAGCTGATTTATATTCAGCATACAAATTCTTTTTTTGAACAAAAGACATATGCACAGATTTAGTTTTAAATAGTTTAGGCATCGCTAAATAACCTCTCTTTTCTGTGATTTGGTAGATATGAAGCATCAAGATTTAAAACCATAGTAGAACCACACTGACATTTAAAGATGTCATAGTGATAAGTCTTAAGCAACAAAGTTCGAAAGTGAAGTTGATGTTTAAGATAAGTCAAAGATTTAGGGTTAACTAACTTTAACTCAGAGGCAATTTTTCGTTTTGTCCGATTTGAATAAAAACCGTAATAACGAATCAGATGAAATCCTTTATCAGGGATGTGTTTAATGAGACGTGCAATAAATTTAAAGACATGATCAGTGATGATTTGAGTACCTCGTTTATGATGTTTATCTGAAATTTGATCATCTTCATGAGGATCAAAATGCCAAGTGACTTGGTGATTGATATCATCGAAGTCATCAATTCTAGATTCAGAGATGGCTGGATGAGAAGCATATCTGGCGATGTATTTAGCAATCTTTTTGGCTGTAGACAAGCTAGATTTTCTCTTTAATTGAGGCCCGTAAGTGTAAAAGCCTTTTTTATACTTATGAATGAGATAACTTCTTAAGCGATTAAACTCATTATAGATAGAATTTGTCGCATGGGTTTTCAAATAGGCTGAGATGTTACTTAAGAGTCTATATTGCCAAAACATACGCAGTCTCTCAAAAGGAAAGAAAGACATGTTGGATAGATGACCATGAGCATCAATAAAGCGTTCAGCAACTAAAGCATGGATATGAGGATTGGTCTTCATATCTCTGCCATAGGTGTGAAGAAAACAAATGATGCCAAGTCTTCTATCTAATTGGTGGTCAGCCTTCGTTTTCTTAACAGCTTTATGAAGAACTTCATTTACAGTTTGAAATAAGATATCAAATAAGTCTCTATAAAGCCAAAAGAATTTACGCATCTCTTTAGCAACTGAAAAGACAAAATGTCTATGAGGGCACTTAAGTAATTTGGATTCAATCGCAAGTGTTCGAGCTTCTCGATATCTTTGATTACAAGAAGGACAAAACCTTGAATGACAAGAAAGACCTTGGATATGAAAGTTATCACAAGTTGGGCATTCATAGAAGAAGTAGCCATATTTGAAATCACGACAATGTATCATTTTTTCAACATTTTCGATAATTGAGGGACGTAGTTTATCTTCAAAATGAAGTTTAAATGAATCCCAATAGGTAGCAAATATAGATTGAATGGAAATGGAGTTATCTCTATATACTTTTAAATTAGATAGTTTAACAAGCTCATTGTTAAAGACATGTTCACCATGTTTAAGAGCAAGTTCTAATTGATCTTTAAATTTATACTTAATCACTATAGGTTCCATAAATCTATTATACAATGTGACTTTAAAAAGAAAAAGGCGATTTTTATCGCCCCTAGTGAATTTATTCACTTTTGTTCTTGACAGCAGATGATGTTTTTGTTACAATACTTCATATTTGGTATAAGGAGCACAAGATGAAAATAGCAGTTTTAGGTCCGATAGGTACGTATTCTTATTTAGCAGGTAAAGTTTATGAAAAAGATTTAGGAGCGTCAGTTGAATTTGTATATGTGAAGCACATCAAAGAAATGATGGATATTAAAGATCAAGTTGATGTGATGATTTGTCCTGTAGAAAATACGATCGATGGATATATCGGCATACATATGGATTTGATTATCAAACATCATTTAAAAATAGTTTCAGAGATTCATATACCAATCTCTTTTTGTTTTGTAAGCCATGCAGAAAAAGATAATATTCAAAGGGTTTATGTTCAATATGCTGCAAAAAATCAGTGTCTTGATTTTCTTGATGGTTTTAAAGATAAAGAGATTATGGTTATGGATTCTAATGTGTACGCTTATCAAGCATATGTAGAGGATCCATCTAGTGCAGCAATTGTTCCAAATCATTTGGTAAAAGAAAATGAGATTATTGATGATAAGATTCAAGATGAGAAGGATAATTATACCAGATTTTTAGTCATGACGCATAAACGTGACCATCCAAAACATGAAATGAAAGAAACATTTAAAGTATCATTAGTTATTAGTCCAAAGATTGATCGACCTGGTCTTTTATTTGATATCATCAAAGTTTTTAAAGAATATCAGGTGAATATGACATCGATTATTTCGAGACCGACAAAGAAGAAGTTAGGAACATACCACTTTTACTTAGAGTTAGAAGGCATCAATCAAGATTTTAAGATGATTGATCAAGTAATTGAAAAACTACAACAGGAGTTTCCAGTGATATCTTTGGGTGTTTATTCAGTTTATAAAAAATAAAGGCAGTAATGCCTTTTTTTGATATAATAAGGTTGAGTATTGAAAGGAGTTGTAGTCATGTTAGATATTGCTTTATATATTGTGTTAAGTATCTTAGGATTATTAGTTGTGATATGGATCATTGGTTTTATTTCTAGAGTTATCTTTGTTTCTAAATTTAAGAAAGAAGTTCAAGAACTTTTGGCATTAAGTAAAGGTGATGAAGATATGGATTTAAGCAAGTTTGATGAGTTGCCTAAACCAGTCAAAAAATGGTTAAATCTTCATGATTTCAAAAATCAGAAAAACATATATCAAGCTTATATGACTCAAGACATAAAGATGAGACTTGGTCAAGATAAACCATGGATGAAAGCAACCGCTAAGCAATATGTTATAACTCAAGAACCAGGATTTATATGGAAGGTTTTAGTAAAAATGATGCCTGGTGTTCATATCTCTGGTAGAGATAGATATATGCATGGTCAAGGTGAAATGCTGATTAAAGTGATGAGTTTTTTAAAAGTAGTAGATAGTAAAGGTGTCGAAATGAATCAAGGCACACTTTTAAGATATTTAGCTGAAATATGTTGGGTTCCAACAGCTGCATTAAAAGATTATATTAAATGGGAAGCTATTGATGATCATCATGCAAGAGCTATTATGAGTTATAAGGATGTGACAGCTGATGGCATTTTTGAGTTTAATGATCAAGGACATATGATTTCATTTGAAGCTTTGAGATATGGAGAGTTTGATGGTGTCTATCAGTTAAAACCATGGAGAATCGAGATGTGTAACATCAAGGATTTTCAAGGATTCAAATTACCTGTTGAAGGTAAAGTGATCTGGAAGTTAGAGGATGGAGATTATCATTGGTATCAGTTTATTGTAACAAACGTTGTTTTTAATGAAAGAGTCTAACGACTCTTTTTTACTTATTGTTTTTATGATAAAATACCATAAAGGGGCGAATCTATGAGATATTTATTAATGTATAATCCCGTCAGTGGTAGATCTACATTTAAACATAAAGTAAAACACATCATATCTTTTTTTGAAAAGAGAGGTTTTTCTCTTGATGTCTATGAATCTAAGAAATCTGGAGATTTAAAGGAGAAAGCTTTTCAAGCAGCAAAAGATTATGATGTTTTTTTTGTAGCTGGCGGAGATGGAACGGTTAATGAAGTCGTTAATGGCATGATGAAATCTGACATTAGACCTGCACTAGCAATTCTTCCAAGTGGAACAGCGAATGATATAGCATCTATTTTGGGTATACCCAGGATATTGACGTGTGCACTTAGAATGTATATTAAAAATGATCCAGTTAAGATTGATGTTAATCAAATGAACGAACGATATTTTGTTTACACAGCAGCAAGTGGAGTATTATCTCGAGTCAGTTATGATGTATCTAGAAGACGGATTAAGAAATACGGTTATTTAGCTTATGTGTTTGCTGCGATGAAGGATTTTGTACAAGATTATAACTATCCGATTAAAATCGAATATAATGGTGAAGTGTTAGAAACCGATTGTATGATGGTTTTAGGGTTAAACTCGAATCGTGTTGGCGGCATGAGATTAGTTAACTTTTCTCAAAGTAAATTAAATGATGGATTGTTTGAACTCAGAATTTTTACAAGTAGAAGAAAGTTTAGAAGGTTTAGACTGCTATCCTCATTCATTAGAGGTGGTAAGAAGTTAAGAGAAGATTTTCATTTGGTTAGTGATCATTTTAAAATCACAACAAATAAAGATGTGATTTGGAATGCAGATGGAGAATCAGCAGAAAAAGGAAGTATTGAGATTAAAACGATCAAAGAAGCGTTAAAAGTATATATAAATCCTAGAAGAAAGAAAAAACAACTTTAAATAAGGTAGTGTCAAAAGTTTAATGGAAGTTATGGAAGAATGTGATTAAGATTGATATCTTGCTTGTTCAAAAAGCGAGTTAGTATAATCCATAAGTTTGAGCCATTGATTAGGCATCAATTCATCTTTAGAAAAGATGTCAAGTTCAATAGGTCTCTTGTAATTGAGAGATGAGTGACGTCTTAAGAAATTATAAAATGTGACGAATAAACTCATGTAAACGTTCGCGTTTCTTAAACTTCCATACCCATTAGTACCATGATAATTAAACTTATACGTCCTATTTAAACGTTCTTCAGCTTGTTTATAGGATCGCCATTTCTTAGAGATACTGTCTTTGTTTTTTACACCAATGACTTGATATAAATCGAAATTAACATCATTCATTTTAAAGAAAACTTGTGTAGCGTTATAAATAGGATTACCATCCGTAACGACATGAAGTTTTTTAGGTAATTGCCTATATTTATTAAATGTTTCAAAAAGTGTAGTGACTGCATTTTTAGTTGTTCTTTGATCAAATATCCGATAAGATGTAATGATTTTATTGTGGGTATCTGAACCGAAAAATACATAATTAGATTTCCCCATGACTTTGATATAAGTTTCATCAAAAGTTACAGTGTTTGATAGTTTATAGGGATAAATAACATTGAGTGATTCAGTGATAGCTGCGACAGCTTCAGCGTAGTTAACGACGGTTTGATGTGTTAACTTTAAGTCGTGTACTTCCTTAAGTATTTGAGCGGTTTTTCTAGAGGATAATCCATAGTTCACATAATAAGTCAAAACTAAACCTAGTGTATATTTAGAGTGATGGATCTTGTCTAAATCTACTTTAGAGTTTATAGACAAATGATTTAGATCCTTTAAAGAAGCCAATGTGAAATTAAACAATCTAAAGTGATATCTAAGCTTGTGTTGAGAATCATTGATGAGTAAATGATCAGCGTCACCCGCTGTTAATGATTTCTTGTTTTTAAGATAAAAAGGACATTGATAATGATGACACATTAAAACATCATAATCCTTACGCATATGCTGAACTTCAAGTTTTCGATGACAGTGTGGACAATGATGTGTGATTTCTTCATGATAAGTTTTCTTTAAAGTGAAAGTTTGTTTACAGACTTTACACATATTTTGAGTCTTTGTATGTGCGTAGATATATTCATTTGGAGCACCACAGTTAAGACATAGACCTTCATAAGAAAATGGTTTTTGTCTTTTGATGGGTTTAATGATCTCTTCTGATTGAGCGAGGATATCTTCAAAAGATAGTTGCTTATAATGGTTTTGTTTAACAATCGGTGGCTCATCTATTTTAAAAGAAGCATAGCCAGTCATAGATGGCTTATGCTTAGGCGTTGTTTGTTGTTTTAAGGGTTTGATTAATGGTGTTAGTAAATCATTAAGGGTTTCTAGATGACTGGTGATGAGTGATATATGATCATGAATCTCAGGTGTAGTGAGTTTTTCTTCTAACTGATCAGATACACGATGATTTAACATAAGAGGTTCTAGATGTGTTGATATAAGATAAATATTTTGCTC
>SWCA01001745.1_pt1 | contig 13627 bp, 12 predicted proteins | sample 4692961 | NCBI WGS metagenome assembly SWCA01 (sample SAMN10267275, study PRJNA491770) | bioreactor metagenome | isolation source: DHS bioreactor inoculated with | place: Japan: off Shimokita Peninsula
TTCTACCTTAAACTTAAAATCTATAGATTTTAAGTTTAAGGTAGAAGTTTGATCTTTATAAATCAAAGAAATATCTTTTATTTCATGACCTGAGCGAACCAAATCTATTGCTTTCTCTTTTGACTTATTTCCTACATTTATGTTATTTATGAATATGTTTTCATATATTGTATCTTTATTTGTAAGAGAATAGCCTGCTAAAACCCCCCCTGCTAAAATCAATAATAAGATTGACGATGCAATCAATATAGTACTTTTCTTCAATTAAATTTCCCCCTTGTTTTCAATATAGTATTGGCAAAATTGATTTATAGGACACTTGCTGCATAGAGGATTTCTTGCTTTACAAATTCTCCTCCCATGAAAAATAAGTAAATGATGTGCTTTTGACCAAATTTTTTTATCTATCCCCTTTTGAAGCTGCATCTCTGTTTCTAAAACATCTTTAGCATGAGCAAGCCCAATTCTATTGGATACTCTAAAAACATGGGTATCTACAGCAATAGATGGCACATTAAACGCATTACTTAAAACTACATTTGCCGTTTTTCTTCCTGCTCCAGAAAGAGACATTAAATCCTTTAAATTATTTGGTACCACGTTATTAAAATTTTCTTTTAATTGTCTGCACATTGAAAGTAAGTTTTTTGCTTTATTTCTATAAAGACCAATTTTTCTAATCTTTTCTTCTAGCTCTTCTTGGCTTAGGGTTAAAAAATCCTCTACTGTGGCATATTCCTTAAATAAGGTTTTAGTAATTTCATTTACTTTTTTATCTGTAGTTTGTGCTGAAAGAATTGTTGCTACTAGCAACTGAAAAGGTGTCTCATAATTTAATTCACACTTTGCATCTGGATATTCTTTTTCTAATAATTCAATTATTTTTTTTGTTTTTATATTCATACTAATCGCTCCTAAAGGATTTCCATTTGTATATTGATGATCTCTACTCTATCATCTTCATCTATGAAGTGAATTACTTTATTCATCACTTCATTCACATGTTTTTTAGAATTGGATACTGTAGCAAAGCCAATAATACTTCTTTGCCATTTATCATTTTCTCCTACTTCTCCAATAGATATATTAAATCGTGATTTAAGTCTTTCTATAATACTTTTAATCACATGTCTTTTTCCTTTTAATGATGAAGCTTCATATATTGTTATTTCTACTGTGCAACTTCCAATAATCATAATTATCCATCCCTTTTCTATTATATCAGATGCTTGTACATTTTATGAAATATCAAAATAGCGCTAAGGCTATTTTGATATTTCATAAAATGTATTGATCCTCTCTATTATTTTATCATAAATATAAGCAAAGGATTTGCCTGTTAAAATTTCCATGGCCTCTTCTATTCTAGAAACAGGGTAAATATGAAACTTCCCTTCTTTTACTGCTTGCTCTACTTCATCTAGTAATACTAAATTATCTAAATTATTTCTAGGAAGAATTACACCATGTTTTCCATTAAAGCCTCTTGCTTTACATATATAATAAAACCCTTCTACCTTTTGAGTTACCCCTCCCACTACTTGAACCTCTCCTTTTTGATTAATAGAACCTGTAACAGCAATATTTTGCTTTATAGGTACTTGGCTTAGGGAAGATAAAAGAGCATATAGTTCTGCACCAGAGGCACTATCGCCATCGATTCCATTATAGCTTTGTTCAAAACATATATTAGCGGTAATAGAAACAGGTCTTTCTTTTGAAAAGTTTTCAAGTAAATATCCACTTAATATTAAAACACCCTTATCGTGTATAGATCCACTCAGTTTTACTTCTCTTTCTATATTAATTACTCCTTTATTTCCAGGGCTACTTGTAGCAGTAATCACAGCAGGTCTACCAAAAGAATATTCTCCTACACTAATAACAGATAATCCATTAATTACGCCTATTTTTTCTCCTGCTACAGAGATTAATAATTGATCATTTTTATACATTTCATCTATCTTTTTCTCTATTTTATTTACTCTATTCCACTTTTCATATATTGCTTTTTTTACATCTTCTTTTTCTACAAATTTCCCTCCTCTTATACTTGCAAATAAGTTTGCCTCTATAATAATTTCAACAATCTTATTGAAACGAGTAGAAAGTTTTTTTGTATTTTCAATTAGCCTTGAGCTATATTTTAAAATCACTTGAACTGCATCATAAGTAAAATGCCTTAAATTTTCTTTATTGCAATAACAAGCAATAAATCGAGCTACTCCGATTTCATTATTTTCATTTCTTTCCATTTGACTGTCAAAATCTACAATAACCTTAAAATATTTATTAAATTCTTCATCATATCTATATAATACATCATAAATGTATTGACTGCCTATTAAAATTATTTTGATATCTATTGGAATTGCTTGTGGTTTTATGGAGGTTAAGGTATCTATGGCTACTTTTTTTAGTTGCAAGCTTCTTTTTAGCATATCCCAGCAATAAGGATTTCTCAAAAGCTGATCAATATATACTATTAGATAGCCTCCATTTGCTTTATGCATAGCGCCTGGAACAATCTTGGTAAAATCTGTTTTTAATACCCCATTATAACTTTCATATTCCATTTTACCAAATATATTTCCATAATTTGGATTAAATTCTAGTATTACTGGCGCATTTTCAACCGTTCCATTCGCTGCATTATCTATTAATAAATTAACTTTATATTTCATAAAATGTTGTTTGACATCTGTATTTTTTAGCGTCTCTTCATCTACATAAAATAAGTACATATTCTCTAAAATATCATCCCTTACATGAGATAAATATTTCTTTACCTTATAATCCTCTCCATATTCATTTATTAAATCCTGAGTATGGGGGTCAATCACAAATGTTCCAATTTCTTCTTCTAATTTTAATATTTCTTCTTTTGCTTTATTTTCTAATTCTTTTATTTTAGACACCACTTCTATGGTTAAAGTTTCAATTTCTCTTTTTGCTTTATAAAACGCCTCTGATGTTTTATCTATATTTTCATCTATAGGTGTAAATACCATACCAAATTTACTATTTTTTAGATTAAATCCTTTTTCTTCTCCATATTTTTTCATCTTTTCAATTAAATAATCCTTTTGCATTTCAAAATCATCTAATATTTGATTTTTTCCTTTTTCGTATTCTTCACTGTCAAAAGCTTTTCTAAGCTTATCATATAGACTTTCTATGAGTTTTTCCATATCTCTTTTGAATTTTTTCCCAATTCCTCTATCAAAAGACAATGCAATCGGCTCTCTTGCATTTTCAAAATTGTATACATAACACCAATCCCTATGCTTTTTCTTATTTTTAGCATATTTTTTCAATATATCCAGAGCATAAGAAGATCTTCCGGTTCCCATTTCTCCACTTATATATATGTTATATCCTGGATCATCTATTTTCAAACCAAACTCCATGGCTCCTGTAGCTTTTTCTTGCCCTAATATGCCTTGCAAGGGTTTAATATCTGCTGTAGTTTTAAATCGCATACTTTCCCTCCTCTCCGTATTAATACATAATATGAAGGAGAAGAGGTTTTGTTAGCAAAAATAAAAAAGTCTTTCTTTGAAATCTTTTAATACGGTAGGCTTTTACTTCATATTCTCTAGATTTCTTAAAATAATTTTTTTCCCTCTCCAACTAAAAGCTTTACTTGCATATTTTTTTTTGAATTCTTTATTCGATAGATTTTCAATTTTTTCTTTTTCCAAGGTAGTAATCAAATCTTCTTTGAATTCTTTTTCTTTTGTAAATTCTATTTTTCTATTATGAGGACATATATCTTGACATACATCACAACCAAAGATGCTTTGATTTTTTTTTAATAGTTCCTTTTCCTCATTTGATAATTCTCCTTTCTTTTGTGTGATAAAAGAAAGGCATTTACTAGGATTCATATCAAAGTCTCCAAGAATAGCCCCTCCTGGACACTTTTCTATACAGGCCCCACATTTTATACAGTTTTTTCCTAAAGATTTATCGGCTTCAAAAGGATAATTATTTAGGATATACCCTATAAATACATAAGAACCATATTTTTCCGTAATAATAGTATTATTTATTCCAAAATACCCAAGCCCAGCAATATTTGCTAAATATCGATCTACTAAAGGTCCTGTATCAACGAAAGCTTGATATTCAAAATATTTTATTTTTTCTTTTAGAAAAGTTCCTATCTCTTCAAGTTTTTTCTTTACAACAATATGATAGTCTATGGAATAAGTATATTTAGAAAGATTAGCATCTTCTACATGTCCTACAAAATAAGGAAATAAACAAACTATAATAGATGCTACGTTTTTCATAGTCATTTTGGGATTCACTCTTTTTTCTAGCTCCATTTCTTCCATTCCCGTATAATAGCCCTTATTTATTCTTTCTTTTAATATTTCTTTAAGATCCTCATAAGGACCTATAGGCGCTATTCCCACATATTCTATTCCTAAATCATTGCAAAAATTCTTTAATATTTTCTTCATAGCATGAATTTCCTTTCTATACTTAATTTAAATTTGACCAACCCTTTTATCCATTATAGAATACCTTAAGAGGTGATTTTATGATCAAAATTATTATTCCAGGAAGACCCATTAGTAAATCCAATTTTAAACTATATAATATTCATGGTCAAGCTTGGATGCCTAAAGAAGGAAAACATGCAAAATATATAGCCTACGAAAATATGATTGCAGGCTATATTAATAAAGATTATCAAGGCCCTCCTCTTGAAGGAGAAGTGATAACCATTTTAAAATTATATTTTCCAAATAAACGAATGGGAGATTTGCATAATTACCCAAAAAGCATATGTGATGGTATCGAAAAAAGCGGAATAATATCAAATGATAAACAACTAAAACCAGTTTTATTATTTGATTATATTGATAAAGAGAATCCTAGAGTGGAAATAGAACTTTATGAAGCTTGTAAATATACCGTGCATTATGAGATAAGAAAAAAATAATACATATGAATTTAATATAAGGCCTAATATGGCCTTTATTATTAGTTCATTATATAATCCTATTAAATAATTCCATTTATATCTAAGGTGTTAATGATGATTTTTCCTATTTCTTCGTTATGGGAATCTTTTAAAATATAATTTGATGCGCCTAAATCCATACATTCATTTACTGTTGAAGTATCTGAAACAGAAGTTACCATAATCACTATAGATTCTGGAGAGAGATCTATAATTTCGGGCAAAGCTTTTACACCAGATTTTTTAGGCATATTAATATCTAATAGTATTAAATCTGGATGATTGGTTTTTACAAAATCAATTGCCTTTTCTCCGTTATCCACAATAGATATTACTTCATAATTTAAAGATTGAACTAAATCTTCAAGTTTTTTTTGAAAAAAAGGACTATCATCTGCAATGAGTACCGTAATATTGTTTTTATTCATAATATATATCCCCCTAACCCTTTGATATAAGCATACTTATTTATCTTCTTCTCTTTTTCTAAAATCCGAAACAGGAAACTCTCCTTGAAATAAAATTCCAAGTCTCACTAAGAATGCACCTAATAAAACAAACCCTAGCAAAGCGTGTATGCTAAGAATTACATGGCTTAATACATTTATTTTATTCGCAGAAATATCACCAAATCCTACAGAGGTCATAATCACAATAGAAAAGTAAATACATCTAAAAGCTTTCAAGAAATAGGGTGCATTACTATTTAATATGACATCATTCGTCAACTGAGGAAATATGCCATATAACATAGAGAATAGTACAGCAATCACTAAAAAAGTTTCCAAAAGTCGTATAGTAGATGAACCATAATCTGTAATCCACCAGAAAAACTTCACCGCTAAAGTCATCATATACATCAATATATATATAACTAGCATATATATATTTTTTATAGGAGATGCTTTAAATTTTTCTAGGTATACATTACTCTTATCTATCTTTTCTTTAAACCAAGAAGCCCACCATAATCTTCTTATGTTACATTGAAAACTGGATACTAATAATGGCTCTATTCGACAACCTGTAAGTCCTACTCCTGTAAAATCTGTAAACCGATCATAATAGCAACCCCAAATTATAGTTTCTCCATCCGTTATAGCCGCCTCAAAATTAGAACCTTCTATGGAAGTTTTTATTAATTCTGTTCCTTTTAAATTACTATATCGAAGTATGCATCGATTTAAATTTGCATCATTCAAAGATGCTTTTTCTAAATTACTATAGCTTATATTTGTGTTATTTAAACTAGATTGATGTAAGCTTGCTTTATGTAAATTGGAAAATCTTAAATCACAGTTATCTAAGTTTGCTAAGGATAAGTTTGCATATTCTAAATTTCCTGATACAATTTCTGCGTTATTGATTATACAGCCGTATAAATTTGCTTTAGATAAATCGACTTTACTTAAAATAGCTTTTGTTAGGTTTGTCATAGAAAGATTTGCTGCTTTTAGATTAACCTTTTGAAAGTTCCCCTTCTGCAAATCAAGATTGGATAAATCTGCTCCTTCTAAATTTATAGCCTCATTTCTCTTGCTTCTTCTGTATTGATTCCATTTTTTCATGTTACCTTGTTTTGCAGATTCTACAAGTAAGTCATATTGCTCTTCATTAAATCGTCCATCCCATTCTTTTTCTGGTAAATTCGTTTTCATTTTGCACCTCTCTCGTTTATATTATTTATTGCTACAATATGCCTTCTCGCTATTTTTATATCTACCCCAAATTCGTAATTTATATCATTTTATCTTCCAACTTATATTTAGAAAATTTAACCAATCAAAAAAATATAGGCGTGGTTTAAGTGCTTAAACCACGCCTATATTATCGATGTGTCCTCTATTTTTTTATTTTATAAAAAATAACTATTCTTTGATAATACTTTTAAAAAATATCATGAATATAAACCCTAATATAAGCCCAAAGGTGGCTTTTCTTTCATTTCCTCTACAGTGGCTTTTGGGAATCATTTCATTGGATACCACATAAAGAATAGACCCTCCTGCAAAAGCCATGGAGAAAGGAATTAAATATTTTATATACTCTAAGGCAAGAACGCCTACTCCTGCTGCAACAGGTTCTCCTAATCCAATTAAAAAAGTATATAGTATAGACTTAAATTTAGATTTTTTTGATTTCACGAAAATATCTGCTATAATAAGACCTTCTGGTGCATTTTGAAGCCCTATGGCTATGGCTAAAAGCAGTCCTGTGTTTTTTCCTTGAGTTTCATATCCTGCTCCAATGACAAATCCTTCAGGAATATTATGAATAATATTGGCTAACACAAAAATAAAGCTTCCAGACATTTTATCTTCTGGCATATGTTTATCTAAAAAATACATAAAAATAGATCCTGCTAGTATTCCAATAATTGCCTGCAGTACATGTCCATCTTCAATACACGGAAGAATAAGACTGTATGCTCCTGCAAATAGCATTACCCCTGCTGCAAACCCTAATAATATATCTTCTGTTTTTTTATTTAGTTTTTTTACGAAAAGAATTGGAATCGCCCCAATTCCTGTGCAAAGTCCAGTTAATAAACTTGTAAAAACCGCATTCATAGTATCACCTTAATCCTATATTAATTCCTATATATTACTTTTTATGGATCTTTCATATCCTATTCTGTATTATTTCCTACTCCTCATAAAAATATATGTTTCTTCTATACTTTTGCCAATGAAGGTTTGTAAATGTAAAATTTTGTATTTTATTCCTAAAAAAGCTCCACAATACTTTTTACCTGCATTTGATGCAGGCTATAAGATATTATGGAGCTAGCTTTTAATTTTAAATGTTATTCATTTTTTTGATTAATCTCTTAAGGGATTAATCTACTTCTATCTCTTGGAAAGAGGGTTGCCTCTCGAATATTATCCAGTTCTAAGAGCATAGCTGTTATTCTTTCAAGTCCTATAGCTAACCCTCCATGAGGTGGCATCCCATATTTAAATACGGATAAATAACTTTCAAAATCTTGAGGATTGAAACCATGTTTTATCATATTATCCTTTAACTGTTCATATTCGTGTATTCTTTGCCCTCCCGTTGTAATTTCAGTTCCCCTAAACAGTAGATCAAAACTATGGGTCTTCTTGTTCTCTGAAGGCATAGTATACATTGGTCTCTTTGACTGAGGATAATGGGTAAGAAAAACAAAATCGGAATTATAGTTTTCTTTTACGTACTTAGATATAAGCACTTCTCCTTCAGGATCTAAATCTTCTTCCATCATGTCTTTACCATACTCCATCTTTAACAGCTCTATTGCCTGTGACAACCTTAGCTTAGGGATTTCTTCTGGTATGATAGGTATATTTGCATTTAATAATTCAAGGGATGCACCACATACCTTTGAAAGGTGCTTCATCATATACTTAAGCATCCTTGTTTCTAATTTCATAATTTCGTACTCATTTTCAATGAATCCCATTTCTAAATCTAGGCTTACATACTCATTCAAATGACGCTTTGTATCATGGCTTTCTGCTCTATATACATGGCCAATCTCAAAAACCCTTTCATAACCTGCACCTACCATCATTTGCTTATAAAACTGAGGACTTTGTGCTAAATAGGCTTGTTTATCGAAGTAGTTAATAGTAAATAGGTTGGTTCCTCCTTCGGTTCCCTCCGCCACAATTTTAGGTGTGAATATCTGGGTGAAATCTTCTTCTATTAAAAATTGCGTGCATCCTTGTGCCAAAGCTGCCTGTATTTTAAATATTGCATGTACTTTTGGGCTTCTTACAGAAAGTACACGATTATTTAAAAGTATGTCTAAATTTACATCTATTTTTTCTTTGTTAATTTCTATCGGCAAATCTTCATTTACCTTGGATACTACCTTTAATGTAGATACATGTATTTCAATACCACACTTACAGGTTTTATTCTCCATGACTTTCCCCGTGATTTCAACAACACTTTCAAGTTTCAAACCTTTTATTTCTATATCCTTGGTAGTGACTACACACTGTACAATTGAGCTTCTATCTCTTATCAACAAAAATCCTATTCTCCCCATGTTCCTAATTCTGTGTACCCATCCATTAATTCTAATTTCTTTATCTGAAAAATTGTTAAGTTCACTAATTAATATTCTTTGCATTCTAATCCTCTCCTTTTTAATTGAAAGGGCGCCCGATAATAAAAAAAATTCGCTTCATACTAACGCATGGCTCATATCGCCAACGAGTTCTAACGAACTCCATTGCCTAAACACATTGATAGTTTTATACCTGTATCATAATTACCTGTAATATCATTATTTTATAATGCCTTATAAAATAAAAAAATCACCTCTATGCATACATAAGAGGCGATTTAACCGCGGTACCACTCTTTTTAACTGTCTATTTGAAATAAATTAAGAGAATTCGAAAGAGCGTGCACTAACTCTTTCTACCATGAGTAAGTATAAAAAAACTCACTTCTCGTAAAGAAGTGAGTTTATTCCCACGGTACCATTCTTAATTAACTATTTCAAAATAAATAGTTCCCTTTAAATTCCTATAACGGAGAAACCCGGGTTTTCCTATTCACCTAGAAAGGCTTTCAGATAACCAACTCCAGGAGGTCCTTCAGTATAATTTATCTCATCAAGCTTCCACCAACCCTGACTCGCTATAAGACTCCAAATACTTACTCTTCCCTTCACAGTTATTTCATGTTTTTTATTAGTATATTCTTCCTGAAATCATATGTCAATATTATTATATCCAAAATTTATTAAATTATATCACATTTATCCCTACTCTTTAGTATTATACGATAATCATAAAAAAACTATTCTTCCTTATTGAATGAGTTTATTCATTTGTAATGCAACTTCTTTTAGATTTTCTGCATTAGCAGATAATTCTTCACTCATGGCTGCACATTGTTGAACAGATTGTGTCAAAGGATTAAATTTATCTATGGTACTTTCTGTTATCCCATAAATTTTTTCATTAAAGCCTACGATATTTCTAGTTTGATCTAGCTGTTTGTCTACAATAACATGAATGTCTTTTATATCCTGGGCTGAACCCTTAAGATCTTCTATCATTCTTTTTACATTTTCAACCATTTGCCCTACAATATTATTTCCATCTATTATTTGATTGTTGTTCTTATCCATTAAACTTTCTACATCCACGATATTTTGTGTTAATTCATTAGTAATAACACTGACAGCATTCAAAGATTCTCTTGTATTTTCTGCAAGATTTCTTATTTCCTCTGCCACTACTGCAAATCCATTTCCCAATACTCCTGCTCTTGCAGCTTCAATAGATGCATTTAGCGCTAATAAATTTGTCTGCTGAGCAATATTATTAATGATTAGTAATATCTCATCTACCTTGTTTGCTTTGTCTTGTAAATTTTTAGTAGATGTAAAAGTAATTTCTATGCCACCTTTTATATCCGTCATAATACCCATGGCTTCATTTAGGTATTTTTCATTTTCATTAGCTAAATGAATTAATTTAGAAGATGCTTGTTCACTTTTTTCTGCTTTACTTGAAATAACTTCATTTGTATGCAGTAGATTTTCCAAAATCTTCGTATTTTCTTGTGATTTTATAAGCATCTCATCACTTGAATTAAGAACATCTTGACTTGTATAAGCTATTTCTTGCATGGTGCGACTTTCTTCTTCTGCAATAGATGCTAATATTTCACTTGATTCCAATAAATCATTTGAAATTTCTCCGGTTTGATTAAAAATTGCTGTAATTTTTTCATTGTTTTTTCTAAGAGCTTCTTCACTTTTCCCACTTTCTTTTAATAAATTAGATGCAAAAAGAGTAAACATAAAAATACCTAAAGAAGTGAGACTGATGACGATGGTTCTTATGATTAATTCTTGGGCAAAAAATTCCTCATTTGGTAATGTTATGGGATTTATCGTAAATAGAATTATTTGGCATATGATACCAGTAAGCAAAAATACTATATTTAGTTTTATATCTAAAAATAAAGCCCCTAATATAATAAAATAAAATATACTCATCCAGAGCTCTTTAGATGGGATCATAAATACTAAATATAGATAATTTACAAAAGTTAATATAAATATTAGTTTTTTTAGCACGTTAAAATACTTTTCTTTGAAGCTTCCTCCATCTATTGTTTTATTATGCAATATTTTGAATACAGTAGCTTCTATGATTGCTAAAATACCGAATATTCCAATATATTTCCACTCTATAGATTCATATAATCCTATATATTTCATTAATGAAAAAACTATGGCAGCTAAGCATCCACTAATGGAATAAATAATGAGTACAAATTTAAGTGTCTTTTTTTGGTATTCAATAATGGTATTCATGTTGTTTGGCATAATATCCCTCCCTAAATTATTTCTAATTTTTCCTTACCATTTATAGGCGAGCGCCTGCATGGTATATCCTGCTGCAACAGAACAAAATACAACAACTTCATCTTTCTTGAATGTTTCTTTTTTTATTTTATCGTCTAATGCCATAATAGGACTTGCACTTCCTGTATAACCATATTTATCTCCAATAAAAGTAGCTTGCTGCATTACAGAGCCTAATTTTTCTAAAGTAATTCTTATATCTTCTTTTGAAAACTGAGACATAAAGTAATGAGAAACATCTTTTGGTGTGTAGTCATTTTCTTTTAGTAAGTTAATAATAAGTTCAGCCCATTTTTCAGAAAGAAAGCTAAAATCAAAAGGCTTCCATTCCATTTTTCTATGATACGATTCAAAATCATCCTTTGAAATGTTTAATAATCCACATGCAGGAAATCGTATGGTTTCATTGTAATTATCATCGGTGTACATTCTTGATCCGAGTATTCCCCTTACTTCTTTCTCCTCCATCACTTCCAATATTACAGCAGCTGCTCCATCTCCTACAATAGAATAAGTAACCATATCGTCTTCTCTTGCAAATGGGCTCACCAAGACAGAGCCAACAACCAATACTCTTTTGTATTTTTTGTCTGTTTTTAAATATCTGCTAGCAACATCCATGGCATTAATCATACCTATACAATTGTTATTTAAATCAAATACAGAACAAGCATTCTCTGCTTTTAATTTATTTCTTATCATTAAAGAACAAGAAGGCATTAAGTATTCTGGTGTATCTGTTGCAGAAATTATCATATCCACATCCTTTGAAGTAAGCTTTGCAGATTCTAGGGCTTTTTTTGCAGCTTCAACTGCCATAGTTATGCTGCTTTCTTTCTCTCCTGCTTGTGTTCTGATCTTCCTTCCTAATTTTTTCACTAAATTTTCTACATGCTCGTGCATATCATACTTTTTAAAATGATGAATAAAATAATCATTATCTACCCTTTTTTGTGGATTATACGTTCCTACGCCAACAATATGTACATTTCTAAACATGTTCATCTCCTCCATCCAATTGTCTTATAACACAAAGGGCTACAATACAATCCTTAAATATAATAAAATAGATAGTGCCAAGTACCCTATCTATTTCTAGTAGTATTAAACTTAGCAACCTGGCAATCATAGAAAAAAATCCTTAGACCCATCGTTTTGCGTCCTTGCTTTTTGTAAGTTTTATAACAAATCTGTATATTTATATAGTATAATATTTTTTTATTTATTTTTTTGTAAAAACTTGTCATTTAAGAAAATTTTATATCCCTCTCTATTGTTATTACATTTTAAATATAAAAACCCCTATATTCTTAGAAATAAAGAATACAGCGGTTTATTTATTTTAAATCTATATTTATAATTTTTCTTTGCAGCTTTCTCTTAAGACTAATTCAAAGGGGATAGTTACTTTTTTAGGAATGATTCTGTTTCCATTTATTCTCTCTAACAATAAATCCACTGCAGTGATACCCATAAATTCTGTATGTACTTTAATGGTACTTAGAGGAGGCACTAGATATTTAGCGGTAGGAATATCATTACATCCTATAATGCTCATATCCCTTGGTACTCTCATATTCGCTTCGTACAATGCTTTAATAGCACCTATAGCCATGGAGTCACTTGCTATAAAAAAAGCAGTAGGTAATTTCCCTTTTTCAACGGCTTTTTTCATTAAATTATATCCATCTTCTACTGTGAACCTGCCCATATAAAGATAGTCTTCATCATATAAATTTTTATCTTTCATAATAGCAAGATAAGTTGTTTCCCGTTCATCTTCTAAGGGCTCTTTATTTTTATTTATATATTCTCTTCCTCCAATAAATCCTATTTTACGATGATCAAGACTAAATAAGTATTCTAACACTTCTGCAGTAGCTTTTTTTAAATCAATAATAACAGAATCATACTTTCTCTCATTGGGAGAAAAATCTACAAAAACCATATTTTTAGAGTATACAGAGAATTCTTCAATATCCGACTTTCCAAATTTCCCGATGGCAAGTATTCCATCTAAATCATGTAATTCATTGATGGTATGTGGATCACTATTTTTAAAAATAGTTTTTAATTCAATTTTTTTGTTAAGGCATTCTTTTTCAATTCCTTGTCTGATTAATAAATAATAGGGATCTCCTAATTCTTCTTTTTGGGTATACCAATGTATTATTCCAAATTTTAATCTTTTACTCTTTGAAATTTTTCCTTTTCTTTGTCTCACTGTTTTATATTCTAGAGCCTGTGCTATCTCAAAAATTCTTTTTTTT
>SWCA01001735.1_pt1 | contig 13608 bp, 10 predicted proteins | sample 4692961 | NCBI WGS metagenome assembly SWCA01 (sample SAMN10267275, study PRJNA491770) | bioreactor metagenome | isolation source: DHS bioreactor inoculated with | place: Japan: off Shimokita Peninsula
AAAAAAAATAGGAAAAGAAAAGATCAGGAATCATTTAGAGATAAATAAAATGTATAAACTAGAAGCAAAAGAATTAAATGAATTTTGTAAAAAAGGAGAAATCATTGGAGTAGATGGAAGTAAAAATAAAGTAGGGAATTTGTATCCCCATTTTTTAATGGCCATACAAGCCCTTGCTAAGCCTATGGATGCAAGAAAAGAGCCTATATTAGATGCTTTAGTATATACACCAATTCTTTCGAAATTAGAGGCAAAAGAATCAGAAGATATGGAAAAAAATATCATGGCAGAGCTGGAAGCAAAGGTTGCAATAGAGGCAATAAAAAAGTATGAGCCCTATATCCTCATGATGGATGGCTCTTTAATGACGTATAAAATAAGAGCGGGAAAAGAATGGGAAGTGTTAAAAAGAAAAGCAATAGAAAAAAATATATTACTAGTTGGGGTAATCGAAGAAATAAAAACCAAAGAATTATCTTCTTATCTAAAAAATAAAGAAATAAAGATAAGAGAAGAGGTATACGACAAAGAATTATTATTTGGAATGTTAGAAGAAGGAGAATACATTCATATTGATCCGAGTCAATCGAAAAAAAATAAAGAAGGAATTACTTCTTGTTTTCTAAGAACCTCTACGGATCCTAATGTAATTGGGATAGACTTTTTAGAAAAACAAAAAGAAAATCTTCAAGACATATGCAATATAGTATATACTTTAACGCCAAGAGACAGTAGGGGAATACCCTTATGGTTAGATATTGTAGACAAAGAGGTTAAAATTTCAGATGAAATGATGAAAGCCTTAGTGGAGACGTATATTGATGAAGATATGAGGGAAGTTTTCTTAAAAGCAAAAAGAGAAAATAGAAGTTTATAAGGAGGGATACTATGCAGGTTGTAGGATTTACAACACAGCAAGAGGTGACGGTTGTTACAAAAGAAAGACCTTTTAAGATAAATGAAATACTCGTGATTGAAGATGACTACCAAAAGGATCAAATGGGAGAAGTATTTGAAACCATGTCCTATAATCGATATATTCCATTAAATATAAATGGAGGATTAATTGATTCTAGTGTTTTAAATGCCCTGAATCAATTAGGATATAAGGTGGGAGAAGAAACCATTCATGTAGGAAAGGTAAGGTTATTAGTAGAAGCAGAATATCCAATTTGTACGGGAGCAAAAGTAAGAAAGCCTGATTTTTTAGAAGTAAAAGATCTATTTTTAAAGTGTAAAGAAGAAGAAGGACTTTTATTAGGAGAAATAAAATCAACGGAAGATATGACAGATACGATGGATGAAACTTTAAAAGACCTTTTTTGCATTTATGATAAGGGAAATATTAGAAGTCAAAAAGGGGTTCCTTTTATATTTGATATTAAAAAAATGCAGCAATATCCTCATATAGGCATATTTGGAGGATCCGGTTCAGGAAAAAGCTTTGGAATGAGAGTGCTTTTAGAGGAAGTGATGAAACTAAATATCCCCATGATCATATTAGATCCTCATTTTGAGATGGATTTTTCTTATCCTTGTGAAGATCTAGAGGAAAAATATAAAGGGGATTTTAAGGAACAATTTAGAATATACCAAATCGGTGTGGATGTAGGGGTAAAGTTTGAAGATTTAGATAAAAATGAATTAAAAAAGCTTTTATCTGCTGCAGGAAGTTTAACAGATTCCATGAGTAATGTGATTGATACCATTTATAAAAAGAAAGATACTTATCTTACTTTTTCCAAGAGAATAGAGTATCTAGCAGAAGGACAAAGAATTGGAGAAAAAAAAATAGAAGAAAAAATACATCATCCCTCTAGTCCTTATGAGGAAGAAAAATATAGAGCAATAAGAAAGGTACTTTCTGAATATGAGAGTAAGTGTCCAGCTCCCTCTGTAAGTGGAGTAATGTGGAGGCTAAATCGTTTATATCATGAAGGTATTTTCTCAAAAGACATTGTTCCGATAGAAGAAGGATTAAAAACTGGAAAATTAGTTGTAATACAAGGAGATATGAGGCTTATTCAAGTATTTTCCACTTATCTTTTAAATAAGGTATACCACAAAAGAAGAGACTACAAAGATGCTAAGTATAAAGAAAATGGACATGCAGATTTCTTTCCTCCTTTTATCATTGCCACAGATGAAGCCCATAATTTTGCTCCCAAGGGTTATGATTCTCCTTCCAAGGGTATCCTAAAAGAAATAGCACAAGAAGGAAGAAAATATGGTGTATTTTTAATTCTTGCAACTCAAAGACCTACTCTCTTAGATGAGACAGTAACTGCCCAGTTAAATACAAAATTTGTATTTCGAACCGTAAGAGCATCGGATATTGGAACCATAAAAGAAGAAACGGATATTAGTGCAGATGAAGCAAAAAGACTTCCTTATTTACGATCTGGAGATAGCTTTATATCTTCCGCTATTTTAGGAAGAACCATCCCAGTAAGAATAAGAATGGCAAAAACAAGTAGTCCCCATACAGAAAATCCTTTTGATGAACTTTCTTTATTTATGGCTGCCTCTAAAAATAAAATATATGAGGCAATAAAGGATAAACTTCCCATAAGAGAAATCGCCTTAGAGGATGTACTTCTTACATTAGAAGAAAAAGAAATACAGTTAGATGTAATAAAACTAAAAGAAGAGTTAGAAAGGCTTGTAGAAGATAAAAAGCTTGTTAAAAAAGAAACCATATTTGGCGCTTCATATGAGGAGGCAAATTCGATATAATAGACTGTGAAAAGGTTTTTTTAGGGAGTGAGTAGGATGACAAAATTAGGAAAACTTGTAGCATACTTAAAAGAATGGGAAAAAGAAAATAAAGAAGAGATCTATTTAATAGGTGCTACGGTGAGGGATTTTTTATTGAAAAGAGAGACAAGCTATTTTGATTTCTCTTTAAAGCTTATGGCAGAGAAAGCAGCAAAAGAGATAAAAAAACACTTAGGTGGAATCCTTCATATAGAAGGAGAAGAATATAAGGTATATATAAAGGAAGGAAATATCACCCTATCTTTTCGAAATAGGAGAGAAAAAGAAATAGAAGAAGTATTGAAAAATAGAGTTTTTACCATAGATGCCATGGCCTTTAAAGTAGAGGATTATTTTGACCTTACAGAAGAAAAAATACTGGATTTTTTCCAAGGAATAAAGGACTTAAAAAATAAAGCAATAAGACATACGGACAAAGCAGTTTTTGAGAAAAATCCAATTAATATGGTAAAAGCAGTAAGTCTTATGTCTTTACTTGAATGGGATATAGACGAAGAAAGTGAACAATTAATAAGAGAAAATGCTGCTTTATTATCTTCCTCTTGTTTCAAAGAAATAGGAGAAGAAGTATTTAAAATATTAAAAAGTCATCGAAGTTATTATTATTTCAGTTTAATGGATAAACACCTTCATATCCTAGATAAAATATTTCCAGAGATCATTCCAATGAAAAGCGTAGGAGAATGTAAATATCATGTGGTGGATTCCTTAACCCATTCTATTTATACACTAAAAATAGCAGAAAATGTAATTCACAGTAATGGTTTCTTTGAAGATCATGTAAAAAAAGCATATGAAGTGCATTGTAGTGAAAAAATAGGAGAAAATAGAACAAGATTAGATCTCATAAAGCTCGGTGCACTTTTTCATGACATTGGAAAACCAGGTGCCAGAAAAGTAGATGAAACAGGAAGGGTACGATTTAGAGGACATGAAATCATAGGGGCACAAATTTTAAGAAATATAGCCCAGCGATTTGAACTAAGTGATGAAGAGAAAAATATTCTTTACAAATATGCAGCCCTTCATATGGGACCTTTAGTACTCTATAGAAATAATGATGTGTCCGGTATGAGTTTATATAAAATGTTTTCAGAAGGAAAAAATGAAACCTTAGATATTTTGCTTATTGGATATGCAGATATTGTTGCCACAAGAAAGCTCTTAGATCCAGAAGAAGAGATGGGCATGTTTAAGGTACATATTGAGTATATCGCCAATAATTATATCACCAGATATAAAGAATTAGAGGATATATCGGATATGATTACCGGAAGAGAAATTTTAGATTTATTAAAAGGAAATTTCGTGCATTTAACACCAAATATTATAGAAGAAGTAAAAAAGGGAATTTATCTCGGTAAAATACCAAGAGATAAAAATAGAGTAATAGAGTATATAAAAAAAATTGTGGAATAAAAATAATGTTTAGAGTCCCGAATTGTTTTAAGAAAAAAAACAATTCGGGATTTTTTTAATGCTTTTCTTTTTCAATTAAGTCTAAAATAGGAACTTCCATTCTATTTTTATTATCTAAGGATCGAACATAAGCTGTTTCTAAATCTTCATTCACATATTCAATCCATACAGGATTTTTTTGATAAACAACATCAATGGTATCGGATGAATTTAATATTTCTTTTGCTCTTCTGATGATCATAAAATCACCTCCTTCTATTAGTATGAGTAAGGAAAGATCATTCTATGAAAAGAAAAGATTTCCATAAAAATAAACTGCGTAAAAGGGCGAAATATAGGTATATAACTTATAAGATATTTTTCTATAGTACTTTAGGTAGGAAGGAGAAGATGATTTTGAAAAAAAATAGTATTACCTTGGATTCAATAAAAATGAAGCTTGTCATCATGTTTTTAGTAATCTTATTATTAACCATTGTTCCAATTAGTATCATTGTACATATGAAAGTAAAAAATCAATTAGAAAAGGACTATATTACTTCTTCTAAGGATCAAATGATTCAAATTGATAATGCCATGAACATTTTCTTTGACTCTATTGATAAAAACGTAGATTTATTATCCGATAATTTTATTGTAAAAAAAGGAGATGAAAGTATTTCTAGTTATATGGATAAAACTAAGGAGGAGGATTTAACCACTACATCTTCTACTAGCGGAGGAATAGAGGAAGAAATATATTCTATTTTTGACCAATATGGCAAAAATCATCCAGAATCTCCTTACGTATATATGGGAACAACTTTTGGAGGATATATTCAGTATCCAGAAGGGAAACTTTCTCAAAACTATGATCCAAGAGGAAGGCCATGGTATAAAAAGGCTATGGAAAATAAAGGAAGTATTGCGAGGACAGACGCATATTATTGGGAGCCAGATGATTTAAGTATTATTAGTACTGTGAAGACAATAGAGGATGAAAATGGACAGGTGATGGGTGTTTTAGGAATAGATGTTGGTTTAAATGGATTAACAGACTTATTTAAAAATATAAAAATGGGCAAAACGGGTTATGTGATGCTTTTAGATAATAAAGGAACGGTGATTGCAGATCCTAAAAACAAGGAAAATAATTTTAAAAACATTAAGGATATAAAGGGACTTGAGGAAAGTGCAAACATTACTTCTAATTACTTTGAAACAAAAATGAAAGATAAAAATAGCATAGCCAATATATACACTTCTCCAAAAACAGGATGGAAGTTTATTGCTATTATTCCAAAAGATGAGGTTTTAGAAAGTGCAAATAGTGTGAAATTTATTATCGCTATTTTAGCTTTGATATTTATCGTAGTAGGAAGTATCATCACTGCTATTTTTTCAAACCAATTATCTAAACCGATTATGTTTCTATCAAATCATCTAAATATAGTTGCAAAGGGTAATTTTTCAAAAGATATACCGGAAGAATTTTTGAAAAATAAGGATGAAATTGGAATTTTATCTAAGGCAGTAGATTCCATGCAAAAAGATATAAGAATGCTTATAAAAAAGGTAAAAGATACTTCTTATGAGGTATCCAATTCCTCTCAAACTTTATCGGAAATATCTCACAAGTCTTCTATGACCATTGGAGAGACAGCCCAAGCAATAGAACAAATTGCCAATAGTACAAACGATCAAGCCAAAGATGCAGAAATCATTGCTCAGATGAGTAATGATTTTGGAATAAAAATTGATGAGAGTACTAATTTAATTACAGATGTATATCATATTTCAAAGGAAACAAATGATTTGGGTGAAAGAGGAAAAGGAATTATTGAGGAATTATATACAACCATTTCAGAGAATACAGAAAAAGCAAAAGAAATAAATAGAATTATTGAAGAGATTAGTGAATCCGCAAACAATGCAGGCTCTATAACAGAATTAATTGATGCAATATCTAGTCAAACTAATTTACTTGCACTTAATGCAAGCATAGAAGCTGCAAGGGCAGGAGAAGCAGGGAAGGGATTCGCAGTGGTTGCAAATGAAATAAGAAAGCTGTCAGAAGAAACAGCAAAAGCAACAGAGAATATAAAAAATCTTATTCACAATATAGATCAAGGATCTAATGAAGCGGTAAATACAATGGAAGCAGTAAAGAAAATTGTAGAAAAACAAAATATTTCTATTGAAAAAACGGAAAATATATTTAATAGCACAGCAAATGCTTTATATGATTTAGTCAGCAAAATAGATAAAGTATCTTCTCATTCAGAAGAAATGAATAAAAGTAAGGAAGAAATAATAGATGCTATATCCAACATATCTGCGGTAACAGAAGAGACTTCAGCAAGTGCGCAGGAGGTTTCTGCTTCAACACAGGAGCAATTAGCAGCGATAGAAGAAATATCTGCTCATTCTCAAAGCTTACACGAAGTGGCAGCCATGTTAAAAGAAAATATAGAAAAGTTTAGGATATAAAAAAAGGTCTCTTATTGTTTTGAGGAAATGATAAGAGACCTTTTAAGTAGGCAAAGCATAAAATTCCAAATATTTTGGAAAATACAAATAGAAGAAAACAACATGGATTATTAAAGATAAGTATGCAATATACCTTATTTTAAGTGCATGATAGCATGAAAATCATTACTTAAAAAAATAAATAAAACAAAGAAAATTATTATTATATTAAAGTAATAAAAGATAAAAACCTTTTTAAAATGATGTACATGATAAAAGTATGCTGATAAAATAATGTTAAGATAAAGTTGTGATTTTAAATAAAGAAAAGATTTGCATGGAGGAGATAAAAATGAAAAAAAGCTTATCCATAAAAAACGAAAATATTTCAGCTTCTGTAACCTTGGCGATTACAGCAAAGGCAAAAAAAATGAAAGAAGACGGAATGAATATAGTAAGTTTTGGGGCAGGAGAGCCAGATTTTAAAACACCAAAATACATAAGAGAAGCTGCAATAGATGCCATTGAAAATAAAAGTATTGGATATACTGCAGCTTCTGGTCTTTTGGAGTTAAAAGAAGCAATTTGTGAAAAATTTAAAGCAGATAATCATTTAGACTATAAATCAGAAAATATCGTTGTATCTAGTGGAGCAAAGCAGTCCTTATTTAATGCTCTAGCTACCATATGTAATCCAGGAGATGAGGTAATTGTTCCAATGCCGTACTGGGTGAGCTATCCAGAACTTGTAAAACTAGCAGATGCAAAACCTGTATTTGTTGAAACTTTAGAAGAAGACGGATTTAAATATACAAAAGAAAATCTTTTGAAAGCAATTACAGAAAATACAAAAGCAATCATATTAAATAGTCCAAATAATCCTACTGGAGCTGTTTATGAGGAAAAGGAATTAAGGGAAATTGCAAAGATTGCACAGGATCATGATATTTATGTTATATCCGATGAAATATATGAAAAACTAATTTATGAGGGAGAGCATAGTAGTATTGCATCCTTTGGAGAAAAAATAAAAGATTTAACCATTATTATAAATGGAGTTTCAAAGTGTTATGCCATGACAGGGTGGAGAATTGGATATACAGCAGCAAATAAAGAAATAACAAAAATAATGACCAATCTTCAAAGCCATGCTACATCTAATCCAAATACCATTGCACAATACGCAGCCCTTGCAGCGTTAAAAGGAGATCAAGCCCCTCTTTATGAGATGGTAAAGGCTTTTGATGAAAGAAGAAAATATATGGTAGAGAAAATAAATAGTATAGATAATTTATCTTGTAAAACGCCAAAAGGTGCATTTTATGTCATGATGAATATATCAAAATTAATGGGTAAAACATTAAATGGAGTCAAAATTGAAGGTTCAATGGATTTTGCAGACTATCTTCTAGATCATGCAAAGGTAGCTGTTGTTCCAGGAATTGGATTTGGAAGTGAGGAATATGTAAGGCTTTCTTATGCAACCTCTCTTGAAAATATAAAAGAAGGACTTGAGAGAATAGAAAGTAGTGTGGTGCTTTAATTTATAACATTGAATACAAATTAAGAGGTGGATAAAATGGATAGATTAAAAATAATGGAAACCGCTTTAAGAGATGGACACCAGTCCCTTATTGCAACAAGATTAAAAAGAGAAGAAATTCTTCCTATATTAGAAAAAATGGATGAAGTTGGATATCATGCCATGGAGGTATGGGGAGGAGCTACCTTTGATGCATGCCTTCGATTTTTAAATGAAGATCCATGGGAGCGATTAAGAGAAATAAGAAAAAGAGTAAAGAAAACAAAACTTCAAATGCTTTTAAGAGGACAAAACCTTTTAGGATATAAGCATTATCCAGATGATATTGTAGAAAAGTTTATTCAAAAATCCATTGCAAACGGAATCGATATTATTCGTGTATTTGATGCGTTAAATGATGTAAGAAATTTAGAAACCTCTATGAAGGCAATTAAAAAAGAAGGAGCACATTGCCAATGTGCTATATCCTACACCACTAGTAAAATCCATACGGTAGAATATTATCTTGATAAGATAAAGGAAATGGAGGGTATGGGAGCAGATTCTATTTGTATAAAGGATATGTCAGGAATATTAACCCCATACAGTGCCTATGATCTTGTAAAGAAAATAAAGGAAACTACAAAACTTCCTATAGAACTTCATAATCACTGTACAAGTGGAATTGCATCTATGACCTATATGAAAGCCGTAGAGGCAGGAGTAGATATTATTGATACAGCTATTTCTCCTTTTGCAACAGGAACCTCTCAGCCCCCTACAGAGTCTTTGGCCATTACTTTTAGAGAAAACGAAAGAGATCCTAAACTGAATATACAATTATTAAATGAAATAGCTACGTATTTTAAACCGATAAAAGAGAAGTATGTAAAGGATGGAACACTTAATCCAAAGGTATTAAACACAGAACCGCAAACCTTAAGCTATCAAGTTCCAGGAGGAATGCTTTCCAATCTTTTATCTCAAATGCAAATGCAAAATGCAGGAGATAAATTTGAAGATGTTTTAGCAGAAATTCCTAGAGTAAGAGAAGATTTAGGATTTCCACCTCTTGTAACCCCTCTTAGTCAAATGGTTGGAACACAGGCTGTATTTAATATTTTAAGTGGAGAAAGATATAAAATGGTTCCAAAGGAAATAAAGGATTATGTAAGAGGACTTTATGGAAAATCGCCAGCACCCATAAGAGAAGAAATTAAACAGAGAATCATCGGAGAGGAAGAAGTGATTACCGTAAGACCTGCAGATCTTTTAGAGCCAGGATTTGAAGAAGTGAAAAAAGAAATAGAAGGTTTATATACTTGTGAAGAAGATATTCTATCTTATGCACTTTTCCCTCAGGTGGCAAAAAACTTTTTAGAGGAAAGAAAAATGAAAGAGGAAGATGCTTATTATATCGGTGCTTTTATGTAAAAGAAAAGTAAAAAATACTAAAAGAACCTGTTCATAGGATAGAGGCTATAAAAACCACCTTTGTGAGTAAAAATAAGGAAAAATCCCCAAATGTTTGGGGATTTTTTTATTTAGCATGGATTTGGCTTAAAATATTCTATAGATTGTATGTTATTTTTCTTCACTTCTTTATATTGCCATCTTCTTTCACAAGGATGCCATCTGCATAAATAATAATATTGGCGATCAGAATCTTTGATGTAGGCTACATAACTATACCCATTTTTATGATATACATAAGCAAAGGAATTTTCTTTTTTCCTATATACATCTTCTTGAAGATCCTCTATATCATGTAGAGGATGCATATAATCATACATTACAGTTCCTCCTTTAGGATGGTTTATTTCGCTACAGTATTATAATATTAAAAATGAAAGGGATTGTGATAAAAAGTATACAACTTTCTATATAGGTTAAAATGATGAAATAAATTAAAAAAATTTTAAAATAAATGTCATTTTTTTAAAAGGAGCGGTGTTTATATATATGAGAACGGGAGGTGATGATCATTTTTGGGATCCTAAAAAGAAAAAAAATAAAGGAAGAAACTTTTCAAATAAACTATGAAAAATATTATCCTGTAGTATACAAACAATTATATTACTTATTGGGAAGCAATGCGTTAGCAGAGGATTTAACCCAAGAGGTGTTCATCAAATATTATGATACAAAGGATAAAGAAGTAGAATATGTAGGGCCATGGCTTTCAAAGGTTGCTACAAATACGGCACTAAACTATATAAGAGGCGAGAAAAGAAGAATAAAAAGAGAAGAATCTATGCTTGAAGAAATAAATGATATTTTTTCAGCGGAAGAGGAAATGTTTCGAAAAGAAGAAATTCAAAACGTTCGAAGTATCTTATCTACGCTTCCTGAAAACCAAAGGATTTGCCTTGTATTAAAGTTTTCTGGATATTCTTATGAAGAGATTCATAAAGCCACCAATATACCTAAAAATAACATCAGCCAGCTTATCGCAAGAGGAAAACAAAAGTTTGTAAATTTATACGAGAGGGAAGGTGATCTACGTGTGCTATAAAGAAGAAGTACTTCAAGAAATAATAGATAGGGAGTATGCGGGAAACGTAGATGAGGTTTTAGAACACATCAATACCTGTTCTAAATGCAAGTCTACTTTTGAGGCACTGAAGGAACAAGATGAATTCGTAGAAAAAGCATTGCAAACAAATATGGCGATTCCACCTCGTTCTTCTATTGATTTATCCCTTAATGAAAATAAAAGGAGGTTTTTTGAAATGAATAAAAAAGCGAAAAAATGGGGTACTATAGCAGCAAGTATTGTTTTATGTAGCGGATTATTTTTAGCAGAGCCAGTTCGTGGAGCGGCGCAAGATATACTAAATATGTTTAGAGTGCAAGAAGTAAAAAGTCTTTCTATTAGTGGATCGGATATAAGAGAAATCGGTGATTTGTTTGAAAAAGGAAAAGGCGCAAAGGAATTGGGTGAATTTGGGAAATTTGAAATTGCATCTCAAGAAGAAATATATTCTTTTGAAAATATAAAAGGACCAGAGGAGATTAAAGAAAAAGTGCCTCATGCCAAATTACTGAATTTACCTTCGGATTTTAGATATGTTTATGGAGCATATAATCCAAAAACCGATGTAACCATGACTCTAGATGTAAAGAAGATCAATGATTTGTTGACTTATTTAGGAGAAAAAGCAAAACTTCCAGAGGGAATAGATAATAAACCCTTTACCCTTCATACAAGCAACAATTTAAGCTATAGTGTAACGAAGAATACAGAAAATATAAATAGAAGAGAGAAATATATAAGTGTAGTGCAAATGGATGCGCCTACCCTAGAGATACCAGAAAATGTGAGTCAAAAAGAATTAATAGATGCTTTATTTTCTGCAAGCTTTTTACCAGAGAACTTAAAAAATCAGCTTATGGGAATAGGAGATTTGACCTCTACCCTTCCAGTTCCTTATGATGAAGAAAGAGAAATAAGTAAAGAAATTTCTATTCATGGACAAAAGGGAATCCTAATAGAAAACAAGGATCAAAAAGACTATTCAGGTTTTCGTCTTTGCTTTAAAGAAAACAATACGGTATACTTCATAGAAGGAGATATTCCTTTTGAAGAAGCCTTATCTTATATTGAAAATATGCAATAAAAAAATAATAAAATAAGCGAGTAGAGATAAGCTGAAAAGTTTATCTCTTTATGCATTTACAAGGAGAGAAACAAAATGATGGTAATTGAAACAGAAGGTTTAACGAAACAGTTTAATGGGAAAGGTGGATTTGTAGACATATCTCTTTCTATTTTAGAAGGAGAAGTCTTTAGTTTTTTAGGAAAAAATGGTGCAGGAAAGAGTACCTTTATTCGAACCCTTCTTGGAATTTTATATCCCACCGGTGGTAGGGGATGTATGCTATCAAAGCCTCTAGGAAATGTAGAGGCAAGAAAAAAAATAGGATATCTACCAGAGCTTTTTCAATATCACAGCTGGCTTACTGGATATGAGCTTTTAATGAATCATGGACTTTTGTATAAAATGAATAAAAGAAAAATAAAAGAAAGAATACCAGTAGTTCTTGATATTATCGGATTAAAAGGACATGAACATAAAAAGATTAAAGAATATAGCAAAGGAATGAAACAAAGAATTGGATTAGGATGTGCCATACTACCTGACCCTACTCTTTTATTTTTAGATGAACCAACCAGCGCTCTAGATCCTGTAGGGAGAAAACAAGTTAGGGATATTATCTTGAACTTAAAAAAAGAAGGAAAAACAATTTTTCTTAATACCCATTTATTAAGTGAGGTGGAACTTGTATCGGATCGAGTTGCAATTTTAGATAAAGGAAAACTAAAAAAAATGGGAAGCATGAAAGAACTGCTTCATTCTCCTCTTGTTCTTTCCATAGAAAACTGCAATGAACAAGTATTAAGTGCACTAAAAACTTTCGATCCATTCTTGAAAATAAAAGGAAAGGAAATGGAACTATCTATAGACGAGGATAGTCTTATTCCTAAAATTGCAGAAAGTATAATTGAAAATAAAGGACTTTTATATAGTATGAAGAAAAAGGAAAATGTATTAGAAGAGCTCTTTATTCAAACCGTAGGAGAGGAGGATGCACGATGAATACTATTATAAGAATTACTTTACTGGAAATGCGAAAAAAGAAAATTTTATATCTAACCCTTCTTCTTACTTTTATTTTCCTAGGGATTTATGGGACTGCTCTTTATTTTACTTATGGAGAGAGTTGGATCAAACAGGACAATATGGCGCGAATGTTCATATCTGGGCAACTTGTATCCATGGGAATTTATGTAACAGGATTAATCACTGCCTTTTTATCCATTTTTTCAAGTATTGGAATTATTTCATCAGAGATAGAGCAGGGAAACTTAGATGCTATTTTGGCAAAGCCTATCTCTAGATATGAAATTGTTGTAGGAAAATTTATTGGGATATTGCTTTTGCTAATTCCTTATATTACCTTTTTATATTCTAGTGTAGTAGGATTAAATATGCTTTTAGGAAAAGGGGTCGTGGTGAAAATATCTATAGCTGCCTTTTTAGAATCCTTAGGAATACTATATATGTTACCTATTTTATTAGGGGCTATAGGAATATTTTTTAGCACCTTTATGTCTACCATGGGATCTGGAATTACCCTTGTTATTTTATATTTTTGCGGCATGGTAGGAGGTATTTTAGAACAGGTGGGTAGGGTTATTCAAATAGAGCAAACAAAGATGATTTTGACAAACATTGGAGTGATCATCTCCCTGATCATTCCATCGGATATTGTGTATCGCAAAGCATCCTCTCTGTTGTTTACCACATCCTCTGGAATGAATCTTACTATGGAAGGGATGCTAGGTGCACAAATTCAGCCAAGTAAAGTAATGCTTGTTTATATAGGCATTTATAGTATAGCCATGGTGATTTTAGCAGTAAGAAAATTTCAAAAAA
>SWCA01005087.1_pt1 | contig 13601 bp, 12 predicted proteins | sample 4692961 | NCBI WGS metagenome assembly SWCA01 (sample SAMN10267275, study PRJNA491770) | bioreactor metagenome | isolation source: DHS bioreactor inoculated with | place: Japan: off Shimokita Peninsula
GGGGGGGACCAGCAGGCTTTACGGAGAAGGGAATAAGGAAGAGGGGAAGGTTTAGAGGTCTACAGGTATGAAGAAAGTCTACTGTCTTGTTCTATTGTTGCTTGGTGGCTGTGCAGGTACGGAAAGACACATTCCGCTTACTGCACACCATCGTACAGCAACAGAATGCAGAAACTGTGAGAAGATCTGTATCGCTGTTTCAGACCGTACGACACTCTATAAAGATCGCAGCTACACGCTCCATGCGCAACAAGCCATTATAGATGAATTGCGCCACTCTCTAAGTGCTCAATTCCAGACGGAAATCTATCCTCGCTGCTCCATAGATTCCATGCTATTGCGACTAACGAAAATGGATGTTGTATTGGAATTTGACAGTTTCTTCTGGCCTGTGCTGGGGTGGAGCTTACGGCTTTCCCTTGAAATGGAAACATATGCCGGCGGTACAACCAGGACCTTTCGTGCCTCTTCTGACTTTCTCGGCAACGTGCGCCGTGACTTTTCAGTACCACCATTCGAAGAGGTAGCTCGAACTGCTTTTCCTGCCGGCGTGCAGCAGGCATCATGTAGAGTTGCTCAGGCGCTTCTGAAAGCCTCTACAAACCAGAGCGAACCGAAAAGACCATAACATAGAAGCGATTTCGTAAGAACGGCCTGATCTCATCGCTATCTGTTAGCTCTCTGTCTCTTCAATCCACCGGCCAGCCCACCCTGCCCTCTGCCTGGAGCTTGAGTTTTACAAGCTGGCCGCGGCGCAGAGTCGTTGTGTCGCTGATGGGAACATTGAGACGAAGAAATTCTCCGGTTAACGCTTCCATAAAGAGAGAACTGCCGACCTCTTTTGCTTCTGCCTTTATTTCTCCTTCAAGAACGCCTTCGACGATGCGTCCGTCCATGCGGCGATAGAACGATTCCATAGCGGCTTCTTTATGCGCTGCGACGCGCTGCATGCGTTCTTTGACGATGGTGCCGTGAACACGTCCGGGCATGACGGCGGCGGCCGTTCCTTCGCGAGGCGAGAATGGAAAGGCGTGTACGCCGGCGATATCAAGATCGACGAGAAGCTTCATCGAATCTTCGAAATCGGCGTCGGTTTCGCCCGGAAAGCCGACCATGAGATCGGTGCCGAGAAAGACGTCGGGGTTGATCGATCGTACCTTTTCGATTCGCATGCGGAACGTTTCGGGCGTATAACTGCGCTTCATCTGTCGCAGAATATTCGCCGAGCCGCTCTGCACGGGCACGTGCAGATAGTTACAGAATCTCGGATGCAGGCTGAGTTCGGCAAGGCGCTCGTTCACGTCGGACGGCTCGATGCTTGAGAGGCGAATGCGCGCATGCTTCACCGTTTCAAGCATGCGCTCCAGAAGATCGGCGAAGCGCATGTTATTCTCGCGGAACCATCCGAGGTTAACGCCTGTGAGCACGATCTCAGGAATACCGGCCTCGTCCATACGCCGTAGATGCGCCATGATCTCGGCGGCATCGCGCGAGATGCCGCCTCCTCTTGCCTGCGGAATCTTGCAGTAGCTGCATTTACGGTCGCATCCGTCCTGGATCTTCAGATACGCTCGGCTGTGATCGACGGGAAAGACGTCTCCATAGGCAAAGGGATCGGTTAATACCGCCCTCTTGCCGCGCCCCGGATCGGCTATGGCGCCGCCCGATAGTGACGATTGCGAAACAGGATCGGCGTCGGAGCGGCGCTCTTCTTCGAGCATGCCTTCGATGATCTCGAAGATGTTCGACTTACGGTCGTTGCCGACGACGGCTCGCACGCCCGGAATGCCGAGGATCTTTTCGGGGTCGGTTTGCGCATAGCAGCCCGTCACGAAGATGCGGGCCTGCGGATTGCGTCGCAGCACCTGCCGGATGATGTTACGATTGCGGGCGTCGGCCGATTCGGTGACCGTGCACGTATTGATGATGGCGATGTCGGGCCCGTCGGTTAACGGAACGATGCGATAGCTGTGCCGGCCGAAACGGTTCAGGATGCCGTCGGATTCATACTGATTCAGACGGCATCCGAGAGTGTGAATGCCTACGCTGAGTTCAGTCGATTCGGTCGAGGTTGCTTTTTGCAACGGCGTACTCTCCATCAAGCTCCAGCGCCTTACGATAATACTGTCGCGCCAGGTTCAGCTTCTCTTCTTTCTGCGTCGGATTGGCCTCTGCCAGTCGCTCGTTTACGATGCCGAGGTTGTTATACAGACGCTTCGTCCACTCTTTATCGGTCATCTTAATACGCAGAGCGTTTTTGAACCGGAAGTCAGCCGTCTCATAGCTGCCTTCAAGCATGTAGATAAGACCGTCGAGATAGATGGCAGGAAAGAAATTCGGATTCTTAGCGATGATGGCCTCTACCTGACGACGGGCATCGGCATATTTCTTCTGTTCGAGAAAGGTGGCGGCCAGCTCATAGCGAACCCAGTGCTCGTCGGGGAACTTGCCCGCCGTACGACGCATCATCTCAAGCGCCTTTGCCGTCGCTCCTTTCTCGCGCTGTAGCGTCGCCATATAAAGAGCCGGACCTGGCTGATCCGGATGCTCCTTCATCGCATAGAGCATATGCGCCATCGCCGAATCGATGTTGCCCTGACGATGGTAGTTCGCCGCCGCCAGCATACGCAGCTCAAGCGATCCTTTATTCGCATCAAAGACCGAACGGATCAACTCAAGAGATTGCTCGTACTGCCCGGCCCTGTAGAGCTTTACGGCCTCGGCGTATTCGGGTGGAGCGGCAAACAGAGCCGAGCCTGCAGCCGAAGCAAAAACGATCGCAATAGCCAGGCAGGATAAGGATAATGAAGAGATGCGGTTTTTCATAGCGACTCAACCGGATTATCGGCACGGATCAGCGGGCCAATCAATTTTCGAAAAACGTCAGAGCTGACGGTCACGACGCTCTTCGGCGACGACGGGCAGGATCGAAGGAACGGGAAAGTTGCGGGAAGGATCGGCAGAAAGAAATCGAATGCGCAGAACAGGTCGTTTTGCAAGCAGTGCATGTTCGATCGCCTCGTCGCCGACGTAGGTCTGTTCGTTCCAGTACAGCACAGGCAGGTCGATCTCGGCGTTGTGACGCAGAACGGGCTCCGCTCCTCTGCCATCAAGCAGCTGCGCCGGACTGAGGCGGCCCTTGCCCGAGTACTCATGCCCGCGATGGCGGAATTCATATTCGAGCTCAAGCTCATCGGCATCGGCCGGAACGCGAATCGAACGGATACCGGCCACGGCCTGAAAGCTACGCTTCAGGCGCCAGTTGTAGAATCGCAGGCCGAGCAGGATGGCCAATCCGACGCCGATGAGGGCGAACGCCCAGGCAGCGATGCCGGGCGTGGCCGTCAGAGCGGACGAAAGTGCGGATTGCCATCCTTCCATACTCTGTTACCTTCTTCGATGCGATCTCGCTATACGAAAGCTCTCAGGTCAGCTGACCTGAGTTTGCCGGGCGAACCGACGGGGAGTTGCGCACGGAAACGCCTCGCAGCTTGAGCTGAGCCGCTTCCTTCTCTTTCTTCTGCGCCTCTTTACGGGCACGCTCGGCCAGCTTCTCAGTATACAGCGCCTCGTACTCCGCCCATTCCTGTTCGTCGTACTTCAAAGAACGCTTGCCCTTTTCGTCGGCCTCGGAGCGGATCAGGATCTTCGTCGGCTCGCGAAAGGCCCCTTCAAGGAAGCGATTCGCCATATAGTCCTCAACCTCGCGCTGCAGAGCGCGACGCAGCGGACGGGCGCCAAACTTCTCGTCGAAGCCGATCTCGGCGAAGTAATCGCGACCCGAATCGTCGATCTCGACAAGGATCTTGCGGTCAAAGAGCTGCTCGTTCAACCGACGCAGCATGATTCCGACGATCTCTTTGATCTGCTCTTTGTTAAGCGGATGAAAGAAGATGATCTCGTCGATTCGGTTCAGGAATTCGGGGCTGAAATGTTTTTTCAGCGCCTCCATCGCCTTCTCACGACGTCCGATCTCGACCTGAGCGGCGTCTTCGGAGAATCCCATCTTGCCGCCTTTCTGCATCTCACGGGCGCCGAGGTTCGACGTCATGATGATGATGGTGTCGCGAAAGTCCACTTTGCGGCCGTGCGTATCGGTCAGCGTTCCTTCTTCGAGGATTTGAAGCAGGATGTTGAAGATATCGGGATGCGCCTTCTCGATCTCGTCGAAAAGCACGACGGAGTACGGACGACGGCGCACATACTCGGTGAGCTGCCCGGCATCGTCATAACCGACATAACCCGGAGGTGAACCGATCAACTTCGATACGGAATGAGGCTCCATGTACTCCGACATATCAAGACGGAAGAGAGCGTCTTCGGTACCAAAGAGGAACTCGGCCAGCGTGCGGGCGAGCTCGGTCTTACCGACGCCCGTCGGCCCGAGAAGAACAAACGAGCCCGAGGGCTTGCGCTGATCCTTGAAGCCGGTACGCGAACGACGCACGGCACGGCTGACGAGATGCAGCGCATCGGACTGACCGACGACGCGTTTTTGCAGCTCTTCTTCCATGCGCAGAAGCTTCGAGGCCTCGCTCTCTTCGATCTTTTCAAGAGGGATGCCCGTCCACATGCTGACGACGGAGTAGATATCTTCAGAGATGATCTCGATGGCCGAGCTCGACAGCTTCTCCTGCCATTCGCGATTGATATCTTCAAGCTCCTGCTTTTTCAGATTGATCTCGTCGCGAACCTGCGCGGCCTTCTCGTATTCCTGCGCCTTTACAAGATCGTCTTTCTTGCGCGTTAACAGCTTCACCTCTTCTTCGAGGGCGAGAATCTCTTCGGGCCGCGAAGAATTCTGCAGCCGGGCGCGCGAGCCGGCCTCGTCGATGATGTCGATGGCCTTATCAGGCAGGAAGCGCTCGGTGATATAACGCTCCGACAGCTTCACGGCAAGCTCGATCGAATCTTCGGTGTAAACAACGCGGTGATGCTCTTCGAAGGTCTTCTTGAGACCTTTGAGAATGAGGATCGTATCGTCGATCGACGGCTCTTTAACGTGAATGGGCTGGAAGCGACGCTCAAGCGCCGAGTCTTTCTCGATATACTTGCGGTATTCGGTAAGCGTCGTAGCGCCGATGCACTGGATCTCGCCGCGGGCAAGGGCAGGCTTCAGCATATTCGCCGCATCGATCGCTCCCTCTGCAGCACCGGCGCCGATCAGCGTATGCAGCTCGTCGATGAAGATGATGACGTTCTTCGAGTTCTGAATCTCACGAATGATCTTCTTCAGCCGGTCTTCGAACTCGCCGCGGTATTTCGTACCGGCAACAAGCGAGGCCAGATCCAGGGCGATCACCCTTTTATCGAAGAGCAGATCGGGCACTTCCATCGCGACGATGCGTGAGGCCAGGCCTTCGACGATCGCGGTCTTACCGACGCCCGCCTCACCGATCAAGACGGGGTTATTCTTCGTCTTGCGGCAGAGCACCTGCGTGAGACGCAGGATCTCCATATCGCGGCCGATAACGGGATCAAGCTTCTTATCGGTGGCAAGGGCGGTCAGGTCGCGGGCAAACTCGTCGAGAGTCGGCGTGCGCGACTTCTCAGTCGTCGCCGGACGCGTCGCCGGTGCCGGACCGGCCGAGGCCACGCCGAGGATGCGCAGGATCTCGCCTTTGATGACCGAATAGTTCACCTGAAAGGAGGCAAGGGTCGCCCCGGCGATGTTGTTGTTGTCTCGTAAAAGGGCGAGCAGGATGTGCTCGGTGCCGACGTAGTTATGCTTGAGACGGCGCGCCTCTTCTTTCGAGTAATCGATGATCTTCTGGTATTTGTCGGGATTCGGCGACAGCTCGAGCAACATGGCGCTGCCGCCCTGACGCGAACGGCGCTCGACCTCTTTCTTCAACTGCTTCAGATCGATGCTCAGGTTCTTGAGGATCTTGATGGCAACCGAATCCTCTTCGCGAAGAAGGCCGAGAAGGATGTGCTCGGGGCCGATCATGTCGTGGCCGAGGCGCTTCGCCTCTTGCTGTGCGTATTCGTTTATGACCCGTTTGGCTCTTTTCGTAAAATCAAACATGAAAGACCTCTACTGATAAGAAAGGGGGATTCCTCTCCCTGTCATTCCTTTTTCACTATCGGCCGCCTGCTCCCATTTCAAAGAGAAAAGCGTCGAAATCGAACTGCGCCATCAGAGCGTGCGCAGGAACAGTCGAACGATCCGGCGCAGGGCCCCCGAATCCCGGACGGGCAAAAGAACGGTGGCGCTGCTCTCGATGGCAGAACCCTCGCCCGCCGAACCACGAACAGAGAGGCCGCCACGACGCAGTGCGGCCAGCTCGGCCAGCCAGATCGCCGGATCCGACTGACGGCGGAAACGCAGACTCATCCGCATCCCGTTACCCGCATTGGACGGACAGGCCGTCAGAAATCCGAAAAGCGGATGCGCCTGAAACCACAGATGCTCGTCAAGGGCGGCGAGCGTCGCAAGCACCTGCTCTTCGAACCGTCCGATCTGCTTGAGAATCTGCTCCTCTTGCAGTGCCGGCTCGCCCTGTTGTGATTCGGATGCAGGATTTGCGTTGGCCTCAGCAACGGGCAGGCGCAGAAAAAAGGCCAGTCGCAGATGGTCCTCGTCGTCGGCCCGGATCTCAAAGCTGCCATCCGCTGAGATTCGCCTCGCCCCCTGACGCACGGTTGCATACGCCGGCGAACGCTCCTCAAAAAAGCGGACGACCGAACTGCCGTCGGCCAGAAGAAACTCCTGTAAAAGCCGCCGCTCGGGATCAGGCAGTCGGCTGAGATACGGAACATCGGGCAGATTGCGGGCCACACGAATGCGCACCACCAGCTCCCCCGCCTCGGGTTCACAAGAGGCAGGGTCGCCTGCGCCCGGCGATGCAGGCTGTGGCTCGCTCCTGTCGCCGTTATCAACCGTTGAAGAAGGATTCAGCTCTGCGCGCTCGGATGCCGTCGTTAACACATCATGCAGCAGTCGATGCCGGGCCATCGCCGCCCGCGACGGTGCAGGGCGTTCAAATAAGGGGGGCTTGCGTCCTCGCTCTTTTGTGATCATCTCTAAAAGCGAATCGCGAAAGGTATCGTAGCAGCGGGAACAGCCAAGACGCTCCGAGAAGCGAATCGTCGCAAAATCCAGCCCGCAACCCGAGCAGCGAAGCGCAAGCGGATCAGGCGCCGTTTCGAAGTAGATGCGACAGTGCTCGCAGTAGGGCTCCACCCTCGCCTTCTCGGGATTCAGCCGGAAGACTCTCAGAACCTGGCCGCAATGACCGCAGCGCATACTATGCGATACGTTCCAGCTTTCCGTTTCGGAGCGCATGGCGATGCGGAACGCGGCGCGCCAGCTCCATGTCATGCGTGACGATGATGAGATTGAAACCGATCTCGGACTGTAACTCCCAGAGCAGATCGGCTAACTTCTCGGAGTTAGTGCGATCGAGGTTGCCCGTCGGCTCATCGGCGAGAATCAGAGGCTTATCGCCGACAAGGGCCCGGGCGACGCCGGCTCGCGCCATCTCGCCGCCCGAGATCTGCGACGGATAATGATTCAGGCGATGGCCGAGTCCGACGCGCTCAAGCATGGCGATGGCCTTTGCTCGCATATCGGGAACGGAGCCGCGCAGAATCCAGAGGGGCATCATCACGTTTTCAAGCACGGTGAAGTCGGGCAGAAGATAATGGTGCTGAAAGATGAAGCCGACGGTCGTCGAGCGAAAGCGCTCGATGTCGGCCTCGGACAGTTCGGTCAGATCATGGCCGAAAACCTCAAGCGAGCCCGAGCTCGGATGATCGATGGCGCCGAGCAGATGCAGGAAGGTACTCTTACCGGCGCCGCTTGCTCCTTCAACGGAGAGGATGGCGCCGCGGGCCACATCCATATTCAGATCGCGCAGAACGTCGACGCGCTCCCCTTCAGAGGCGTAGTGACGCGAAAGATCGCGCACGCGGATGACGATCTCTTCTTCTTCCGCCTGATCGGCGGCGGTGTTACCGGGTACCGTATTCACGTTCATATATGCCTCAGTCGTTGCGGATCGTCTGAACAGGATCAAGCTTCGCCGCCTGTCGAGCCGGGAAGTATCCGGCGAAGCCCGACAGGATCAGCGTTACCATGGCGATGCCGAAGATGAAGCTGATGTCGGTGTTGACGGGAAGATGATCGAAATAGTAGATCTGCCGCGGAATCAGATGCACCGGGGCGCACTGATTGGAATAAAGATGGCACAGTTGATCGGCAAGGTCTTCGACAAGCTGAATCGTGCGCTCCAGATGCTTTGATAGAAAGATGCCCAGCGCTCCGCCGATCGAGGCGCTTAAAAAGCCGATGAGCATGGAATGGCCGGTGAAGATGATAAGCACCGAGCGCATCGACATGCCCATCGCACGCAGCATACCGATCGAGCGGCTTTTCGATTTCACAAGCAGATACGACGTTACCCAGATGCCGGCGATTCCGGCGACGATGAGCAGGCCGAGGATGATCATCATCATCGTCTTCTCGAGTTGCAGGGCGGCCAGAAACGTGCCCTTCTCGTCTTTGATCGTGCGCATGCTGTAGTCGAAGCGGTTGCCCGGAATGCTATCGCGGATCATGCTTTTCGTCGAGTCGAGACGCGAGAGATCCTTGAGTTGAATAATGATCTCAGAGGTGCGGCCGTTCATATCAAGCATGCGCTGCGCGGTGACTAACGATACGAACATGAGATTCTGATCGAATTCGTAAAATCCCGTGCGAAAGTAACCGGCGATCGTCAGATCGGCGCGCTTGATCTGCAATCCGCGCGTCAGCACGCCGCCGGCCGGAAGAAAGACCGTAATCGTATCGCCGACGTTCCATCCGTAGTAGCGGGCCATCTCGCGGCCGACGATGACCATGTTGCCGTCGTTCATATGATCGAGCAGGCGCTGATCGTAATGCACAAGCGGAGGGAAATCGTCGAGCTGGCCGCTCTGCAACTGTTCGCTTTTCACGGGGATGGCGCGAAGACCTTTGCCGTCAAAGCGTCCCTGATTCTCAAGCAGTCCGTTCGCCGTGATGCTCGGGAAGACCGATCGTATCTCGCCTTTCAGCGCCGGATCTTCTTTCAGTATGCTCGTGATCTCGTTGTAGTCGTTGAAGGTGGCGCCCGTCATCGATCGAGTGAGCGTAATATGATAGCCTGAATTCCAGAGAGACGAACGCACCTCGGTCTGAAAGCCCGTGAACACCGAGAGCACGACGACCATGATGAGAACCATCAGCGCCATGAATATGAAGGAGAGACGCGTGCCCAGGCTGAACAGAGCAAGGCGACTCTGCCCGCGCAGATAGCGGGCGGCAATAAATAATTCCAGCAGGTATCCGGACGGTATCACCCGGCCGAGCTTCACAGATGCGACTCTGCGGTCAACAGGGTTTCTTGAATAACGGTTGCCCTCAGATCGACGTCTGACATACGGGTTTGAAATGAGACGGTTTGACCTCGTTCTGTTCTCCCTTATCTTCGCCTACCTGCTCAGCGGATGGACCGGCTTCTGGGGCGTACAGCGCACCGGCCTTGAAGAACAGCCTCTGCGCATAGACTTCGAGCCCGGCTTCTTTGAGATCCTCAGAACCGAAGGCACCTTCCTCGATGAACTGCAGGACTCTCTCGTCGAAAGCGACTCCCGTCCCGAACGTCTTTTCGATCACGTACACCGCGACTTCACGCAGAACCTCGTACTCGCCGCCGCCTTCGGCTTTCTTCTTGTATTCACGCTTCTCACCGCCGTCGCCGGTATCACAAAGCGCTGGTTCTATTCGCGCATGAAGCGCATGGTCTTTCTGCCCGTATCGTTCTTTCTGCTTCTGTCGCTGCTGCTCTCGCCGAAAGAGCCTCCGCTCGGCATGACGAGCGCCGTGCAGCAGCTTTTATTCTTCGGGCCGTTTGTCATCAAGAGCGCCCTGCTCTTTCTGTGCACCGCCGGATGGATGGCATCGACTCTGAAAGTCGACGAGAAAGACTTTCTTACGTATTTGCGACGTGATCCGCTTAACGTGCGCCGCGCCATACGCGATCGTGTCGCTCCGGCTGCTACCGATCTCTTTTTTATCGCCGCCGTCGGCGCTCTTATCACAAACGTCGTATTGCTTCCGTTCTTTCAGCTTCAGATTCACTTCGCCGAATACTTCGCCTTCGTTTTGATTCCGGGCCTCGTGCTGCTCGCCATCTATTACGTGAACTCGTATCATAAAGTCGCCCTGCTTCGCGGCGAAGACGGATCGTGGGGAACGGCCCTGGCCTTTCTTTCGTTTCGCATGATGCGCAACTTCCTGTATTTAACCGCCCTCGTGCTTGTCGTCGTGCTCGTACTCGGCGCCATACTGACCTTCAGCTACAGCAACCTCAATCTGCTGATTGAGGCGGGGGTGGTTTCAGAGACGCCGGGACTCTAAGGCCGCATGGCACCCTCCCTCTTCCCCGCATGGCGCACTCCTGCGCCAGGCGGGGCGCTCCGCGTCCTGCTCCGCTGTCGGCAGGGAGCCATGCAGCCGGTTTTAGTTGGACAGGAGATTCGCGGAGGAAGAAAATATTGCTGCAACCGGCGGGGATTCGGGAGGGTGCAGGCGGGTTGGGAAGGGTTAGACGGGAGAGCACCGGGCCCGGCACGCTCCGCTCTCAGGTGGGTGCGGGTGTGACGGGATTGGGTTAGATGGGAGATCCGGCAGTATCTCAGAGATTTGAGAGGCATTCGTTCCAGCAACTCAGGCGTGCTGAATCGTTCCGGATTTCCCGGACACCCCATCACGCCACTTCCTTAGTCTCAAATTCCTCCGGCGAGAGATAGCCCGGATAACTGTGGCTTCTTTTCCGGTTATAAAAGCTTCGATATAATCGAGTACCTCCTGCCACGCTTCATCTTGATTCGCGAAGGCCTTTCTGTCCAACGCATTATGCTTCCAGCTTTTGACCCGAAGGGAGTATCTATTGCTCATCGGTCGGACCGGACGCTGGAAAACCTGAACATTCGCCTAACGCAATCCGGCCTCAGTTGCCCGCGTCATGTCACATTGTGCCTGACGCGGGTCCAGGAATCCACCGGCCACACAACACAGGCCGCTCATCCTTCCGCCGCTCTGCTCGCAGTCTGTCCGCGCAGCTCAGTCCGCGGATCTTCTGCTGCCGTTCATCCTCGGCACTGTTCTTATCGCGATTCTTTGGCTACTGTTTCTGGTTAACCCGACGTCTCCTTCCTTGATCGATTCGTCGCCGGTCAGGGTCCGTTTTACGACCGGTTCCCGAAATTCCGGTGTGTGTTTATGTTTCCGCGTGGTAAGCGGAGCAATAACCGCCTCTACTCAGCCAACAGGAAATCCCTGTCTTTCAATTTCAATGGCAAAAGCGCCGCCCAGTCGGATTCAGTTACGGCGACGGGAGCGTTCTTGAGCAAGTAATGCATATAGAGGGATGGATTCAGTCCGGCGGCTTTTGCTCCTTCGATCAACGTATAGAAGAGAGCGCTGGCATGGGCACCACTTGTGGTAACGGCGAACAGCCAATTTTTCCTGCCTACCACAAATGGTCGAATGCCATTTTCTACCTGGTTGTTATCGATAGGGATCTCTGGATTATCAAGGAAAGCCGTTAGCTGCGGCCATATATTCAGGGTATACTTTACGGCGTTCCCGTAACGACCGGATGGGTTATATGATGCATCCTGTTTACTGATAATATTTTTCAACTCAACCATGAGCGGCCTTGTTCCCTTGTCTCTGAGTCGAGCCAGCTCCTTGAGATCCTGATGACTTTCACGCCAGTCCGATTCAATTTTATAGATTTGCCTGTACAATTCCAGAACCGTATCGATGTCGGCATTACCTTTTACGACCTTGCCCGCCTCGATAAATTTTCTACGTGCATGAGCATTGCAACCTGCATGAACGATTTCGCTCCGGGATTGAAGAACGCCATAACCGCTGTAGCCATCTGTAACGATCGCTCCTTTATAATCGGATAAGATTTCCGTCAGAAACGCAGAGCTGCGATTGGAACGATAAAAGAACAGAGGAACCGGGCCTTCGCGAGTATGAGCAAGAATATGCCACAGATAAGAAAGCTGATCCGCTCTTTTGTTGGGTTCCTTCAACACCTGAAACACCGTCTCATCGATTCCTATCACGGATGCTTCATTGATCTGTCTGTAAAGCAGAGACTGTAGCGGCAACAGAGCCTGCGCTACGCGAATGGCCGTCATTGCCATCGTTTTACGACTGATTTCAATACCGGCTCTTCTGAAAATCACCTCCTGCCTGTAGAAAGGAAGGCTGTCGGCAAACTTCGACACGATCATGTGCCCGAAGATCCCTTCTGACAGAATAGACTTTCCGAGCAGAGAAGGTTTTACGGGGGCGATTGCTACAGGTTGGCCTTCATCATCTACTCCATAGCATTGCCGACAGGCATATTTGGGGCGGATAATTTTTCTGACAAAGACTTCGGCCGGTATATACTCGATTTTCTCGCATACCTCTTCGCCGATCCTTGCTTTTTCTGATCCACAGCTACAGAGCTTTTCCGTTTCAGGGATATCGATGATTTCTTCTCTGCGTTCCAGATCGTCCGGGATTCTTTTCTTCCGTTTCTTGTTGCGCTGAGGCGAGGTTACAATGACCGGCTCTTCATCGAGCGGTAATTCCGGATGACTGTCGTGAAGCGTTTCTATTTCGTTGAACAAAAGAGCCTGTCGTTGTTCGATCGGTCCCAGCTTTTCTGATTTCTTTGAGAAGAGGCGCGATTGAAGAAGCGTAACTTTCTCTTTGAGGATCTTCACCTCAATACTATAGTCGCGAAGCGCCGCACTCCTCTCTTCCAGAAGGTTATTCTGGTTAGCAATAATGCGCTTCAGTTCTTCGATATCATCAGGAAGGCTTCCAGAATCGAAAGACATAACAATCCGATATTACAGACAGAGATACAGATCAAGCATTTATCCGAATTTTGTGTAATGAAGCGTTGAATGTGCTCGCCTGAAGTCGATCCCGTTGAGAAGCCAGTTTAACTGATCCGAAGTGATTTCCATAACCGCCTGTTCATCCTGAGGCCACGGAAATCGATCTCGCTCCAGACGTTTCTGCCACAGGCAGAATCCGTTTCGATCCCAGTACAGTATCTTCACCAGATCCTTCCTGCGGTTTCCGAAAACAAAAAGACTCTGCTCGTAGGGGTTCAATCTCAGGTCATTCTGCACGATGCCGCCTAAACCATTTATGGATTTTCGCATATCCGTAGCTCCAGGCCTCAGAAAGATGCGGACACTTTGCGATAGAGTCGGAATCACAACCTTCTTCCAAAGATCAGATTGAGCCGCAGCCTGATCGAGAACGGCACCTGAAAGTGAACTTCAAGCAAAGGAGGCTTCTCCATGCCGAGCTGCGACACAAGGAATGGGAGTTCTACCAGAGATCTGCTCTTTCCTTGAGTCCGTGATTTCTCGTAAAAAGAAAACTTATTTACCCGATTCTGCCGGCAGTACTCCGCCTTGCTGAGCCCGGAAGATTGCCAGTCCTTGATATGCTTTTGCCAGTCGATCGTCGCCTTCATGATTTCCTCCTGATGGAGGAAATTTCGGCAAATTTACGATGCCACCGCAGAGGCGGTTAATGCTCCGCTTAC
>SWCA01008204.1_pt1 | contig 13522 bp, 10 predicted proteins | sample 4692961 | NCBI WGS metagenome assembly SWCA01 (sample SAMN10267275, study PRJNA491770) | bioreactor metagenome | isolation source: DHS bioreactor inoculated with | place: Japan: off Shimokita Peninsula
ATAAGAGTACTTTGCAATTGTAAATTTTCAAGTTGGGTTAAGTTTTTGGAAGTAAATCTACCGCTTGATCATGATACGTATAGAACAGGTTTCCGAATTTGGGAACATAGCATAGACTGGAAATCGCACAAAACCTATCGTGATGGGTACATTTTCTTCGGCAATCCCAACGAAAAATCCACCACGCACCCACGACAACACTTTTACATGTACTTCATGCCCATCTTCGATGATAGCAAGAAAAGTCGTAATCATGAAGAGGATGAAATCTACTTTGTTTTTGATGGCTTATCTAAGGAGTTCAAGGAAGCAGTAACGCTGTATGGGGCTGCGCTGGCATTGGAAGTGCGTGCGGATAGTTCTCAAAAACCCATTTACCGGCAGAAGATCGATGAACTAAATAAAAAAGCACGAGCGCTATTTGACCAGGAATATGTTCAAATTACTCAAGTGGACTATCAAGGCAAAGAACTTCCCTTGAGTGGATATCCGTTGCCTGGAGCTGGTTCTACAAAGGAGCAAATCTTTTCGACTGTGGCATCTATTGTGTTTGAAGATTGGTTTTCTGATGAGCGGCCTAATTATCCAAAGTTCACGCAACTCAATTCACCCATTGCCAAAGACAATGTTGAACGATTGGTTAAGCAAGCACTAAGCAAGGTAGCAAATCCGGAACAAGCTAACCGCGATGGTGAAGGCATCTTGACCGGGTTGGGATGTTGGGTGCCCGGCATGCTCGATTACAGTCATTCTCCTTATGCCAAAAGTTTATTGAAAATGTTGGCAGATAAAGGAGAAGGCAAAGTATTGAATCGTGATGAAATCATAGAATATATTAACAAAAGCGACAACCTTTGGTTAACCAAAGATTTTCAGATTGAAGCCGAACTTGAATTTGCGGTAATGGCTACGCTGGCAGCTTTGGGTGAAATTGAAATTACCTTGAATTCCGGAAAGTCCATCAACTCTACGAATTTGAATGAACTCAAGGATATTCAAAAACAAGATTTCTACTCTTTCACCCACATTAAGCCACCCAAAGGACTGAACCTGGCTGCACTTAAAACGATGTTTATTGGCATGTTGGGCAGGGATTTAAGTAATCAGCTAAAAGACCCTTCTACTTATACGCATCTGGTTAGTGCTGCCAATGATTGGGCAAAACGCACGGTAACCTTATTGAGCAAAATTCAGGGCGGTTATATTTTTAAGGGAATTGAAATTGTAAGCACCGATCAGGCAAGCAAATACCGTCAACACTTTACGGCATTCTCCGGATTCTGTGATAAGCTGGCCAATTACACCTCTGAAGCTAAGATTAAAAACTTCGCTTTTTCTGTGGATGACTTAAACCGCATACTGCCTGCTAAAGCCGAAGTAGAACAACTGGAAAAGCAACTGGCAGAATTGAATGTATTGAATGAAGACATTTCCTATTTACAGCAATGCAAACAATACATCACCGATAATGCCTTTAAAGAAGAGGTGTCAGAAGCCATCAATAAATTAGCTCCGGTTTTGGGCAAGGATGATGAAGCGGAAGTTGAAAAGTATAAAAAGCAACTTTACCAACTCAAAGATCGCTATGCCGATTGGTATCTTGATTTGTACCTGAAGCACCGCATCAGTCAAAAAGACCATACACAAAAAATTGCGCTGCTTGATTCGGATGCAAAAGCCATTTGCGATATTTTGAAAGATGCCGATTTCCTTTCTTCTGGACAGTATATGCAGTGGCTCAATAAAATAAACAAACTGCAACCGGCTGATAACAAAGTGAACAAGAACCTGATTCTGACAGCCCCTTATCAGGATTTCAACCCGACTGATTTTGAAGGTGCTGAAGTGCTGAGTGTGAGGCAGCTAAAAAGTGAATTGGAAGAACTGCTTGAGCAATGGACAGATACGCTAAAAGACACCCTGGACGATCCCATAGTGAAAAAGAAAATGAATCTGTTGGATGAAGCTACTCAAAAATTGCTTTCCGGTTTTAAATCCGGAGCCATAGAGCTGGCCAAGGACAATGCCTTGCGCATCCGCAATGCCATCATGGACTTGCATAAAGGTTTGGAGAAAGTGGAACTGAGCATTGAGAGTATGAAAAGCACTTTCAATAAGCCTTTAACGCCCGATGAAGCCATTCAAGCCTTCAAAACTTACATTGATCAAATGGCCAAAGGGAAAGAGCGGGATAAAATCAGGATTATTTTAAAATAAGAAACTCATGAGCAACGAAAATAAAATCACAGTTTTAGGCAAAACCTTTAACACCGAAGAAGAACGCAGAACCTACTTCCGCGATGAACTGCGCAAAAAACTGCCCGAACTCAAACTTATGGAAGGCTTCCCCATTGGCGAGGATGAAGACATCCTGAACCTGAGCGACCCGCCATACTACACCGCTTGCCCCAACCCCTGGCTCAACGACTTTATTGCCGAATGGGAAGCAGAAAAAAAAGAATTGGAAAAACAGGGATTAAGAAAAGCGGATTTTGAAGTGACGGAGCCGTATGCAGCAGATGTGAGTGAAGGGAAAAATAACCCTATTTACAATGCCCATAGCTACCACACGAAGGTGCCACATCCGGCAATTATGCGATACATTTTGCATTATACACAACCTGGTGATATTGTTTTTGATGGATTTGCAGGGACGGGAATGACTGGAGTTGCTGCAAGTATATGCGGAACCCCTGATTATGAATTTCAACACATAATTCAGAGTGAGAACAAAGGAGTAAGATGGGGTAAGCGAAAAGCAATATGTACCGACTTAAGTCCTTATGCCTCTTTCATTTCTTCCAACTACAACATAAAAACCGATGTAGAGGATTTTTACAAAGAAGCCATCGTAATCTTAAATAACCTTAAGAAAAAATACGGCTACCTCTATCGAACTGAAAATGGCCTGCTCAGTTACATGGCATGGTCGAGAGTATTCACATGTAAAGAATGCGGTGCAGAAACTGATTATTATTCCAGTTGTTATTTATTATCAAAAGATAAATGGCATCGAAGTACAAGCTTCAATTGCAAAGAATGTGGAATAGAAAACACTACAAATAATACAAACAAAGCGTTTGAAACTGTTTTTGATCGAGTAGTTAACCGATCTAGATCACTTTCAAAATTGAAACCTGTCTTAATTAATTTCAAGGTGAATAAAAGTAGAAATTACAAATCACCAGATAGTGTTGATCTAAAATTAATACAGGAATGCATTGATAATCTAGACTTCAGTAATGTCCCCATATCACAATTGAAAGCAGGGTTTAACACTAATCAACCTAAAAATTCACATGGGTTTGAATATGTCCATGATTTTTATTCACCAAGAACACTGTTCTTGCTTACAGAACTTTATAAAATAATTGAAATATCAAAATATCGGAAGGAGCTATTGTTCATATTTACATCAATGCTTCCAAAACTAACTTTACTAAATAGATTTATGCCAGAACATGGCGGGAGAGCATTAGTTGGTCCCAGAGCTGGCACTTTGTATGTACCGCATCTTAGTGTGGAGAATAATTTATTTGAGCAATTTGATTTTCAGCTCAAAAAAATAATACAGGCTTTTCATTTAATACATGAAAAGAATGTTAGTTCAGTTATGTCTGCGACTCATTTGTATTTTAATGATAATTCGATAGACTATGTGTTTGTTGATCCTCCTTTTGGTGCGAACATAATGTATTCAGAGCTTAATTCAATCCCTGAGGGTTGGTTGAAAGTAACAACTGAAAATTCAAAAGAAGCGATTGAAAACTCAGGGCACAATAAAACAATCTTTGATTATCAAGATTTAATGTTTTCTAGCTTCAAGGAGTTTTTCAGAGTTCTAAAGCCTGGAAAATGGATGACTGTTGAATTTAGCAATACCAGTGCTGCTGTATGGAATACAATTCAATATTCTTTGCAACATGCTGGATTTATAATTTCTATGGTTTCTGACCTAGACAAAAAGCGACCAGGGTTAGTGGGGATGATAGGACCGACAGCTGTAAAGCAAGATCTAGCTATTACTTGTTATAAACCATCAGCCGAATTTGACCAGAAGTTTAATCAGCACAGAAACTCTGATATGGGTATTTGGGACTTCGTTGCTGAACACTTAGAGCATTTACCTATCCATTTGGTTTCCGGCAATTCCACCACTGCCATCATCGAGCGCAGCCCCAAAATTTTATTCGACCGCCTGATTGCCTTTTATGTACAACGAGGTTTGCCAGTGCCCATCGATGCTGGGAAGTTTCAGCAGGGTATGCGGGAACGTTTTATTGAGCGCGATGGCATGTTCTTTACTAATGAGCAGGTGCAGGAGTATGACCGCAAAAAAGCCGCAGTGCCCAATTTTGTGCAACTTAGCATTTTTGTAGCCAACGAGCAGGATGCCATTTACTGGCTGCGCAACATTTTTGAAAAAGAATCCAAAACCGAATCTGATTTGCATCCCCTATGGATGAAGGAAGTGGCCGGCAATATGCGTAAAGGCGATGTTTTACCAGAAATGCGTACCATCCTCACAGATAACTTTCTTAAAGATGATAAAGGTAAGTGGTATTTACCCGATCCTGAAAACGAAGCCGATTTGGAGAAACTCCGCACCAATCGTTTACTCAAGCAGTTTGAAACCTACAAAAGCGATGCCTACAAATCCAAAGGCAAAATCAAAGAAGCCCGGGTAGAGGCTCTGCGTGCCGGTTTCAAACAATGCTATCAAGACAAGGATTTCAAAACCATCATACAGGTCGGTGAACGCATTCCCAACAACTTGCTCATGGAAGATGAAGTGCTGTTGCAGTTTTATGATATAGCCACTTCAAAAGTATAAACATGCGATACAAAGGCAAGGCATGTGAAATAGTAGGCGAAAAAGAAGTGTTTGGGCAGCGCATTGCCTGGATACGCGTGATGGAAGACAGTAGCTTCCATGAAGTCCCCTATGATGAGTTGGAAAAACCAACTACAGACTTTTCCATGCCTTACTTACGCTTTGTTTCTATTGCTGCAAAAATCAAAGACGAAGTAGCCCGAAAGAACATTTTGGCTCCTTATGAAAGTAGTTTAATTCCCTTACCACATCAAATACTGGTACTGGAAAAAGTGATGCAGTCCAGTCAAAATCGCTTTATGCTGGCTGATGAAGTGGGAATGGGTAAAACCATCGAGACCGGTTTGATTTTGAAAGAACTCAAGATCAGAGGCGATATTAAACGCATCTTGTGTATCGTTCCCAAATCGGCCATGCTGCAATGGCAAAGCGAATTAAAAGAGCATTTCAATGAAGTATTTCATCTCTATGATTCCGAAATGATTACTTCCATGGCTCGCACCTTTGCCAATATAAATGCCGATGAAGAATACAATTTCTGGACACAGCACAATCAAATCATTGTTTCTACTGACGCCTTGAAGCCCTTGGAAAAGCGTCAAGGCTGGTCAAAAGAGCGAGTCGATGAATACAATAAATACCGGATGCAATCGGTGCTGGAAGCAGATTTTGACTTGGTCATTATGGATGAAGCCCATAAAATGGGTGGAGCAACATCAACTGTTTCCCGTTACATATTGGCGCAGGAGTTATGCAATTCGGTTCCGAATGTATTGTTACTAACTGCCACACCACACAGAGGTAAGGCCGATCATTTCAGAAGAATATTGCAGCTTTTGGATCCGGATACTTTTGCAGGAGAAGGCTTGCCGGATATTGAAGAATTAGAACCTTATGTGATCCGAACCGAAAAGCGTTTTGCTGTAGATTATGAAGGCAAAAAACTATTCAATGAGAGGCGAACGAATCGCTTTGATGTTTTTTTAGACATCAACAAGCATCAAAAACAAATGGCCTTATATGATGCTGTTACGGATTATGTAAGGAAAGGCTTCAATTCTGCTAAGAGAGTTAGTAATCCTGCAAAAGGATTAATCATGATATTGTTTCAGCGTTTGGTGAGTAGTTCAACAGCTGCTATACTTTCTGCCATGCAAGGCAGGATAGAACGATTGAGATTGGGCGAAGAATCAAGTTTGGATGACTTTGCTTATGAAATGGATCATGGTTTTGATGAGAATGGAGAGGAAATAGATTTTGAAGGCATTTTTCAGAGCAACACTGCCGGCTTAGCCAATGAGGAAGAATTATTGTCACAACTGATTTTGCAGGCAAGAGAATGCATGGCAACGGAAACCGATGCCAAAGCAGATGCCCTATTAAACAAAATTCTGGAGTTAAGGCAGGTTCAGGTAAATAAGGAACTGAAAATACTGGTCTTTACAGAGTTCAGAACCACACAGAAAATGTTGGTGAACTACTTCAAAGGCAAAGATTACAATGTTTCCTTTATTCATGGCGGACAGGATTTGGACGAGCGAAAAAGAGCTTTAGCACACTTCAAAAACGAAGCACAAATCATGATTGCTACGGATGCTGCCGGTGAGTCGTTGAATATGCAGTTTTGCCATATTGTTTTCAATTACGACCTGCCCTGGAATCCAATGATGGTAGAACAGCGCATTGGTCGTGTAGATAGGATTGGCCAAAAATATCCTGTGCAAGCCTACAACATGCTAACCAACAACAGCGTTGACTTGCGTGTGTACGAAGTGATTGAAGAAAAGCTCAACAACATCATTGACCAATTGGGCATTGATAAAACATCAGATGTACTGGATTCAGCCATCGATATGAAGAAAGTCAATAAACTTTACCTGCAAAGTTTGTTAGACCCTGAAAAGTTTGAATTTGCAGGCGAACGTTGGTTAAACGATATAAAGGGAAAACTTCGGGAATACAAGAGCACGGAAGGGATTTTACCACAAGTAGCAGAATCGGAAATTGAATACAAAAAAGCTGCAGAGGTAAAACACAGTCCGCTTCCTTTCTGGTTGGAAACTTTAGTACAGCAATTCACCATGGTACATCATGGTTCTCTGAGTAAAAATCTATTGGGTTTTTCTGAAATTAAAGTTCAGGGTGAAAACAGAAAGATCACCTTTGATGCCGAAGTTTCTTTAGCTAATCCGGGGGTAGAACATATTACACTCCAACACGATTGGATAAGGAAACTATTGAATGATCTGGGTGAATTTGATAAGTCAAATGGCATTCCTGTAATCAAATCGAGTGCCGGAGAAGAAACTCCGGGCTATTGGAGTTTGTGGCAAATAAGTGCCCGCAATGTCATGGAAAGCAAAATTCAGTATCAATGCTACTTTTTAGCCGATAATGGAAAGCAATACAGTGCCTATGCCAATGATATCTGGAACCGTTTGATTAATGTATCCGGAAAATTTAAAATGGAGGGCTCACAGGCAATGAAAGCTGCGGAGTCTTTCCAAAAAGAATTGAATCAGTCCTTGTTTCTTTCATTCCAAAATCTTGAGGCGGATTTAATCACACGAATGAAATTCAAAAAAGAAAACAGGTTGAATTCATACAGTTTTCAGAAATCAAGGATTGAAAAGATCGGAATCGACAATATTCGCCAAGCTAAACTTCAAAGGCTCGAAAAAGAACAAAAGACCTGGCTTAAGGAATTTGATTCAGGGAGTAAAATAATTCCAGGCATTAAACAACTATTAATGATTCGTATCAATGACTAAAGGATTTATCCAACATATCACAGACAGTTTAAAAAGCTATCCGGCAAAAGTGTTTTTGGTGGAGAATAACGATCGTTTTTTATACCGAAGCGATGTTCAGGATGCCTTTGGGACAATTGGTATTGAAATTGCTAATGGCAGCGGTATTGAACAAAGAATTAGATTTGAAATGAGAGAACCCGATGGTTTACTCATTTTGCTAAGCCAAGACAATTCCAATTATCTAGAAGACATAAAAAAGCAAGCGGTAGCCATTGAATTCAGTCTCGCCAATTATTTGCAGTCATATCACATACCATCTCTTAGTCAATTAGATTTACCGATTCTCGATCAACTGTTTAGAAATCAACCTTTGTTTGGCCTAAACAGAAAAGAAACTCAGGAATTTATTGAGAAATTGAAGGCCGAAGCCACATCTGTTGAATCAGAATACGATTTGGACGAATTTATTGAAGGACTGCATTCACTGCTAAATGAGGAGTCAATAAATTGGACTGTGGTAAGTCGATTAATAGCTGAGGGAATTTCGAAAACCATTGGCACTCCCAAGTTTGATGAATTATTTGATCATATCAACAAGGCCAATGCGGATTTTCAAGAGACTCTGCAAACGAGTTACCATCAAACCAAAAACTCCAGTGCCGTAAAAAGACCCCGAATTGTATCAAAGATTCTGGATTATCTCAACTTTAACTTTCGGGAAAAGAGAATTGCGCTTATAGTGGTTGATGGCATGGCTTTATGGCAATATGAGTTATTAAAAAACCGATTGCCGGGAACCAAACATGAAGAGGTAATTTATTCATGGTTGCCATCCATTACGCAGCTATCACGCCAAGCCATTTTTCGTGGCGACACACCGAAGACTGATTACAGACAAGGTCCTACGAGTGAAGAGAAACTTTGGAAAACGTATTGGAAAGATAAGGGATGTCATGAATATGAAGTATTCTATCAACACGAGAAAATAGATTTTTCAAATATTAATTCGGTATCAAAATTGGCTATCGTCTTAAAAGACCTTGACGATAAAATGCATAGCTCGACTGACTATGTTGATTTGCTCCACCTTACCACAAATTGGATTGAACGAAGTAAGATCATCCAGGTAGTGGATGAATTGATATCAAAAGGTTTTACAGTTTTTCTAACGACAGATCACGGCAATATACAGGCTAAAGGTTGGAGAGGACTGCAAGGTCGGGAAAAATTAGGAACCAATAAATCAGGAAGTCGAAGCGAACGACATATAGAATATTCAGAAAAATGGTTATCTGATGAATTCATGGCCAACAATCCGGAAATGGGTGACTCAGTTGTAATGGAAGAACAAGCCATTTATTTTAAAACAGACCTCAGCTTTTCAAATAAAGAATCACTTGTTACGCATGGGGGGGCACACCTGCTTGAAGTATTAATACCATTTGTAAAAATAAAGAATGAAGCATAAATCAATAGATATAAATCAGCGTATCCCATTGGATACTTTATATGCAGCATTGGAGAGCTACTTAAACGGCACTTACAGTGAAGACTATATTTTAGAGCAACTTAGACTGGAATTTAAAGGCGAAAACAGATTGAAAAAATCATTACGCATTGTAAACATGATAATTTTACGAAACCCACTTATAGAATTTATTGAAGAAAATAAAGACCAAATAAAGCAGGCTATAAAAAAGAAACATGACAGGAATATTATCCTTATTGCTCTACTCAACAGTTCATTTGCTTTTTCATTTGATACACTTCAGTTTTTGGGTAAATATCTTACCGTGCAGGATTTAGTAAATAGGGAAACCATTAAGAAATCCCTGGCAAATGTTTATGGTGGTAATCGATCTACTGAAAATGCCATTGACAGTGTAATCCCAATGTTTATTGAGGCCGCATTGATAAAAAGACCAACATTAGGAGTCTATCAACGAAACTCTGATTTTCAGATTACATCCACTGTAAGTAACCAGATCTTTATTGAATCGTTTAAGATAAATAATACATTGGATGGTATTCAGGAATATCAGTTAAGAGACCCATACTTTCTATTTATAAATAATTGAAATGAATCCCCAACACGACAGCCACGCACATTGCCAAGTAGCCAACCCATAAACCAAAATTTGCAGAAGAGTGCAATTTTTCCCAACAAAGAAATGGGCGAATCCTCTGCTAGAAATATGCATTACGCCGAATGCTTACCTTCTTTTTTAGTTTTACAAAACTGGTCAACAAATAAGCTCAGTAACGAGTTGTCGTTGTGATATAGGCGAAAAACTCCACTTTCGTAGGTGGCATAACAGTTATTTTCACTTTCAAACAGAACATGGTATGATTGAACACGTTGAGTTCCGATAATTTGAAGCAAATAGGTAAATGACTTGATGTTGTCTGTTTTTAAGATGGCCGATTGTTCCAGATTTTCTGGCTGGAAATGGCGAATAGAGATTTTCATATCAGAGGGTAGGAGCCCAATTACAACCGAACTTACATCGCGAATAGTCAATTTGTTATTCGTCAGTTCGTAATAATCTTCGGCGTGATCTCCGATCCACCAATACCGATCAGTCGGGTTCGGGCCGATGTTTTCGGTGATTCCAAACTGACTTCGTTCGATGAAAATACTTTTAAAGAATTGCCGGCGTGTCGAGCCATCGTCAATCCATCCTGCGGCAAGTTCAAACGTATGGTCATCCATCGACATTAAGAAGTTTAAAGTACTATGTATTTCTGTTTCTATAAACCATCGATGAGACTCAACGCAGCGGAAATAGATTCGAAATATCGAAAATGTATTGGATGAGACGTCAATGAAATGGTCATAGTTATCCTTAGCGATTGGTACCCAGTAAGGCTTGAAAATTGCTGTCTCAATGGGATTGTCAAGCTGGGCGATCAAAGCAATCCATTCCAACTGAGATCGGATCAATTCGTCACGGTTAAGCATCGGAATATCTTCCAGGTCTTTTTGAAGTACAGAATATTTTGAAAGATAGGCCAAAATGGAGGGAACTTTTTGAAATTTTGAACCCCATTCGTTCAGGAAGTTGTTGAAAAGCTGTTCTTTTTGTTGGTGATTCATAGGGAGTCTGGATATTAGTTTTCTTGCTAAGAATTTGTTCTCAATCACTAGTAAATAAAGCGATTAGTCCGAAAGTGATAAAATATCCTATTTTTGATAGGATACCCCATAAAATAATAAAGCCAACTGCTCCCCAAAAGCTCTCAGGTTCTATCCAATTCCAAGCCAACATTCCTGAGATAATACTTAAAATAATCGTCAATATCCATAAAAGTGCTGCTAATGCACCTCCGTTAAAATCTTCTTGAGACATAGTTTAGAATTTAATTGTTGCAAATCATAAGCTTATTTGAAAATCTGGTTCAGTATTTCATGATCAAAAAACTGAGACAAGTAATTCTGGTGAGTTTGTTGATATGATAATGTGTACCAATTGTTGCCATTATCAGTAGAGATCACTATTATTTTATCTTTCATTTGATATGTTTCTCCTTGAATTGTGAATTTTAGTCCTGATGGTAGTACTGCAATCCTGTTATTGTTTTCTGAGAAAACTTGATTAGGAATAAAATATTGCCAATCCACAAGTTTAGCACCTGTGCTCTCTAATTTTGCAAAAACATTTTTAAAATCTCTTCGTGCGTTATGTTTCGATCCATAGAAGTTTGCGATTGCATCAGGAGGTGTAATCTTGATTAGGCCGTCAATATCCTGATTTAAGAATAAATTTTTATATTTTTCTGCTGTATGGATGATATTAATGTAATTGTCGGATGACTCATTGCCGAGAATTTTAGCCTTTGCCAGAGTACTAAGAGTTTCGTCTAAACTGTCTACGTTGTACTTGTAAAAAAGGTATTTAGCCTTTAAGAAATATGCATCAGCATTATTTTCATCAATTAACAACGCGGTATTGATCGCTTCATTAGCTTTCTCAGTATTGTCTTGAACGGCATATATAGAGAATAGGTCAAGATATAAATCAGACGAAGATTCTATTGTAATAGCTTTCAGAATTAGCCTTTCGGCAGTGGCATAGTCTGCATTTTTTAGATTCTTGCTGGCCTCTTCTCTCATTTTGTCAATATTGTGAATTGTATCAAGTGAAGGATTTGGTGAATGTTTTGCATCGGGGGCGATACATGATCCGAACATTAAAAGGCACTGAATAATTAAACTTATTTTTCTCATAGGTCTCGGTTTTTTATTAAATAATAGTATACAGTGAGAGTATCTCTGTGGCTGATTCGAGCAAGCGCTATTTATGTGCGATGAATGATAAAATAATTTAATCAGCGAAATTAGCACCTCTATTTCTCCTATTGCAAGTTATCATATATGATAACCGTTTTATAAAGATAAAACAAAATATTAGTTGTCAGAAATGATAACTAATGAAAATTGAGCAGCTTCAAGAAAAGATTGGAGAACGAATCCGTCAACTGAGGGAATCTAAAGGGGTCTCCCAGCAGAATTTGGCAGCGATTTGTAATTTCGAGAAGTCCAATCTTTCCCGTATCGAAGCAGGTAGAACCAATCCAACAATTTTCACTTTGTTCAAGATAAGTCAAGCACTTGAAGTTTCCATTGCTGAATTGGTTGATGTTGATTGAGGCGGTGCTGTTGTAGCCAGACGACTAATCTTTGATGCAACGAACACTCATCGCAATTCCTTTCGTGTCTGCATCTCTCATGAACAAGTCTTCCCACGAATGGATGCTCCGAAGCCATGCTTCTGTGGCATAGTGTTCAGATGTAGTAGATGACCACCAGAGGCATCGATCACCTAATCCAAAGAATTCATTTTGGAAAACAGAAAATGAGCCTGATGGTAAGGCATTGAACTTATAATTATCAGTGCCATTGCCCGAATCCTCCCAGCCGTCAGTTGCTTTTAGCAGAGTGCCAATAAATGGCCAACTGCCATCATTTTTAATTATTCCCCCATTGTCCAAGCTAATAAACTCGGCGAGTTGTTCCCATTCTGCATCGGAAGGTAAGTGCCAACCAGTTGGGCATGCCTGTTTCGCTGCCTCCCAGGTGTACAGACGCCCGTATGTTGTCTCATAAGTATTGTTGTGCTCATAGTTCCAACTTCCTTCCCCAATATTGAAAGCTATATTTTCTGCCATCCAGATTTGGTCGCCAATTTTCACCCATTTATACTGATTCCCATCTCGTTCGTCAGCAAAGGTCCCTGAACTTTTAGTGAAATCATTTGGACTCTCTTCGTCTTCTTTTTTGCACCCTGCAAAAAGGATAAGGGTGAAAAGAAAGATTGTAATTCAATGTCGTTTAGTTAAGAATACTTCATAATCGTTTGTAATTCATTGAGTAAGTTTTCTTCGGTCGTTTTTTTCGTTCAAAACTTCGGCCTGGGCGGACAATTTCGCGGGTATTCGCCACTATTTTATCGAAAGCCTCCAAAGCTTTTTCATATTTACTTTTTATCACCACCCCAATCAAAATGTCTTGTGTCATCGACAAAGCATTGGTGCGGTTTATCTTTTGTGCGTGCTTTCGCTTTTCGTCCGCGCGGTATTCGGCCACAACCTTTTCTTCTATAGGGTGTGCATAAGCTGCGCAAAGTGTCATCAAGAAAACTTTGGCGAAGAAATCCTGTTTTACCGCCCTTGCCGTTTTCCCTGAGAAATCCTCTAACTCAACCCGGCTTTTCAACAGTTTATAGGCCTCCTCTTCGTTCCAGCGGTAGTGATAAAGTTGCTCGAAATCTTCATAAACATATTTTTTTGTGTCGGTCAGCGAAGTGCAAAGTATCTCCTTTTCTCCGTTTTCCAGCTCTACCTTTACCAATCTGCACTCGACAGTAGTATCTAACATGTGCGGGAACCCTGCCAGTTTCTTACGGTCTTTTTTGGGCAGGGCAAAAGAAACAAT
>SWCA01005168.1_pt1 | contig 13515 bp, 9 predicted proteins | sample 4692961 | NCBI WGS metagenome assembly SWCA01 (sample SAMN10267275, study PRJNA491770) | bioreactor metagenome | isolation source: DHS bioreactor inoculated with | place: Japan: off Shimokita Peninsula
TCTTTCCAATATTATAGCCTGAGTAATTCTCTTGGTGAGATTACGACAACCAACCCCGCCAATGGAGGATATACTCAGACCGGGCTGGTATCTTATATGGGCCGTGTGATGTATGAATATAGCGATAAGTATATGCTTACAGCTACTGTTCGTACCGACGCTTCATCAAGGTTGGCCGAAGGACATAAATGGCATACCTATCCTGCCGTGTCGGCTGGATGGAATATCAAGAACGAGCCGTTTATGCAAGATTTCCGGACGATAGACAGGTTGAAAGTCCGCGTTGGTTACGGGCAAACTTCCAACCAGGCAGTAGGCGCTTTCAGTACCCTGGGTCGTTTAAGTTCCAGAGATTACAACTTTGGTGATGCGACCTATGCCACTGGATATTATGTCACCCAATTGCCCAACCCTAACTTAGGCTGGGAATACTCTGAAACCTGGAACTATGGTGTGGACTTTGCCTTACTGAAAAATCGCCTGTCGGGTACCATCGAATATTATGTAACGAATACTAAAGATATCCTCTTGGGCCTTGACCTACCCCGGACATCCGGTGTAAGCAGTTACACGGCCAATATTGGTGAAACGCAAAACAGCGGGTTGGAGCTTTCTCTTAATGGCATTATCCTTAACAATGCCAATGGCTGGACATGGGAAGCTGGTCTTAACTTCTATACAAACAAAAACGAACTGGTTGCCCTTGCTTCAGGGCAGGAGAGAGATGAAGGCAACGGGTGGTTCGTAGGCTATAGCATCAATTCGATTTACGACTATGAGCGGGTAGGTTTATGGCAGGAAAACGATCCGCATCGGGATATTCTGGAACCGGGTGGTAATGTCGGTATGATCAAGGTGAAATACACCGGCGAATATAACGATGATGGCACACCGGTAAGGCAAATCGGCCCGGATGATCGGCAAATTTTAGAAGTGGATCCTGATTTTCAGGGAGGTTTCAACACCCGCGTAGCTTACAAAGGATTTGATCTAAGCCTTATCGGGAGTTTCCAAAGCGGAGGAATCCTTGTCAGTACACTCAACGGACCGAGCAGCTACCTGAATTTGATGACCGGACGTAGGGGAAATATCAAGGTGGACTACTGGACACCCGAGAACACCGACGCCAAGTATCCGAATCCGGCTGGTGTGATAAGTGGTGATAATCCGAAATATCTCAGTACAATGGCATACTTTAATGGTTCATTCCTGAAAGTGCGCAACATTTCACTGGGGTATGACTTTAACCAATCATTACTCAAAGCTTCGGGGGTCAGTATGCGCATGTACCTTACGGTACAGAACCCGTTTGTGATGTTCTCAGACTTCAATAAAGAAATGGGATTGGATCCGGAAACCAACTCACGCGGTGACCAAAATGTCGCAACAGGTGGTTACAATAATCGTATTCTGACGGTAGGTTTTAACTCGCCATCAACCCGGAACTACATCATTGGAGTTAATTTGACATTTTAAATAGATGAAAACGATGAAACACATGAATATAAAAACGATCATAGGAGCAGCCTTGCTAACGGTTTTCTTGGTAGGATGTTCTGACATTTTAGAAGAAGAGCCACGCAGCATTTTTGAACCTGGTTATTTCCAGACTGAAAAGGGTGTTAACGGCGGGCTGACAGCGCTGTATGCACACCTGCGCTACATTTACGGAAATGCCTACTATTATAATTCGGGTGTAACCGGTACCGACGAAGCAACTTATGCTCAAAGTGCGGATGGTAACTTTAAGGTAATGGACATCAGTGGTCAGGGAAATATCACTTCTACTGCCACCGGGGGTACCGGTACGTTGTGGGACAATGCATTCCCGGCAATCAACACCGCCTCAGGTATTATCGAAAATGCCGAAGCAGTGGGCCTTGATGCATCTTTGATCGCCGAAGCGCGCTTTTTTAGGGCATTCGACTATTTTATGCTGGTACAAACTTATGGTGGGGTACCATTGGACCTGGGTGCAGGCGAACTACAGTTTAACACATCTCCGGTGAGGGTATCGGTACGCAATACCGTGCCCGAGGTTTACACCAAGGCCATATTTCCGGACTTGTTGACAGCGATAGCCGATTTGCCGGAGGTTGGACGACTGACAGGTACCGTGACCAAAACGGTTGCACGCCTATTTTTGGCAAAGGCTTACCTCACCTACGCTTGGTGGCTGGAAAATCCAAACAACATTCCTACATATCCGGAAACTTCCCGCACTGACCCTGATGGACATGATGTATCGTGGTATTTCCAGCAGGCTTATGACGTAGCTACTACCGGCATCGATAATCCTGGTCCCTACGGACTAATGCCAACGTTTTACGAATTACATGTGGGCGGAAACGAACGTAACCAGGAAATGTTGTTATATGCTGACCACACCGAAACAAGCGAAAAGTATAATGGAGCAAGCCTGACGTATGGCAGTGGAGGCAACGCGGATAATTTTGCATCCTGGATGATGACCTGGAATTATACGGAAATTCGAAGTGCCACAAATCCAGACGGAACTGGTTCAGCAAGCACTGTCCTGCGCGAGGCAGCTCAGGACTTGGGTCGTCCATGGACTCGCATGTGCCCAACCATTGAAGCTTTTGTAAACACTTTTGCCAACAAAACAGAAGATTCCCGATTTGATGCATCATTTACAACTGTTTACCGTGCCAACTGGCACCTAGGTGGTGACAATACAGAGTTCTACTATGGTGCAAATGGCTTAAAGGTTTATCCGGGTGATCCGGTATTAACATTCTTGCCCGAAGAACCAGCCACCGCTATTACCTATCCAACCGGATCAGGACCAAGCAACGTTGGGGGCGGAACTCTGCCGGGAAGAGCTGACTATGTCATTGCGCCAAGCGGAATCAGCCGGGTAGTATATCCCGGAACATGGAAAATGAGTACCTATCGCACCGACAATGCCGGTACATTGGGACAACCCAATGCCGCAGTTACACGTCCGTTTAATATTGCCAAATTCTCTGAACTTTACTTTGTTGCTGCCGAAGCAGCCGTGAAGGGAGCAACAACAAAAGCGGGTAAAAGCGCAAGAGAACTAATCAATGTCATTCGTGCTCGCGCCGGGAAATGGAGTTTCGACAGGTATAACAATGTTGAAAAAATTGAAGATAATAGCGCTGCCATGATCGCTGCAACGCCAGCGACTATTGATATTGAGTATATTTTGGAAGAAAGTTCGCGTGAATATTACGGCGAAGGTTTCCGTTGGTTTGATTTGGTTCGTACCCAAAAATGGACTGAATTAGCGTCTACATACAGTATAGCTTCAAGCACCAAAGGAGACCATGATGCACAGACATTTACCCGCAGTATTCAACCTTATCATTACCTGCGCCCCATCCCACAAGGCCAGCTTGATGGTATGGAAATGACGGACGCGGAGAAAGATGCGTATCAGAACCCCGGATATTGACAGTGATCTGTTTTTATCGGGATTAGTTAGCATAACTGACTTCTTAGCCACAATTTGGAAGGCTGAGAAGTCAGTTTTTTTGATTACCCTTTTTTGAACCCGCCTTGCTTACTGGAAGATTCCCGGACGACCAGCTTTGTTTTCAGAGTGACAGTTTTGGGACTTTGTTTGGACATGAGTCGTTCGAAAAAGAGTTTGGCCGCTTCAATTCCCATTTCAAATGTTGGATGGGTGATGGAAGTTAGTGGCGGGTCAACCACGGTGGAGTGGAACTCATCGGTAAAACCCACCAAGCCAATTTCGTTTGGAATGTGAAGCCGGTGGTGCTTGATTTCCTTCATGGCGGCGAAGGCAACGGTATCGTTGATACCAAATACGGCATCAGGTGGTGCTGGCAGGTTCAGCAAGCGGTTCATGGCCTGTCGGGCCGATTCATGGCTGAGATTGCACTGCTCAATCAAATCCGGATCAACAGGGAGCTGGCAGGACTCCAGCCCCGCGAGATAACCGGCCAATCGTTCGCGGGAGATGTTGAGCTGCTCCGGTCCCGAAATAAAGGCGATTCTCCGGTAGCCCTGCTCAAAGAAATGCCGGGTAATCTTTTTTGAAGCCTCCGTATTATCTGCCGTCACCGACGATACTTGCTCCTGCAGGCACACCCGGTCAAAGAAAACCAAGGGAATATCTTGTTCCAATAAGCTTTCGAAATGACTGGTTTCATTGGTTTCCTGGCTCATGCAAATCAGTAATCCTTCAACCCGGGCTTTGAGTAAGTTTTCAATGGATTCTTTTTCTTTTTCAATCGACTCATTGGAACTGGCAAGTAATATGAAGTAGCCTTTTTCTTTCGCGTAACTTTCAATTCCGGCAATGATTGATGCATAGAAATGGGTCACCAAATCGGGAACAATCACCCCAATCATCCGGGTTTCTTGTTTCAGCAAACCCATGGCCAACGGGTTCGGACTGTATTTTCGGGCCAGGGCCAGTTGTTTTACTTTCTCTTTCATTTCGCGGCTGATATCCGGGTGGTCTTTTAAGGCCCGCGAAACGGTGGAGATGGAAACCTTCAGTTCTTTTGCCAAATCTTTTAAGGAGGTGTGTCTGTTGCCCATGATTACTTTTCTTCACGCAAAAATAGTCATTTCTTCCGGTTCAAGTTTGGTCCACTCATCGTGTGTTTTAGAACATTTTTATTGCTCCGCAAAGCTTTGCGGAAAGCTTTGCATGAAGATAGCTGAATATGTTGGTTTTAATAAGCGGTTGATTTATTGGATATTTACATTCATAAACCAGTGAGTAATGAGATTTAAACGCTATTGCAAAACGCTGCTTCTGGAGAATAATCCGGACTTGATTGAAGCTTACAAAAACGTTCATTCACCCGGAAATACCTGGCCCGAAATTGCGCAGGGAATGAAGGAAGTGGGCATTTTGGATATGGAAATTTATATCCACGAAAATCGCTTGTTCATGATTATGGACACAATGGCCGATTTTGACCATGACCGGGCGATGAATGAATTGGCCGGAAAGCCACGGCAGTCAGAATGGGAAGCTTTTGTGTCCCGTTTTCAGGTGACCAGTAAAGAAGCCAGCGCCAATGAAAAATGGGTGCTGATGGAACGTATTTATGAGCTGGATCAGTCGCCAGATTATAAGGCGATTGACGGGCAGCAAAAGCAAACAAAATAACCGCATGAATGCAAGACAATTGGGTAAGACCGGAATCAGTTGCCCGGCTGTAATCTATGGAACCAGCTTTTTGGGCAATCTTTACCGCGAATTAAACGAAACAGAAAAGATGGCCTTGATCCGGGAATGGTTCCGGGTGGCCGATGGCAAGGTAATGATTGATACGGCTGGCAAATATGGAGCTGGCTTAGCCCTGGAAGTCATTGGACAGGGGCTTGAAAAACTCGGCATTGAACCGGGACAAATCTCCATCAGCAATAAGCTGGGTTGGTATCGTGTCCCCTTGAAAACGGACGAGCCAACCTTCGAACCAGGTGCCTGGGCTAATCTGAAACACGATGCCGTACAGAAAATCAGCTATGACGGAATTTTGGATTGCTGGCAGCAAGGCTGCGAGTTGCTTGGCGGAAACTATAAACCCGAACTGGTGTCGGTTCACGACCCGGATGAATACCTGGAAGCCGCTACGGATGATGCAGACCGGAAGCAGCGCCTGGATGATGTGCTGGGCGCTTACCGCGCTTTGTTCGAATTGAAGGAAAAAGGAGCGGTGCAAGCGGTCGGCATTGGCTCAAAAGACTGGCTGGTCATTAAAGAGCTGTACCCGCAGGTGCAATTCGACTGGGTGATGTTTGCCAATAAATTTACCCTCTATCATCATCCGAAGGAAATTCTTGATTTTATGAAGCAGCTGCAGGAGGATGGCGTAGGGATTATTAATTCGGCCATTTTTAATGCTGGTTTTTTAACCGGGGGCGAGTACTTTGATTACCGGCTTGTTGATGCACGAAATGAGGCTGATCAGCCTTTGTTTGAATGGCGCAATCGGTTTTTTGCGGTGTGCCAAAAATTTGGAATCGAGCCTGGTGATGCCTGCCTGAAATTTGCGCTGTCTGCGCCTCAAATTACGGCAGTTGCCCTAAATCCGAGCAAACCGAAACGAATGGCCCGTAACAAGATCATACTGGAGGAATCGTACCCGTCCGACTTTTGGCAAAGCCTGAAAAAGGCTGGAATTATTGACCCGGAGTATCCATACCTGTAAATTTTTACCGAATGATCATCGATACGCACCATCATTTTTGGAATTATAACCCGGTTGATTTTGACTGGATAGACGACGAAATGGCTTCCATCCGAAAAAACTTTCTTCCGAAGGATTTGAAAGAATCCCTTTTGGAAACCGGCGTTCAGGGAGTCGTTTCGGTTCAGGCCCGACAATCCCTTGAAGAAACAGACTGGCTGCTGGAAATGGCCGAAGAGCACGATTTTATCAAAGGTATTGTTGGCTGGCTGCCATTGGCTGCGGAGAATATTCAGCAGGTATTGGAGCAATATTCCGGCAATCAGTGGCTAAAGGGTGTCCGGCATGTAGTGCAGGGAGAATCCGACCCGGCGTTTATCCTCGGAAAAGATTTTAACCGGGGAATTTCGCAATTAAAAAACGACGGGCTGGTGTACGATATCCTGATTCTTGAACATCAACTTCCCAATACCATTCGATTCGTCGATCAGCACTCGGAACAGCAGTTTATTGTGGATCATATTGCGAAACCAAAAATAAAGCACAACGAAACTGAACCCTGGGCGCGAAACCTGAAGGAGTTGGCCCGGCGGGAAAATGTAAGCTGTAAAATCAGTGGTATGGTCACTGAAGCTGATTATCATAGCTGGACCAAAGAGCAACTTCAGCCCTATTTCGATGTGGTGCTGGAAGCTTTTGGCCCTTCGCGCCTGATGTACGGATCAGACTGGCCGGTTTGCCTGGTAGCAACCAGCTACTCAGATTGGTTAAATCTTGTCAAGGATATGTTGTCGGGTTTGAGCCCGGACGAACAGGAACAGATTTTCAGCAGAAACGCGAAGCATTTTTATCATTTGGATTGATTATCAATCATCTAATATCAAACTTTAATGAAAGCAATTGAAATAACACAACCGGGTGAAATGAAGATGGTGGATCGAGACATGCCACAAACCGGATCAGGGGATATTTTGTTGAAACTGAGTTACGTTGGATTATGTGGCTCCGACTTAAGTACTTACCTGGGGAAAAATCCACTGGTTCAGTTCCCGCGGATTCCGGGACACGAAATCTCGGCGGTGATCCAAAGCATGGGTGCCGAAGTGCCAGGCACTTTTCAACCGGGTCAGCAGGTAACCGTTGTGCCCTATACCAACTGCGGACAATGTAGCTCCTGCAAGCAGAAAAAGTTTAATGCCTGTCGTTACAACCAAACGCTGGGGGTTCAACGTGACGGGGCCATGGCTGAATACCTGGCTGTTCCCTGGCAAAAAGTGTTGGTCGATGATCGGTTGTCAGCTGTTCAGCTGGCGTTGGTTGAACCATTGACCGTTGGTTTCCATGCGGTTGATAATGGAAAAGTGACCGATTCGGATACGGTGGTTATTTTTGGTTGCGGTATGATTGGCAGCGGCGCGATTGTGCGTTCGCATTTGAGGGGCGCTAACGTCGTGGCTGTTGATCTGGACGATTCGAAACTGGCGATCGCCCAAAAGCTCGGAGCCAACCATATCATCAATTCAAACTCTCAGGATTTGCATGAAGAACTGGAAAAGATAACCGGCGGGCATGGACCTTCCGTTGTTATTGAGGCGGCCGGCAGCCCGGTGACATACAAAGCGGCGATTGAAGAAGTGGGCTTTGGCGGGCGGGTGGTCTGCATTGGTTATGCGGGAAACGAGATTTCATTTCCAACGAAACTGTGGGTGCAAAAGGAATTGGAAATTATGGGCTCGCGCAATGCCAACCCATCCGATTTCGAGGCCGTCATGAAATACTTAAAAGGAAGCGGTCTGGATGAAAATCTGCTGGTCTCACAAGTTATCCCCTGTGAAGAAGTCCCGCAGGCCATGCAGGACTGGTCGGAAAATCATGGTAAGATCTTGAAGATATTGGTTCGATTTTGATTTTTGCCTGAATGATAAATGCGTAGAAATATCGATTAAAATAACCAACTAAACTTGATGATATGAAACGGATAACATGCTATTTATTAGTCGGAACCTTATTTTTGGTGGGTGCTTGCAATTCTGCCTCAAAAGAGCAACCGGCAACTTACACCGAAGACTGGGTATCGCTCGCAGATCACAATGAAGAACCTGCCTGGTTTCAGGATGCCAAATTCGGTATTTATTTTCATTGGGGAGTTTATTCAGTTCCCGCTTTTGGAGATGAATGGTATCCGCGAAATATGCATTTTGAGGACCGGAAGGAATACCAGTATCATGTCGATACCTATGGGCCCCTTGCTGAATTTGGATACCATGATTTTGTACCCATGTTTAAGGCTGAACAGTTTAACGCGAAACAATGGGCTGATTTGTTTGAAAAAGCCGGAGCCCGATTTGCCGGCCCTGTAGCCGAGCATCACGATGGTTTTTCGATGTGGGCCAGTGATGTGACTCCATGGAATGTCGGAGATAAAGGCCCTCGAAGAGATATTACCGGCGAATTGAAGGAGGCAATTTCGGCCAGGGGAATGAGGTTGATCACCACGTTTCATCATGCCCGTAATTTGCAGCGTTATTCCGGTGTGGAAGGTGAAAAGGACTTTTGGCATAGCCACTATCCCCTTTTTGAGGGATCGGCACCTGCCAGTGATGATCCGGAGCTAAATTATTTGTACGGTAACTTGCCCGAGGAACAATGGCTGGAAGAAGTCTGGTTTGGAAAGCTAAAAGAAGTCATTGACAACTATCAACCTGATATTATCTGGTTTGACTCGTGGCTGGATCAGATTCCTGAAGAATACCGGAAAAAGTTTTGCGCCTATTACCTGAATGAAGCAAAAAAATTGGACAAGGAAGTGGTTATTGTGCGAAAGCAGGATGATTTGCCTTTGGATGTCAGTGTGGATGATCTGGAAAAATCGCGCAAAAACAAGATGGGCGAGAAAGTGTGGATGACTGATGAAACCCTGAGTACCGGGAGCTGGTGCTATACCGAAAACCTTCAGATTAAACCCGCCGCCGACGTGATGCATGTTTTAATCGATATTGTTAGCAAAAACGGTGTGCTGTTGCTCAATATTTCGCCTAAAGCCGACGGAACCATCCCCGAAGATCAGCAGGACGTCTTACTGAAGATGGGCCATTGGCTGGATCAATATGGCGAAGCGATCTATGAAACCCGTCCTTGGCATACCTATGGCGAAGGGCCAACAGTGGAACCGGAAGGTGATTTCGAAAACCACCGGGAGTTTCTGAAAATTAAGTATACAACGGATGACGTTCGCTACACCACAAAGGGCAATGTCATTTATGCCATGATTTTAGGGGTGCCCGACCCGTCAAAACCGCTGCTGATGAAGGCCTTTTCTCCAAGAAGTCCGGGGACTGAAATGACTATTAAACAGGTCAGGGTCTTGGGTTCGGACCAGCCCGTCGATTGGAAGTTGGATGAAAATGGACTGTCGATTATGCCTGGTTATCCGGTTACTGATGATATGGCACAGGTTTTTAAGATTGAAATTTGAAAGGAGTCAAGATGAAATAGCATTCGAATAATTCGACCCGAGACTGCTGTACCAATCCGATTTTTTATTATTGAGCGATTGAAACAAAAGGATTTTAAGATCCTATATCCAGGCTGTTCTAAAGCACAAAGGTTTGTTGTTCCTTGTTATTTCCTAATTTTGCTATTATTCAAATGAATTGTGCGCCTTTCATGATACGAAACAACAAACAGCTTTTGGAATTACTGGAAGATGGAGATGAAGCTTCGTTTAAGGTTGTTTATGGTCATTTTTATTCGCGCCTGTTCTATTTCGTTTCCGAATACATTCCGAATAAAGATCTTGTGGAAAACATACTACAGGATACTTTTCTTACGCTTTGGGAGAAGAAGTCGAAATTAAAGACAGACACCAATTTGAATGCTTACCTGTATACCGTTGCTAAAAATAACAGCTTGAAAAAGCTGCGTGACCAAAGGTACCGGCAAGCTCTTTTCCAATCGGCACCGCTGAGCGATTTTGAACTGGAGCTTCAGGCCGGAGCGCTTGATAAACTGGATACGTCAGAAATTTTGTTTTCCGAAATCGAACAGATCGTTCAGAAGACCTTGGGTACCCTGCCGCCCCAATGTAAGCAGGTGTTTGAATTGAGCCGTTTTCAACACCGTAAAAATATTGAGATAGCTGAAGAACTGCATATTTCCCCAAAAACGGTGGAGGGGCACATGACCAAAGCAATCAAAGCTTTTAGGATGTCGTTGAAAGATTACCTTCCGCTTATTTCGTTCCTAATTCACCATGTTTGATTTGCTGTTGAAATAAATTCAAAAAAATGCACTACCGGAGCAAGGGTATTTCCGGTCTCATGGATTATATCCTTGAAAATACCCAACAATGGAATTAGAAAAGCAAATAATCGCATTGATTTCAGGCAACCTGAATGATGATGAGAAAAAGGAGATTCTCCTAAAAATAAAGCATGACAAGCATCTTCAGAGAGAATATCAGCGAATAAAAAATGCCTGGTCTTTGGCTTCCTATGACCAGCAGACCGATGGTCTTACCATTGAAAAGTCATTCGTCCGTTTTAAAAAGCAGATCCAAAAAACTCAAAAAGTAAGGATTTTACAGTTCCTGAAATATGCAGCAGCAATTGTTCTCATCTTCTCATTAGGAATGCTTAGTCAGCAATTCCTTCTTTCTGGTGAAGGACTGTTTAACTCATTAAGCCATCAAGTCAATGAGATTCACGTTCCGAATGGTGAAAAAACCGAACTGACATTAGCTGATGGATCTAAAGTTTGGCTCAATGCGGGCACTAACTTTCGGGTTCCAACAAATTTCGACGAAAATCATCGGGAAGTAAGTTTATCTGGTGAAGCATTTTTCGAAGTGAAGAAAGGAACTGCTCCATTCACTGTGAACTCTGAATATGGTGTCATTCAGGTGTTGGGCACTTCGTTTAACGTGCGTGCCTATGATAATTTACCATTCAAAACAACCTTGACAGAAGGCAAGATTCAATTTTCAAATCGATTGGATAAAAAAGTCCTGTTCCCCGGACAGCAACTGGTTTTGTCGAAAGAGGACGGCTGGATTATCAAACAGATTAATCCCGAAATCGCGTCATCATGGAAAAATGGGGTAATTGCCTTCGAAAATGAACCTTTAGGTGATCTGGCCAAAAGACTGGAAAGGCATTTTGATATCGTGATCGTTTTGGATCAGGACATTGCCTCAATCAGGTTTACCGGACAAGTTTTTGATGAATCGCTTGACGAAGTAATGGAATACATTCATAAAACGAAACCAATAAAGTATGCCTATGACAAAACGAGAAGAACGTTGAAAATAGAAGCAGAGTTTTAATAGAAAAAACAAAGACAGGATGTGCGAGATCCTGCCTTTGGAATAACTTGACTTAAATCAAATTACTCATTTCAAATTGTAAAATTATGAAAAAAAAACGATGTTGTGATGGCATGATGCCATTTCTGTATCAAAATCTAAAGCGAATGAAACTGACATTGGCAATGATTATTCTGACGGTTTTCAGCAGTTTTGCGGCCGATCTTTACTCTCAAAACACTAAACTAAGTTTGGAGCATAAGGATGAAAAAATTGTAGATATTCTTCGTAAAATTGAAGATCAGAGTGAATTCCGTTTCTTTTACAACGAAGAGGTTGATGTGAATAGCCTGACTTCGATTCATGTTTCCAACGCATCAATCAAGGAAGTGCTCGATCGTGTGTTTGAAAACAGGGCCATTAACTATGAAATTATTGGCCGGCAAGTAATCCTTCGAGCCAATAATCGGTCGGGTGCCGTGCAACAAGCAAGGACAGTCACCGGAACCGTGACCAGCAGTTCGGGCGACCCAATACCCGGAGCTACCGTGGTTGTGAAAGGTACAACCATTGGAACTATAACTGATTTAGACGGAAATTTTTCGCTGCCCAATGTGTCTTCCGATGCTACCTTGCTGATCTCATTCGTCGGAATGAAGGCACAGGAGATTGTGGTTGGCAATCAATCCCGCTTTGACGTTGTATTACTGGATGAAACGATTGGTCTGGAGGAAGTTGTTGCGATAGGCTACGGTACTCAGAAAAAAATAAATTTAACAGGATCTGTCGCTTCGGTGAGCGGCGATGACTTGGTCAGACGACCAGTAACGAACGTTGAAACCATGTTGCAAGGACAGATGCCGGGCGTTCAGATTGTCCAGAATTCGGGTGAGCCTGGCAACGAAGGTGTATCCATTCGAATTCGGGGTACGGGAACATTTAGTAGTGCCGGATCAAATCCATTGGTATTGGTTGATGGAGTACAAGGGAGCCTCGCCGATTTAAATCCCAACAACATTGAAAGCATTTCTGTTTTGAAAGATGCTGCTTCAGCTTCGATATATGGTGCCCGCGCAGCAAACGGGGTCATTCTGGTTACCACCAAAAAGGGCCAGGAAGGGAAAATCATCATGAATTACAATGGGAATTATGCCGTTCACACACCCACCAAACTCTTTGACCTGATTACCAACTCGGCGGAATACATGGAATTGTTTAACGAAGCGAGGCTGAATTCAGGGCTGACTTCGGGTTTATATCCCGATGATATTATCAGCACTTATCGCAATGCCACCGATCGAAATCTGTATCCCAATACCGATTGGCTCGACCTTTTATTTAGTCCTGCTCCAACTCAAACTCATAACTTAAGTTTTAGTGGCGGAAGCAATGGAACAACCTTTAATGTCTCGCTGGGATATGTGAACCAGGAAGGGGTTATGAAAGGGTTTGACTATGAGAAATATAATATTCGCGTTAACCTGAGTTCACGGGTCAATGAGCATATCAAGTTTGGCGGAAATTTCTCAGTAAAAAAAGGAATAAAATCAGCGCCCCGCCAAGGCGCTACGGATACATTTTTGGCTGCGATGTCGCAAGCTCCTACTTATTCGCCCCAACTGGCAGATGGAAGTGGGCGATACACGTTTAAAGCGTATGACTTTGAGTACAACAACAAAAGCCCGATGGCCCTTATCGACAATAAGGTCAACCGGAATACCGATGATTATGTGATCTCGTCACAAGGATGGCTGGATGTTCAGTTGCTGGAAGGGTTGACTTGGTACACGAAGGCTGCGATAAACTTGAGCTTCAGTAAATTCAACGATTTTAGGCCCCAGGTTCCTTTGTATAATTTCCGTACCAACGAATTCATGACCTATTTGGATGTTGGAGGAGCCGGACTAATTGTTCAGGATGACCAAACAGAGTACAAAAACTTCTACACCTACCTGAATTTCGAACAGGAATTTGGAGATGGGCACACGGTTACTGCGCAAGGCGGGTATAGTGTTGAGGACAATGTCTATCAATATTTGAGAGGATATCGGAAAG
>SWCA01008403.1_pt1 | contig 13512 bp, 13 predicted proteins | sample 4692961 | NCBI WGS metagenome assembly SWCA01 (sample SAMN10267275, study PRJNA491770) | bioreactor metagenome | isolation source: DHS bioreactor inoculated with | place: Japan: off Shimokita Peninsula
GCATCAAGGAACGTTGAGATGCCGCGCGTAAGTGTTTGGCTGATCCGGTTGGCCCTGGTGTACTTCGGCGTAGGATTTACGGTGGGCGGGCTGCTCCTGTTCAACAAAGGCGTACCGCTCGACTCGCAGCTCTGGCGACTGTGGCCGGTCCACGTCGAACTGACGTTGGTCGGTTGGACGATGCAACTGGTCATGGGCGTTGCGTACTGGATTCTGCCCCGCTTTACGGGAGCGCGACGTTATGGGCGGCGCGTCTGGCTGGCGTGGGCTGCCCTCATGATGCTCAACATCGGCGTTCTGGCCGCCAGTCTGGGACAGGTAGCAGAGGGCGCGTCGCCCCTGGTGGCGGTTGGACGCATCTGCCAACTACTTGCCGCAGCCGCTTTTGCAGGCTACATCTGGCCGCGTGTTAAACCACTCGGATCTCGCGAAGCATAAAACCTAAAATCGTAGACAGGACGGAGAAGCAGTGGACCAATCAGCGCCTTACATTCACTTCGCAAGTTTAGCCGGCAGCATCCCGGAAATCACGCCGGATACGATCGTCAGCCGGACGCTGTATACGGACGACAAAGTCAAGGTGATCGTCTTCGGGTTTGCTGCCGGGCAAGAGTTGTCTGAACACACAGCCTCTATGCCTGCGGTTATCCATATCTTACGGGGGGAAGCAGACGTTACGGTCGGCGGGGATGTGCTGGATGGGCGGCCCGGCTTATGGGTGCACATGACGCCACGCCTGCCGCACAGCATCGTCGCGCGCACCGAGATGGTGATGCTGCTGCTCATGTTCAAGTAGCGGGGAGAGTGTCGCCGCAGCAGGAACGGCTACCAGCGGTCGCCAGTTTCTGCTGCATTGTTATACAATTTGAATAATAGGAGTCACTGAAGGCAGTACGTTAGAGTTGGGCCGTCAGTTTTTAAGCGAGGCTAACACCCCGCCCTTTTGTTTTTAAACTATTTGTTAAAGGGGGAACTATGTCTGATACAAATCCGCCTGCTCCCACCAACCGAAATTGGCTCTCTACAGGGCGCATCCTGATTCTTGGTGCAGCCGGAGTCATCGTCGTGCTTGGCCTCATCCTGGTGGCGATCGCGGTGGGTGAGACCGAAGGCGAGGAACCGGCGCGTGTCGATGCGCTGGCCAGCAGTGATAACGAGTGCGTCGAGTGCCACCGCCGCACCACGCCGGGCATCGTGCAGCAGTACGGCATGAGTTCGATGGCGGCGGCGGAGGTCGAGTGCGAAGACTGCCACGAGGTAGACGAAGACTACCCCGGCGCGGTCGAGCACGAGGGCACGTTTGTGCTGCGCTCGCCGACGGCTGCCAAGTGCGAGACATGCCATCAGGCTGAAGTGGCGCAGTACAATCAATCCCGCCACTCGATTCCCGCCTATGTTGCGATGGTTGGCCTGGATGGGCTGACCGAAGATCAGCTTGCGATGTACCATTCTATTCCCGAGGCCCAGCCCGCGCCCAACGAGATGCGCAACGCCTTGTTTGCCATCGAAGGCCCGGCAGTGACGCGCTTCGCGTGTGAAAGCTGCCACGGAATCGGCGCGCCCGCCGAGGATGGATCGGTGGGGCAGTGCCAGAAATGCCACCTGCGCCATGAATTTAGCCTGGAACAGGCGCGCAAGCCCGAAACGTGCAACGCCTGCCACATCGGACCGGACCATCCCCAGTGGGAGATTTACCAGGAATCGCCGCATGGCATCGCCTACATGACCAGCGGTGACACGTGGAACTGGGACGCGGAACCCGGCACGCTGACGGTCGAGGATTTCCCGGCGGCCACCTGTGCGGTGTGCCACATGAGCGGCTTCGGCGCGGCAGGGACCACGCATGACGTCGGCGAGCGCCTGACGTGGTATCTGTTCTCGCCGGTCAGCGAGCGGCGGCCCAGCTGGGAAGACAATAAGGTGCGCATGCAGAATGTGTGCCAGGAATGCCACAACGCGAACTACATTGACGACTTCTACACCGACGGCGACGCGCTGGTGGAATCGATCAACCAGTGGGTCAACGAGAGCACAGCGATGCTGCAGCCGCTCAAAGACAACGATCTGCTGACCTCAACGCCGTTTGATGAGGAGATCGACTTCGTGTACTTCGAGCTGTGGCACCACTGGGGCCGGACAGCGAAGTTCGGCGCGTGGATGCAGGGCCCGGACTATACCCAGTGGCACGGCGCCTATGAGATGCTCTCCGATCTGGAGGAGCTTCAGGCGATGGTCAATGAGAAGCTCATCGCGGGCGGCGTCATCACCGATGACGAGATCGGGCCGGAGTCGCGTGTCGTCAATGACGGAACCGCCGATGCCGGGCTGCCGGGCGGAGCACCGGAAAGCGCCCCCAGTGTGGAAGCGACGAGCGAAGCGCCGCAGGATACGAACGGCGCGCCTCAAGGCATGCCCGCCGAACCGTCCGGTGCGGCGACTGCCGAAGCAACTGAGGCGGGAGACTAGCCATGTACCACTTGGCGACGCTCGCGCCCCCGGTTCAGCGCGTCCGGCTGCCGTTTTCGCGCGATCAGCTCATGCTGCTGATGGCGGCGATCAACGAGATCTTCCTCGGCGTAGACATCTATCTGGCGCACCAGATCAGCGGCACGATCGTGCCCCGCGAGTGGATCCCGATCATCTTCGGTCCGCTGGCGGGCGCGCTGCTGCTGGTTGCGGGGGCGATCGCGCTGCGGAACCGCCCGGCGGCGACGCTGCTGGCAACGTTGGTGCTGATCGGCAGCATCGTCGTGGGCGTGCTGGGCGCGTACTTTCATCTGGTTCGCGCCACGCTGCCGTCCGGACCCGAAGGCGAGCAGATCACGGTACAACTGCTGGTCTGGGGGCCGCCCATCCTTGGCCCGCTGATGTTTGCGATGGTCGGGTTGTTGGGCATCAGCGCGGCCTGGGTCGAAGATCCACCGGACAGCGGGCGTTTGCGGCTGTTCGGCGGCGCGTTCCTGCAGCTCCCGCTGAGCAAGACGCGCGCCTACTTCCTGATCGTTTCGCTGGGCACCCTGGCGACGCTGCTGAGCAGCGTTCTGGACCATGCGCGCACCGGCTTCGACACGCCAGCGCTGTGGATTCCGACGGTCGTCGGGACTTTTGCGACGGTGACGGCGCTGGGGCTGGGTTGGATCGACCGGCCCAACCGGGGCGATCTCACGGTATACGTGGTGGCGATGGTGCTGCTGACCGTGACGGGGCTGATCGGCGCGGTGCTGCACGTGGACGATAACCTGACGTCGCGCGGCGCATTCGTAGCAGAACGCTTCATCCGGGGCGCGCCGTTCCTTGCGCCCCTGCTCTTCGCCAACCTGGGCATGCTGGGGCTGCTCGTGCTGCTCGATCCGCGTTCCGAGGTGCTGGGGCGCTCAACTCGCTCATGACAATTGTGTACAGGGGCGCATGGCTAACATGCGCCCCTGTTGCTTTCCTCAGCAGTACGGCGTGCTGCCGGACCTAACTCGCGGCAACCCGTCCGATGTATACGCGCCAATCTTCAGGCCCTTCTTCAACGTATTCCCATGAGAACTGGTCCGTCCGCTCGTGCAGGAACTGGTAGTACAGCGGCTTGGGATCGTGATCGTTGACGAGCATGAACGCTTCGCCGGGCTTCAGTTGATCAAACACCTGAAAAATCGTCCGGTGCCGGATCAGCGGGATAAGATCGCGTACATCGAGGGTTTCGGTTGCTACCTGAGACATTGTCTACTGGCTCCTTTTCAATCCAGATTGTTGTTTGACTTCAATGGGCATGGACGGGTGCGCATTCGTACCCTGAATGGGTGGCGAGGAAATCAACCCTCGGCACCTTTACCTGTCGCGGTCTAGTGACCGGACCCTTCGGTGAGTTCGCCGCCGAAGATCGCCGGATCAGGGTCGCCATCGACCATCAGGTACCCGACCAGCCCGCGCTCCAGGCGGCTCAGCGCGTGGTCCACCAGGATGAAACGCCCCGGTACGTCCAGCGAGAATTCGACCATCGTCGCGCCGCCGGGCGGCACGAGAGTCGTCTGTACGTCGGTCAGCGGCGCGCTGGTGAGCGACGCCTGGTCGTATACCCGGTCCATGATCTCGCCGATGACATGGAACGATGAGGTGAAGTTCGGCCCGCCGACGCCGAAGAAAATACGCACCGTTTCGCCCACGGCGGCATGCAGGGCCGTGTCGTCCGCCGTCAGTCCCGCTGCCGCCCCGTTAAACACGAAGTATTCGGGCGCTTCAGCCAGCATCTTGTCATGATCGAAGTGCACGAAGCCCTGCGTGCCGTACGGTTCTTCAGTGTAGATCTCGCCCTGCATGACGTAGAACTCGCGATCGACGGGGTCCAGGCCGCCTTCCGGCTCTACCAGGATCATGCCGTACATACCGCTGGCGATGTGATGCGCAACACTCGGCGTGGCGCAGTGGTAGACGAACAGCCCCGGTGCCAGCGTCTTGAAGCTGAACACGGCTGTCTCGCCTGGATTGATGTTGCTGTATACGGCCCCACCCCCCGGCCCGGTCGCCGCATGGAAGTCGATCGAGTGCGGAAACTGGCTGCTGGTTTCGTTGCTCAGGTGGATTTCGACCGTGTCACCCACGCGCACGCGCAGCATCGGGCCGGGAACCTGGCCGTTGAACGTGAAATACGTCATGGTCGTACCGTCGGCGAGCTGGCCGATCACTTCTTCGGCGACCAGATCGACGCGGACCGTTTGCGGCTCGCGGTCGCCTACGGGGGCGGGAACGTCCGCCGGATTGCGGACGATGTCCGCACCGGTCGCGCTATCGCCAGTGGGCGTGCCGACGATCAGCTTACCCCACATCCCCGCCTGACGGTGGCCGGGCACGGAGCAGTAGTACACGTACTCGCCCACTTCGTCGACGGTGAACGTGATGGAGTCCTGTGCGTCCACATCTGCGATCTGCTCGGTGCGGGCGTCGAATTCGTCAATCACAACGTCGTGCAGCATGCCATCGCCATTGATCATCGTGATCTTGACCACGTCGCCGGGATTGGCGGTCAGGGTGGGATTAATGACGCCGTCAATATCACCGCCGACGCCGACGAAGACCAGTTGTCCGGTGTCGCCGCCGGTCAGCAGCGTGTACTCGAGTGTCGCGGCGGCGGCCTCTGCGCCCGCATTCGCGGCGGGATCGGACGTCTTCGCCAACGCGAAGCCGGTTGTCAGCGTGACGAACATCGCGGCGGCAAGGACGAGGGCAAGAGCGAGCGGGAAGAGTGCTTTGCGTGTCATTGATACCTTTCCTTAGTGTGATCCAGACGGTTCGGTGATGAAGCTGATCCGGTAGGGCAGGCCGATGGCGCTTACCGGACAGATGGTTTCGCAGATGGCGCAGTAGGTGCAGGCGGCGGGCCGCACGACGGCGACTTTGCCGTTGATCTCGGCCAGCATTCCTGCCGGGCACGCGCCGATGCAGTCGCCGCAGTTGGTGCAGCGGCTGCGATCAATTTGAGGAATCCACTGCGGATAGTCGTTCATCTGAGTGCGCCTTTTATCAAGCATTGTGATGCAAGGATAAAACGCGCACGCCACTACCGCCTTGATGGGCGTCAAGCGAGTTGATCTGGATCAAGTGGAGCGTAGAATAGCAGGAGTTTGACGGACCGCGCGCTAAGGATTACCCCATAGGGTTCCTCTGCTGTCGTCACTATACGCTGTTTGACCGAAGCCGACTTCGGTCATCAAAATAGGATGACCCCGATGACATAGGGGAGTAGTGCCAATAGCGCCAGTGCTGGATGGCCGCGCCGCGTTTCGTTGTGGCTATCCCAGCTGAAGAGATAGATCGCCAGCCCAAAGGCCAGCACACCGCCCGCCGCCAGGATGACGAGTGATCCCAGCCCATCAAATTCGGGCGTTAAACCCATCGCCAGCCCGCGAAAGGCGTTCACAGCGTGAGTCGGCGGCAAGATCTGAGCAACCCGGCTCACCGCGTCGGGCAAGGCACTGGTGGGGATCCACATCACGACCATCGTCGGAATAAAGATCGCTTGTGCCCACAGCACCGTCATCTGCGAACTGGCCGAAATCACGCCGATCAGCACGCCAAGCCCGGCCAGTGCAAATGCCGTCGCGATGAAGGTCACGCCAAAGCCCAGCCAATCGACGGGCACGGACGCGGAGAAGAGCGGGGGCGCTGCAACGATGAAGATGAGGGTCACAATCACCAGATGAAAGATCGTGGTCAGCGCCGGGATGCTCAAAAGCGAAAGGGTGGGCACACCGTTGATTTTGTAATTACGAAAAACACCGGCTTCGCGGGCCTTCACCAGGGGCTCGGGCAAACCCATCAGCGTCGCCAACAGGATGGCAATAATAACTATCAACGGAATGAACATTTCGCCAAATGCCGGGTCAATATCGATCAAGACAAACCCCATCATGACCGTGAGTCCCAGCGGTATCAGGTAGGTCAGCGCGAGCAACGTAACATTGCGGATACCCGTGCGGAACTCGAACCGGAAGTGATTGGCAAAGGCGTTCATTGAGAGACTCCGCTCGTGGTGATTTCAAGGAAACGGTCTTCGAGAGAGGGTCGTTCCACCCGCAGATCGATCAGTGTGTCCTGTTGCGCGTCAACGTAATCGATAATGGTCGAAACGGTGGGGCCGATATCGACGCTGAAGTAGATGTGGTAATCCTCTTTGAAGGTTTGATGTTGGACTGCGGGGAACGCCGGGCCAGAGCCAGCTAGACTGGCGTTTTCGGTGCGGACGGAGACTTTGGTCAGTCCGGCCCCTGCCGCGGTAAGTTCCAGCGGGGTGCCGGTTACCGCGATCTTCCCGGCGAGCAGGATAGCCACGCGGTCCGTCATCTCCTCCGCTTCCGCCATGTCGTGCGTGGCGAGGACAATGGTCGTGCCTCCGGTTTGAAGCTCGCGCATCAGGTCGTGCAATTCGACCCGTGTCGCCACGTCGAGACCGGCAGTAGGCTCATCCAAAAAGAGCACTGGCGGATTATGGGCCACCGCCAGTGCCAGCAACAGGCGGCGCTGTTGGCCGGTAGACAGTTGGTGATACTGTGATTTTCTTTTCTCTGTCAGACCCAGTCGATCCAGCAGGTCATAACGAGGGTCCACGTCATGGTAGGCGCAGAAGAACTTCATGGCTTCGTCCACGTGGATGCTCTCCGGCAGCGCTGAAGTTTGTAACTGCACGCCGATCAGGTTATGCAGCTTACGCGCCTGGTGAGCAGGGTCAACATCCATGACGCGCAATGATCCGCCGTCGGGAGCGCGCAGCCCTTCCAGGCTCTCCAACGTGCTCGTCTTGCCCGCGCCGTTCGGGCCCAGCAGCCCGAAGATTTCGCCACGTCGCACGTCAAAGCTGATACCGTCTACCGCAACGAAATCACCATAGACCTTTCGAAAATCTCTAACTTGAATGACGGGGCCGTTCATAGAGCAGGTCCTTTTCTAATACACAGAAATGGAAACCCATTTCTTATCCACTTCCCGGCTTCAACGAAACGGCAGCATTCAGCCTCGTTTCCCACGTAAACATTCGGGTCTTGTCGCAAGAAGCCCCGAATTTTGTCCTTTGATCGTCGGTTAGTCTCACATCGGCCACGAAACTTACCCTAACAGATTTTTGTCAAACGTCAAGCGAACCTAGAGCACTGCCACGGACTTCAGCAGATCGACGTTGACGATGATGATGTTGTGGCGGTCGAAGCGGATCGTTCCGGTGTCCTGAAGCTTGGCTAACGCGCGGCTGATCGTTTCGGGCGTAGTGGCAAGATGGGCCGCAATGGCGGCGCGCGTCACGCCCGGACCGCTGAGAGAGGGATTTTCGGCCTGGGTGAGCAGAAACCGCGCCAGCCGCACCATCACCGGATATAAGGTCAGGTCTTCGATCTGGTGCCCCAGCGCTCGAATGCGCGCACCCATCATCGCCAGGGCGGCACGGGCTATGGCAGGGTAACGATCCAAGGCTCGATCCATCACCTCGCCCGGCAGCAGCCACACGGATACCAGTCCCATTGCCAGCGCATTGGCCGGAGTTGGCCCGCCCGCCAGGGCTGCGATGTCGTTGAATGTGTCGCCGGGACCCAGCAGGTGAAGGATGTACTCGTTGCCCTCGACGCCGAGCTTAGTGATCTTCACGTTGCCGTCTTCAATGATCCATAGGCCGCGCGACGAGTCACCCTCCAGGAAGATCACCTCGTCGGGCGAGAACATGAGATGCATGCAATCACGCACGAGCGCGTTCAGTTCTGCGGGTGCCAGGACACTTAAGTAGGGCGTTTTTGCCAGATACTCATTTAGCGACGAGGCAGGGTTAGAACGAGTCATTGTCGATCATTCAGTCGGCTCCGGTCCGTTACCGAGAACCCTAGCGTACCACAAGACGAATGCACCGGAAATATCCCTCATGCACGATCCAAAAGCTCGGTGGGTGGCCCGACAATAGACGCGTGGCCACACCTGGACATTCCGGCAGTGCTATCGCAATGGCCCGTAGTGATTGAACACGTGAATTCTGAACTCAGCAGAAGCACCGCCACACGGGGCGTGTGGATGATCGCGTCGTGGTGAACGCGCAAACTCAATAGCGCTTCCATGGATCCAAGAAGCCATAACTCTGTAGATATCAACGCCCCACCGTAGGATATAAGCTCTACGCGCTATCAAAAATGCTTCAATCAAAACTGGTTGTTTGCGCCCTACGAGATCGACCCTTCCGCCCCTGATGCAGCCTTCGAGCGGGTCACGCTGCCGCACACCAACAAGATCCTCCCGGTCCAGTATTTCGACGCGTCCGAATACCGCTTTGTTTCGACCTATCGCAAACAGTTCACCCTGCCAGAACCGCCTTGCGCCGCCAGGTCTCCCTGGATTTCGACGGGGCCATGCTCGCCAGCACCGTGTCGATCAATGGGCACACTTTCTCCGAATATCGCGGGGGTTGTACACCGTTCTCGTTCGACATCACGGATTACCTCACGGAGGACGGCCCGAACACTCTCACGGTATCGCTCGATTCGCGCGAGCGGGACGACATCCCACCGTTTGGGCACGTTGTGGACTACCTGACGTTCGGCGGGATCTACCGCGACGTCCATCTGCGGATGGTATCGCCCTGCCACGTCGAGCGGGTATTCATCCAGCCGCAGCAGGTTCTGAGCGCGCCGCGCGTGTTTGTCAACCGGAGCGCTTGTGTGAGAAAAGGGGACTACAAGTTCATAACGGGCTTCCGGTCGTCACACCGTCATACGCAGCCGCACCTTGACTGTTTGCGCCGGAGCCGCCAGCGCGAAGATCACCCGTGTCACGTCGCGCGGCCCGGTGGCGAGATCGACATCCTTCACCACCTCCGCGCGCGCAGCCACCACTGCCGGATCGTACTGCACGTGCAGCACAGAGCCGTTCTGCTCGATGCAAACCTCGTCCGGCCTGATCGTCGCGCGGCCAAAGCTGGTCAGGACCGATTCAAAAGTTCCCGGCGCTGACCCGAAAGTCACCTCGTCCACCAGCTCCACCCAGCCATGCGGCGCGGCGCGATGCAGCGTCACCGTGCGCGTCAGGGCGGCGAGATCCGCTTCCGGGGGATACGCGTCCTTCAAGTCCAGGCGCAGCCAATCCGCGTCTTCCATCGCCCGATGGTCGAGCACCTGCGCAGCATACTGCTTACCGGGCGGCTGCGCGCAGCCGTTCACCACGGGCACCGAGTGTGCCAGGGAGGTGTTCACGAACACCTCGTAGCGCCCGGCGGAAAAATACTGCCGCGTATACCGCCCGCGCCCGATGTCCACCACCAGCGCCGTTTGATCGTGCATCACGATCAGGTTACCCACGTCGTTCTGGTTGTGCATCTCGTCGTTGTGGCCGCCCTTCACCGCCACCACCAGCGCGTCGGGATCGGTGGGATCAACCCGCGCGATCATCCACTGCATTTCGGGATACCAGTCGTGCACAGCCGGGACCACCGGCGGCGCGACCGCCGGATCGGGCCGCCAGAACAGGCCGCGCAGCTTCCACAGCAGCGGGCTGTGATTCGGGTGCGATCCCACCGCCTGCTGCGCGTTCGCCAGCCGCATCAGGTCGTCGTTCTGGTAGTGCCGCGCCAGGAAGGCCAGCAGCGGCGCGGGCAGCGTGATATCCGGCTCGCAATCGGAGAAATTCGCAAAACGGTTCGCCGCCAGCAGCGTGCGCAGCGGGAACACCGACGCCTTGCGAATCAGCTCGCCCGCGAAGAAATCGATCCGACCGTTCGTCCGCTGGTAAAGCAGGTGCCCGGCCAACACGTAATTTCCGAAGCCGAAGCCCCAATAGCTCGGTCCCTCGGTACTGCCGCCGTCCGCGTCGAACGTCGCCAGATAGTCGTCCAGTGACCGTGCCCCGCGCGCGATGATCTCCGCCAGCCGCGCCGGATCGCGTTCCAGGTACAGTGCCGTGGCGATGATGTTGCCGGAGCACACCGCCGTCCAGTTGCACGTGGTATGTCCCGACGTGGGATGCAGCCACCAGTGATCGTGCCGCGTCAGGAACGGCGTCAGGATGCGCACATCGACTTCGTGGCGAATCCGTTTCTCCAGCAGGGGATGCAGCTCCTGGCCGAGCAGCAGCACCAGTTCCGCGAGGTGCGTCCCGGTCAGCGCCGCGAACAGCCCCACCACCGGATACTCCACGTCCGGCAGATCGTCGTGATGCGCCGGGAACTCCCACCCGCTTTCCTCGCAGATCGCCCACCCGACGTTCAGCAGTGGGTCGAGGAAGCGCCCTTCATATTCCAAACACTCCGCCAGCGCCAGATCCGCCAAAATATTCCGTCGCTCGAACCAGGGCGTTTCGTATTCCAGGCGGTCGCCGCTGCGGAAGAACTCGAGGAACAGCGTCGCTGGCAGCGCCGGAATCGGGGCCATCGCCGCCCGCTCGCCCGCCTCGATCAGCGCGCGCACCTGTGCCGGGCCAAGCTCGTCTTTCAGCGCGTTCCACGCAGCGCGATCGGCGGCAGGTGGAAACGGCGGGGAGGTCGCCTCGTCGCGCAGGATCAGCTCCACCCCGATCGGATCGTATCGGCTTAACATACCGGCTCCTTGACCTACCAGATGTCTTTGCACCTACCCCTATCCCCGGCCCCTTCCCCGCGGTGGGGGAAGGGGAAACCCTGGTGGCAGGTATTTGCAACCATGCACTCGCGCGCATCACGTGAATGGCTGCGCGCTACCAGAAAAATGCCGTGCGCCCTTCCGCGCGCAGCAGCGCTTCGACAAAGAAGTAGTCCCCGTAGGGCAGCATGTTATCCGTATAGCCCTGGCGCACGTGGCTCGCCCCGTGCGCCAGCAGCCCCTCGGCCTCAGGGTGATCGAGCAGCGAATAGTCCGCGATCAGCGCGTCCAGCATGGCGCGCGCCGCGTCACGGTAACGTGCGGCTTGGGCCTCATCCGCCACCTGATCGGCCAGCAGGAACAGCCCCGCCGCCATGATCGCGCCCGCCGAACTGTCGCGGTAATGCGGCGCATCGTCCGGCAGGCGATAATCCCAGTACGGGACGCCATCCCCCGGCAGATGCGCCAGCGCGTACTCCGCCAGCCGCACCGCCGTCTCACGAAACCGCGCGTCACCCGTATACTGGTGGGCCAGCGCGAAGCCGTGAATGCCCCACGACTGGCCGCGACTCCAGCAGGAGTCGTCCGCGAAGCCCTGCACCGTCTCGCCGCACAGCCGCTCGCCCGTGTCAGGATCGAACACGAACGAGTGATAGGTCGAGTCGTCGGGCCGGATGATGGTTTCCAGCGTGGTCGCCGCGTGCGCCACCGCGATCTCCCGGTAGCGCGGCTGCCCGGTTTGCTTGCTCGCCCAGAACAGCAAGCCGAGGTTTTCCAGGCAGTCGATGATGATCCGGCCCCGGTTGCGATCGTGCTCAGACTGCGAGTTCCACGCCTGGATGAAGCGCCCGCGCGGGTTATAACGCCCCGTCAGAAAGTCCGCCGCGCGCAGTGCGCCGCGACGGGCCGTCTCGTCGCCGGTCAGTTCGTGGTCAGCCACCAGCGACAGCGAGTACAGGAAGCCCAGGTCGTGATCGTGCGATTGGGGCCGGTCCAGCCGCGCGAGGAAATACGGACGCTGCGCGCGGGCCGCCTCCAAAAACACGGCCTCCCGCGTTTCAGCATACGCCAGCCACAACTGGCCGATCCAGAAGCCGTCTACCCAGTGATTGTCGTGGCAGCGTTCGTAGGTCCAGTCGTCGCGCCCAATGGCCGGACGATCCGTGCCCATCCGGGGAATCGTGCGCCGGATATGGTCGAACACAAGTGCGAGCGTCTCCGAATAGGTCACGATCCATCCTCACCCCGCCACAGCGCGCGGACGCGATGCGCCGCCAGCTTGGGCCGCCGGTCACGCGTGAAGACGCCTTTATAGTTGTAGCCGCCCATACGATGGACCGCCTGCCCCGTCTTGAAGTCGCACAGGTTCCAGATGTGCTGGCCGACGACAAACGGCTTGGCGTCGGTCAGTTGGATCTGCTTAGTGAGGAATTCCGCCTGATATTCTTCGCTGAACATTTCAGGCGGCTGCGCGTGGTGGCCGGGGATCGTATCCGTGCCGAATTCAGCGAAAATCAACGGCTTGGGATACAGCGTGTGAATCAGCTCGATTTCCCGGTCGAGATAACCCAGCCCCAAATCGATCTGGCCGGACTGCGTGTACCACCCGAAATAGCGGTTCAGCCCGACCACGTCCACGAATTCGAACGATTCTTCGAGCGCGCCTTCATGACTGATCAGCGTCACTGGGCGAGTGGGATCGAGGTCGCGGGCCAGGTCCGCCATCGCTTTGAAGGATGCGACCGCTTCGGGGCGGCTGGGATGCTCGATCACGGTGAAATCGCGATAGTAGGCTTCGCGCGCCTCCAGGGATGCGGTGTGCGGCTCGTTGGCGATAGACCACATGATCACGCTGGGATGGTTCTTGTCCCGGTCGATCATCTCACGGATCATCTGCTGGCACAGGCGGTTGCGCTTTTCCAGCCCTTCCGGGAAGAAAAACAGCCCCACGGCGGGCGTTTCGTCGATCACCAGGAAGCCCAGGCGATCCGCCATATCCAGCATTTGCTCGGAATAAGGATAGTGCGACGTGCGGAACGAGTTCGCACCCATCCAGCGCATCAGCGCATAATCCTTGACGATCAGCGCGGGCAGCAAGCCTTTGCCGACGACGGGAAAGTCTTCGTGGCGGCCAAACCCCAGCAGCTTCACCGGCTGGCCATTGAGCAGCAGTTGATCGCCTTCGACCGCAATCGTGCGGATGCCGACCGGCAGCGTATAGCAGTCCGCCACCGCCCCATCGCGCCGCAGCTCGACGCGTAGATCGTAGAGGCTGGGCGCGTCCGGCGACCACAGCGCCGCGTCCGGCACGGTGAGGGTGAGCGCTGCCGCGCCGCCCTCGACGGTCCCTTCCGACACGCAGCTGACCCCGTGCCCGTCGAGCGTGACGCGCGCAGTCAGTGCAGCGTCTGCGGCGCATGCAAGCTGCACGCGAACCACCCCGCTCGTGCCG
>SWCA01001409.1_pt1 | contig 13475 bp, 14 predicted proteins | sample 4692961 | NCBI WGS metagenome assembly SWCA01 (sample SAMN10267275, study PRJNA491770) | bioreactor metagenome | isolation source: DHS bioreactor inoculated with | place: Japan: off Shimokita Peninsula
GACGAGGGGGAGGGCTGCCGGATTTCCGGCCCCCTCTCTACTCTACAATCCGAAAAGCGACGGCTGGGAGCAAGAATGTCTGCGTCTGCGTAAGGGATCGATCGCTGGGATCCCCATCGAGCGAATTGCCTCACGGTTGGAAACCCGTCGTTACGCGGCCTATCTCGGGGCGACGACGGAGTTTCGAAAAGAGGAGGGGTTAACCTATGACGCGGATCGCAACGTCCTCTACGTCGCCTTCTCGCGCGTCGAGAAAGGAATGAAAAAGGGATCGGCCGACGATGAAGGAGGCCCCGATCATATTCAGATGGACGAGAATATCTGCGGCGCCATCTATCAGGTGCGTCTTTCCGCGAATCAAAAGGATGCGTCGGGCGATCCTATTTTGAGTGAGGCGGTGGGCGTAGCGATGGAGCCCGTTCTCGTCGGCACTCCTCTTGTCAGTTCCGATAAGGATTTTTCTGCGAATGAATGCTCGCTCGCCGGTATCGCAGAGCCCGATAACATCACCTATCTGCAAGGCGCCGATTTACTGATCATAGGCGAAGATTCGACGCACGGTCATCAGAACGATCTCATCTGGGCCTATGACCTTCGCGCAGAACGCCTGACGCCTATCCTGTCCTCGCCGACGGGGGCGGAGAATACCTCGGTGTACTGGCACAGGCTGCGAGACGGCACGCAATACATGACGGCCGTCGTCCAGCATCCGTTCGGCGAACCTATCAAAGAAGGAGGGCGGATCGGACGCAATCCACAGTCCCTTGCTCCCGCTCCCGAGGCCTTGCGAGCATACGTCGGAGTCTTCGGACCGTTCCGGTAAAGCGGCCATTCGGGCCGGCCTCCGACGACATGACAGAAAAGGCTCGTCAGTGTCAGGTTTTAGCGCAATCTGGTACCGATGAGCCAACAGGAGCTGGATCATTCTCTCAAGCGCATCCGGGATCTTGGATTGCGGCTTACTCCGCAGCGTACCGAGATACTGAGTATTCTTATTCAGGCCCAGGCCCCTCTTTCGGCTCAGGAGATCCACCAGAATATCATCGAACGGCAACCGGCCGTCAGCCTTGATACCGTTTACAGAAATCTTACTACTCTTACCGAAGCCGGCCTCGTTTCGCAGGTCGGATTGCAGAACAGAGATTCGGCGCGCTTCGAATATCAGGGCCAGGATCACCATCACCATGCCATCTGCTTGAAATGCCGCAAATCGGTATGTATCGGCGAGATCAGCTCGCAACCGGGCATTGAGAAAGAGCTGAAGGCAGCGGGATTCAAGCCGATGGGGCACGTCTTTGAGGTCTACGGGCTCTGTGCCGATTGTCGGGAGGACCGATGACGGAATCGACGGAATCGGCAGCGTCTCTGATTGAACGTCTGCAGATGCAACCGCATCCTGAAGGCGGCTACTACCGGGAAACCTACCGTTCGTCATGCGAAATCCAGTTGCCCGGTCTTTTCCCGGGGCCCCGGTCCGCATCAACAGGTATCTATTACCTGCTGGAGCGAGGGGATTTCTCGGCCTTTCATCGCATCAAATCCGACGAGATGTGGCATTTCTATGCCGGCGATCCTATCGTCGTTTACGTGCTGCATGCAAATCGTGCTGATCGCTATCAGCGGATTGAACTTGGTCGCGGGTTGGCGTATCAGGCCGTCGTGCCAGCCGGCGCCTGGTTTGCCTCAGAAAGCGCAGGCGAGTTTTCTCTGGTCGGATGCACCGTCGCTCCCGGCTTTGATTTCGCCGACTTCGAGATGGCCGAGCGTTCCCGTCTCATTAAGGATTTTCCCGAATACGCCGATCTTATCACACGCCTGACGCGTTGACGATCCAATTAGACGCATCTCTGGCAATTCACTTTGTTCCTGTCACAGATCTATCAATATGAGTCGATGATCTGCTGTCGTCTGAAACAATTCAGGGAATGATCGTTAACCATTCCCGTTGCCTGCATGTGTGCGTAGCAGACGGTTGATCCGAGGAATTTAAAGCCGCGCTTTTTCAGATCTTTGCTCAGGGCGTCGGATTCGGCGCTTGTCGCCGGATAATCCTTTTTCTCGCGCAGAGTGTTTACCCTGGGGCGTCCGTCTACAAATCTCCAGATAAATTCAGAGAACGAACCGAATTCCGATTGCACGTCGAGAAAGAGTCGGGCGTTATTCACGGCAGCCTCGACCTTGAGGCGGTTACGTATGATTCCCGGATCAAGAAGAAGTCTTTCAATCTTTGCCTGAGTGAAACGGGCGACCTTTTCGGGCTCAAAATTCGCAAAGACTCGCCTGTAGTTTTCGCGTTTTTTGAGTACAGTGTACCAGCTCAATCCGGCCTGTGCCGATTCGAGGGTCAGGTATTCAAAGATCAGGCGATCGTCGTAGACGGGAACGCCCCATTGCTCGTCGTGATAGGATAGGTAGTCGGGCTTCGTTACATCAACCCAGGGACATCGATCGTTCATTGACTAATCCTCGGTTAAAGGCCGGAGACGTCGAGTTTTTTTCGGCTTGAGCGTTGTCAGGATAGGTTACTTGTTCGGGAAATAAATATAAAAAAAATAACATATTGTGAAATATGTGATTGCGTCCGTCTGGCGCTCATGCTCTAATGAAATCCATTGAACGTTATACTCGTATGGATAACCATACTGTTCCCCTTCCTCAAAGGGAGATAAAGGAACTTAAGGGGAAGATATTTGATCAGACATTGTTTTACAGACTCTGTCTAAACCTACGGAAGGGCGGCGCGGCGCCGCCCGTTTTTTGGAAGGTTACCCTTGAAATGAAGGCTTGCTACAAAGGCTCCGGTGGGGTAGAAAACCGCCCTGAAAGCGAAACAGGCGCTGTCGGGGCTTGACAGACTCGAAAGAACGGCACAAACTGACGGCGATTATGAACAGGAGCTGGCTGCAACCTCTGCTGAAACTGCTAAACCCCGATGATCCGAGAGGTCGGGTGCAGTTCAGGGAACGATCGGTGCCTTTTCATCGACGGACAGGCGGCGAGCTCCCGAGAACGTCTGACGGAGAAGCCACTGTAGCCGGCTATTCAGATATTTATACGGCCGGCATGTCATCGCTGAAACGTGGCGACCTTTTCATGACTGCCGTTCCTGCCGATCTGCAACGAGAGGCTCAATCGCTGCTCCTTGCCATCTTAAAAAAGCTACCGCTTCATCCAACCGTGCGCATCAAGCAAAGCGAGGCGCTTCTGGCTGAGGGCCAGCCCTGTCGCCATCGCTTTTCCTTGTTGCAGATCGACCCGATCGATTCCGACCAGAGAGAACTCTTTGCCGTAGTCGACGCCGGAGCGACGGCCGTCGATTTTCCACGGCGCCTGTTCGCCGCTCATCTCATCGCTCTTGGCGATCGAAGCCGGAATCCTATCGCCGCAGAGGGGATGTTTCAGCGAGCGATTAATATCTTTCCCGGTGACGACAGTGCGAAAGGCAGAATAGACGCACGGGAAGAACTCTCAGAAGACTATTTCGAAGATGATAACGAAAACAACTGTCTGGCCTACTACGGGCTTGCCAATGCGCTCGGTGACCAGGGAGACGCAGCACGCGCACTTGAGCTCATGCACAAAGCCGTAGCGCGCTCGCCGCGATGGGCCAGGGCGAATCAGGAGCGCATCCGGGCTGCGATTCCGAAAAAGGAACAACGGCATATCGTCGATCCGCTGGCACGTTTCTGGCTTGATGTCTCCATACCGTGATATCTCTGGCGTAAAAAAAATGAAACAATCGGGAGTGTTTACATGCGTATAACGGTTCTACAGATCGGAGGTATGGATTTTCCGGTTCAACCGGTTCTTATCGGTGCTTTTCTGACGCTTCTGTCGGGGATTCTTCCGCCGCTCCAGCCTTTGAGCATCTTCGGGCTCGGTATGATTCTCGGTTCAGCCGTTGCGATGTTCTGGGCCTTCAAACAGGCGGATCAGCCTTACCGCTATATGGAAGCCTTTGCTATCGGGACGCTGACGGCGTTTCTCGGCAATGCCGTCTTGATGCTGTTCAAGATCTCAGCCGCTGTGAGCGCCGGTGGAGGTCAGTTTTCGTCGGGTACGATGATCGGAGGCGTATTCTATCTGCTCTCTATAGAGCTGGCCAAGTGCATGCTGGTGGGCGGGGGAACGGCCATGATCGTCGCATCGGTGGAACGCAGGCGCTGGCGACAGAAATAATCGTTAACCATCTCAGCCAACCATTGCCGGCCGGATTAGAGCCGGACGATGCTTGAAGAATCCCTATGGAAGTTCGTCGAGCTGATAGACGCCTTTCAGATCGCGCTGTAACGAGTCGATGATCTGAAAGGCGTTCTTCAGAGTCTGTCTGTCAAGGCGGTTCAGTTCATCCGGATTGAGGAAGTTTTTTCGCTCCGGATGGCTCAGGGCGTTCATTGTGCGCAGTCGCAGCAGAAACGGATACACAATCGACGCCTCATGCACGGCGTCTCGCATCGCCGGCAAACGTTCGGCTGCATAACGCAGCCTGAGATGCGTCGTTCCGGCGCCCTCGTAGCCGGTTTCAAAGGCAAGCAGACGTCCGGCGCAGCTCAGAGGCATGAGTCCGCGCAGCTTGAGATCGAGCCGGTCCTTGTGCTCGCCACTTTTTTCAACGAGAAAGGTGCGAAAGAAGCCCAGGGGAGGCTGGGAACGTACGGCATCTTTTGCAAGGAATCGCAGAAAAAGGCGACTGTCTTTCGTTCGCTGCCTGACAAAGCCGATTAGCTCGTCGGTCAGGGCCTCGCTGCCGGCCGTGCATCGCAGATCGAAGTAAATGGCGGCTGATAGGATCGCCTCTGCCTTCGGCTCTTCGATCCAGCCGGCAAAGCGTCGCTTCCAGGCCGAAAGGGGCTGGCAGAGCTCCGGGTTCGAGGCCATGACGTTACCCGGACAGAGCTGGAATCCGCATTCGGCAAGTATGCCGACGATACCCTTCCCGAGCTTTAAAAAGGCGACCTGCACATCTTCAAGCTCGTCAGCAGGCGGATCGGCGAAAACAAGGGCGTTATCCTGATCGGTACGCAATAGCTGTTCTTTACGCCCTTCACTGCCAAGGGAAAGAAAACTGTAAGCGTAAGGCGGCATCGACCATCCCGTAGTAAGAAGCTTTTGTATCGTCAGTTCCGTCGCTCTGCGGATCAGGACGTCGTTGATTTCGCTCACGACCTCGCATATGAAAGCAGGGGATACCTCCTGTTGCAAATACATATGGATGAGTGATTCGGTTCGGTCCATCAGCGATCGCAGGATATCAATGCGGTCGTTATTCAGGATTTCTTTTACGATGACGGCCGGATTGTGGTCGTTGATCAGTAACACGTCGTGTTCGCTGAGAATGCCGATGGCCGGAGATCGATCCGTTCCATCACGCGTTATACATGCGTGGTGAAATCCCTCGCGCATCATGAGAAGCGTGAGCGACGCCACCGTCGTCGCCCGCGGAATCGTGTAAACAGGCGAGCTCATGATGGATCGAATCGGATCATCGGAGCGATAGCGTCCGCCGCCCACTTTGACGCGAAAATCCGTGTCTGTGACGATGCCGATCGGACGGTGCATGGCATCGACGACGAGTATAGAGCCCATTTGAGCTCCTGTCATGAGATCGGCGGCGTCGCGAATCGAAAGATCGGGGTTGCATTCAAGAGGCGAACGGATGGCCGAAAGCGGAATGGTCTCACCTTCGAGAAAAAAGCCGGCCGGACGTCCTGGTCGGTAGATGCGACGCGCCTCTTCAACCCGGTCTATGGACAGCTTCTGATAGCGCCCCGATGCGAATCCGGCGGCGAAGAAAAGCGCAACCTCGGCATGCGTTTCGAGGAAGGGCAAAAAGTGACTGTAGGAAAGCGAGAGCAGGTCGCTATCTTCGCGGGCCGATGCCGTATAGATATAATTGCGATCGCCGAGACGGGCTTTGATTCCGAAGATCGCACCGGTTTCGCAGAGATCGACGATCTCTTCTTTGATTTCTTTTTTGTTTTCTTCTCGGATCTCTACTCTGTCGCTCTCTGATTCCGAAAGCTGAATGGTACCCGAAACGACGATATAGAAAAGGTCAGTGGGAGGCTCTCCCTGCTTAAAGATGACCATACCCGCCGGAATATGTAAGAGAGATGCCGTTTGAAAAAGACTCTGCCGCTCTTCATCGCTGAGCTTCGTAAAAGGCGGACAGGCGTCAAAAAAAGATCTCAGATGTTCCGGGTTCATCGCTCTACCTGCTCAACGGAAGAAGGCAGCCCGAAGGCTGCCTTCTTTTTTCTTTCTTCAACGATCAGGAAAGGCCCGTCAATGCGCTTTTGATGGGTCGACTCCCTGAAAGGCTCCTTTTGGATACCGCACACTTTCGACCAGATGCTGGATGTCGGCGGCAGGCGCTTTCGTAAGCATCGAGACGACGATCGTTACCAGGAAGTTTGCCGGCACGCCGAAGACGCCCGAGGCAACGCTTTTCACGCCCAGCCAGTCCACTCCGTAGAAGCGGTTACCGAGCGTGTAAAAGATCGCAATCGTCAGACCCACCACAAGTCCGGCCATCGCTCCTTCTTTCGTCGTTCTCTTCCACCATACGCCCAGTACGAGAATGGGGAAGAAGGACGATGCAGCGAAGCTGAATGCCCATGCCACCGTTTCAGCGATTAGCGCCGACCTGAACGTTGCCAGGTATGCGGCAATGGCAGCCGCTACCAGAAGCAGCGTTTTCGATATGGCAATACGTGCCTTCACCGATGCCTGCGGGTTGATGATCTGATAGTAGAGGTCATGCGAAAGCGCGTTCGCAATCGTCAGAAGCAGACCGTCTGCCGTAGAAAGGGCGGCGGCCAGACCGCCGGCCATCACCAGTCCCGTAATCGTGAAGGGAAGTCCGGCGATCTCCGGCGTCGCCAGAACGACGAAGTCCGAACTCTTGATCACGAAGTCGGCGAATTGCACGATGCCGTCTTTGTTAACGTCAACGACGTCAAAAAGACCCACGATCTTCCAGCTCGTTACCCAGGTAGGAAGGCTGTCGATAGACGAACCGACCAGAGTGCTGAGTACTGTATAACGTGAGAACGCCGCGTAGGCAGGCGCCGTGAAATACAGCAGGAAGATGAAGAACAGCGACCATGCAACGGAGCTGCGGGCCTGTTTCACCGATGGCGTCGTGTAGTAACGCGTTAGAATATGCGGAAGACCGGCCGTTCCCACCATGAGGCAGAAGATCAGACCGAGAAAGTTCAGCATATCGGTTCCCGGCGTCTTGGAGTCGATGGGCAGGGCAAGGTAGTTCTTCACCGGAGCAGACTGGCCTTTCTCGGTTTTCAGTTTCCCTTCCCATGCCTCTTTCGCCGCCTCAGGCGTTGCAGGTAGGCCCTTTAACGCCTTTTCGGTCGCCTCCTTTGCCGCGGCTATACTCGTTGGCGATGCGAGCTCATTCAATGAGGCCTGCACGACGGCCGCTTCAGCCCCCTCCAGCGCTTTCAGCTTCGCCGCAAGATCGGCCTTTGCCGCCTCTATCTTTTCGGGCGAGGATAGCAGGGCGACCTTTGCCTCAAGCGCCGTCTTCTTCGCAGCAAGCGCCGCTGCCGGGTCTTTCAGATCGGCTGCCGTCGCCTCGGCGCGCTTCTTCCAGATATCACGACTCTCCGCTTCTTTTGCAGGGTCGATCTTCGGATTCAGCTTATCGGCGGGAATGTCGGTTTGCACCGTCTGGCCGTTAATCTGATTCTCCATCACGCTGATACGCTGCAGAAGATATCCGTACGTGAATTCCGGAAGCGGAAAGGCAAAGAGCTTCACAGAAAGCGTCACAACGGGGATCATGTAGGCCGATATCAGAATGATATACTGGGCTACCTGTGTCCATGTGACGGCCTTCATACCGCCGAGGAACGAACAGACGAGAACGCCGGCCAGACCGAGAAAGACGCCGAGGTTGTAGTCGACGTGAATAAACCGGCTCACGATAATACCGACGCCCGTCAGCTGCGCCACAAGGTAGGTCAGCGAAACGAGGATGGCGGCGATGATACCGACGACGCGCGGCCCGTTGCCATAGAAGCGGGAACCGAGGAAGTCGGGAATCGTGTACTGGCCGAATTTTCTGAGATAGGGCCCGAGCAGCAGAGCAAGAAGCACATAGCCGCCGGTCCATCCCATGATATAGGCCAGGCCGTTATAGCCCTGGACGAAAAGAATACCGGCCATCGAGATGAACGATGCGGCGCTCATCCAGTCCGAGCCGGTGGCCATACCGTTGTAGATGGACGGCACGTTTCGACCGGCCACATAGTATTCGGCCGGATCGCTGGTTCGGTTGATGATACCGATGATGGCGTAGACAGCGACGGAAAGCGTCATAAAGGCGTAACCGATGCCGTTTCGGCCAAGCACGCCGGCCCATTCAAGAATACCCACGGTCAGGGTGAAAAGGACGAAGGTGATCGTATAGTACGTATACAGCTTTCTTAACTTCATCTCAATCCTCCTTGACCCCGTACTCGTGGTCCATCTCGTTCATGCCCCTGGCGTACCAGACGATGAGCAGAACAAACACTGCCAGAGAGCCCTGGGCCCCCATGTAATAGGCAAGCGGAAATCCAAGGATAACCACTTTATTTAAAAGCGGCGCAATCAAAGCGGCTCCGTAAGAGACCAGCGCCCAGATTGCCAGAAGCATGATCACAAACCTTGTGTTCCGCTTCCAGTAACTCTGCAGGGCTTCCTGGCTCACATCACCGTGGGACAGGTCGGCAAACTCGCCCTTACCCCGCTGTGGATTGTTTTCAGACATGCATACCCTCCTGAAATCCGGCCCTCTCTTTATTTCGTAACGATGCAGAGCCGGATTGGAGGAGAGATCAGAACCGGTGCGAGAAAAACGCAATTAAAAAAATATTATTTATAAAAAAAATAAAAAAATGCACGCACAATATTTTTTATATTGTTCGGCTAACGAATTTTTTCCCCATCCCGAAAAAGCGAATCCGGAATGCGCTTAACCCTGAGTAAGTCGCAATACGTCTGACAGAATGAGATTCATTTCCGGGTTTGCAAGAGGCAGGGCATGCATTTCTACGGGAAGCGACCGGCGCAGAAATGTACCGAACTAAAACTCAGTTCAGCGATTCACCGGGAAGTTCAGGAGAGTCGTCGCTGCGGCGACTGAGCTTTTTCGCCAGCATTCGGTATTCGAGTTTCTGATGCAGGCGCCTTTCGGTTTCGTTCCAGCGGTCTATAAAGTGATCCATCTTCAAAATGGTCTGCTTTTCGGGAAGCGGCAGATCCAGAAGGCGCAGGGCGGAATGGCAGAGAAGAAGCGGGTCCACTGGAACCGTTCCGTCCAGATCGAGAAGGCGACGCAGCTCCGACTCAAAAAGCATGCGTTCCGGTTCTGAGGGCAGCGCCGACAGATCTTCGGAAAGCCTTTCACATTCGCCCATCGTATAACCATCGGCGTGCGTTTGCTGCGAAACGAGGCGAATGCGCGAATCGCCGATCAGCTCGACATGCGAACGCCCATCCCCCTGACGATGAACGGCACGAATATGGGCGAGCGTACCGATCGGATGCGGCTCGGCGACGGGGCCAAGGGCCTCGCGGCCGTCTTTGATCAGAAAGATGCCGACAGGCAGGCCTTCTTCGAGGCAGCGATCCAGCATGAGGCGGTAGCGCGGCTCGAAGATATGCAGTAGAAGCGGCATGCCTGGAAAGAGCACCGTATTAAGCGGAAAGATCGGTATCTGTTCTGTCATTTATACAATACCCCGATACAGGATTCCGGCCACGGAACTCAAGGCCGCTTCCCTGAAAGGCAAGAGCCCGATCGCTGTCTCGATTCGTGGCCTCCGTCTGTACCTTAAAGAAAGCCCGGCAGAATAAATCTGTCCACAAGCAATCCGATAAAGATGACGGCGCTGATGGCGGCATTGACATTAAAAAAGGCGATGGGAATACGATCAAGCCGTCCGTTCCCCACAAGCACATGCTGAAAGACAAACAGCCCACCGACGACGGCCAGCGTAAAGGCGAAGAACCATCCCGTCCCGGCCAGCAGAGCGACACTGACAAACGTGAGGAACGAAAGCAGGTGAAAGCTACGCGCGATCCAGAAGGCCTTTGAAAGGCCGAACCGTGCCGGAATAGAGCGCAATCCGACGTTGCGATCGAATTCAAGATCCTGCGACGCATACAGGATGTCGAAACCCGCCGTATAAAAGGCGACGCCGAGCATCCAGAGTAGAGGCTCAATCGTGATTGTTCCCGCTACGGCGACCCAGACGGCCGGAGGAACAAGGCCAAGAGCAAGGCCGAGTACGAGATGGCAGAGGTAGGTAAAGCGCTTTGTAAACGAATATCCGAGCGTGACGATGATCGGTATGGGCGAAAGCCATCCGGCAAGAGGTTGAATCCAGAAGGCGGCGGCGACGAATATCGCAAGGAAGAGTACGACGAAAAAGACGGCGCTTGAAAGAGAGATCGTTCCCGACGGTATCTCGCGGTTTGCCGTGCGTGGATTGGCCGCATCAAAACGCCGGTCGACGATGCGGTTAAAGCCCATCGCCGCGCTGCGCATTGCGACCATGCAGATGACGATGCCGGCAAGCAGCTTCAGAAAATCCGATCGCTCCAGAACAGAAGGATCGTAGTAGAGAAGCTGCACGAGGGCGACACCGGCGAAGGGAAGGGCGAAAAGGCTGTGCGAGAATTTGATCATCCGCAAATAGTCTGAAAGTCGTCGGATCGGTTTTTGCATGACGGCAGAGAGGCCCCTTAAAAGCTATCGAACAGATTTATGAGTAGTGCGTGCAGGCAAAGCAAATTCCGAAAACACGCTCGCAGCGTTCGCCTGCTTGCCTGGATCGGTATGTCCTTAATGCTCGCGAGCTGCTTCGAATACGAAGAGAAGATCGTATTTCATCGAGACTTTTCGGGCGTCATAGAATTCCACTATACCGTCCCCATCGACGAAGAGACCGGGAAGTCGCTGATCGCCTTCTTGCCGTCACAGCTTGCCGATGTAAAGGCCCGTTACACGCATCTTCCGATAAAGCCCGAGTTACAGGATTTTGTCGCAGAGCGCATTCCCGGTGAGCCGTTCCAGCAGGCGAAGGTCAGCTACCGCATCCGCTTTCACGAGGTGAAAGAGCTGGAGACCTATCTGCCGGGTGAAACGCAGATCTTTCAGGGGGCGGGCACGTTGCGGCTGTACAGATCGTTTCCTGGCCTTGAATCGGGAACAGAGGGCAGGCAGATACGCGTCTACAGAATGGCCTACCGCACGATTCTCGAACAGCTGAAAGGTCGCACGATGAAGTTTACGATCGTCTGTCCCTGGTATTTTGACCTGTCGTCGAATCAGGGTACGCTACCGTCGCCAGGTGTCGTCTATTTCGCCTTTCCGCTCGATCGCACGATGCTTCAACCGAAAGAGACGCTTTGGAGCGTCGAGATTAAAGCAAACCCTTCTCCTGAAGAAGGCCTGAAAACACAGCAAGGGCCCGGCGGTCCTCTGCCGTAAGGCGGTAATGCAGGGCTTCCGTTAGATAATTACGGTACTCTTCGCCGTATCGGGCTAAAATCTCGTCCATACGAGCCAGTCCCCATTCAAGGGATGATTCAAAGAACCCGCCTGTAAAAAGAGCGGCCTTTTCTTTAGGATACGCCCACAGAGCGGCAACAAAAGGCAAACCGGTCTCAGAACGCCACCATGTTACAAGGTCGTGAAAATGAAACCCCGCCGGCGATCTGAACATCGACAGCGCCGCGTCGCCTATCAGCAGCCCTGCCGTATCGGCGTCGAGCTTTGCGGGGATTTCTTCGGGCGGCAGGGAAACACATTCAGGCAGGTGGCCGAAGCGACGCAGATAGAGCAGACGAACAAGGGCGACCGTCGTGCGGCTGCCTTCGTCGAGATAGATCCTTTTTACGGGGATGTCTAAGTCGTCGCATTCACGACGCAGATAGAGCAGGGATTGCACTTCGGATTCGCTGGCAACGCCGACGGAGTCGCACCAGGCGAGGCGATTGGCATTACGAAAGCATTCGACCGAGCTGATGAGCGCCGCATCAAGCTCGCCGGCAAGAAGCTGCTCAACGAGACGGGCCGGCGTATCGGGATGACAGGTAACGCCCGTACAGCGCTCCGTATCGGTCTGGAAGGCAAAGTCAAGCGGACGTGCGTTCAGGTATCGCACAAGCCCCAGTCGCATAAACCAGTTTTTCGGCGAAAGCGAGGGCTGCATTCAAAAATCAGTTTACATGCAGGCTTTTCGCGGCTTCTTGATACTGTGGTTCTTTACCGTTCAGCAATAGTTTTTCTGTTTTTTGTCGTATTTTCCGTTATCAGTTGCAAAACCATTTCAACCGACGACGCGCCGGGCTCTCCCGAAGAGATCGTTTTCCGCGACCGAACAGAGCTTTTAGAGACGCGCATTCCGTCCGGATCGGTCGCGCATTCCTTCGAAGGAACGAATTACGACTTCTACGTTTTTGAATGGTGGGATGGCGAGTCGCTTTCTTCGCGTATCGAGATTCGCATTCTCAGCGCGGGTTTTCGCGATCACCTTGCCGGCGATTATGAGACGTTTTTCCAGAAGCAATGCGGCTGTAATATCTTGAAAAAAGGATGGGTTCTTGTCGCCGGCCAGAAAGGGCGGGAGTTCGTCTTTACGATCGAAGACGGCAAAAAGACGGCCATCGAGCGGCATCTGCAATGGAAGGGAAAGATGATTCAGCTTCAAGGGCTTGCTCCGACGGCGAATCAGGAATTGATGAAAAAGAGATTACAGACGGTGCAATCCAACCTGCAGCTGCTCTGAAACGTGCGAGGAAGAGAATGATCTATGAGCACAGCGACCTGACCGTAGGCCCTTACCGGTTTATGGCCTATGTTTTTGCTCCGGCTGAATCCGAAAAAAAAGGTTCGATAGGCGCAGGGGTTTTTGGCGTTCGATTCAAAGCGGGAAACGGCTACAGGGCGCTCTTGATGCAGTGCAATGAAGGCCGATCTGTGCAGCTTGTTGCCTGCTCCGTAGAGGACGTGAAAGATCGCCTTTCGGCAGTGGAGGATTTCTTTCGCTCGGCTAACGATAGGTCTGAAATCAACGGCGATTCGTTGCGTACCGAGCTTGATCGATTCGCGAAAGAGAACGGTCTGCTTGTCGCGGCGGCGACGCTTTCCATTTCTGATTCTACGCAGGAAGACGCCTCTTTTGCCATGGTCAGGGTGTTTATGGCGGGTATGCCGCCTCTTGTGATGATCGAAAACGGGCACTATCATTTTCCGGTCAGATCGGGCATTCCGCTTGGTATTAACGATTTGCATATTCCGATGCAGCCGCTTGAGTTACCCGTGCATGCAAGTCTGTATATCCACACGCCGCTCGACGGACGAAAAGAAAAGCTGAAAGAGATGCATTCCATGCTCTCGCATTTTAAAAGCGAGATGCTTCCTGAGGGCGTACTGCTTTTTGGTCTGCATCCGAAAAAGCCCG
>SWCA01004893.1_pt1 | contig 13452 bp, 11 predicted proteins | sample 4692961 | NCBI WGS metagenome assembly SWCA01 (sample SAMN10267275, study PRJNA491770) | bioreactor metagenome | isolation source: DHS bioreactor inoculated with | place: Japan: off Shimokita Peninsula
CAAATTATCCCTCATCTTTATTCAACCCCCATTTTTTTGTATAAATATGTCATATATATACTATCATAAAACTAGCCAAAAAACCTCACCCAACGATTTATCTCCACAGGCAAGGGCCATTTTCACTTACTACTCTTCAGTTCAATGTGTACCTGTCCCCTTGGTTTTCCTTACATTCTATATTTTCCCACACTAAAAACCCTATTGAGGACTCTTTATGTGTCCACCAATAGGGTTTTAGTTAAATCTAGTTTATAGTTTAAATTAGTTTAAACTATAGTGTTTTATTAATCTGAAGTGCTGCTTTAATTAATGATCCTTCTCCTACAAATATGATCCAGTCATTTTCACGTAATCTACTGATCTTACGGTCAGTATCGCCATTATCTTTAGTTTCCCAAATGACTACACCACTATCTAGTCTATACCATTCAATAGCTCCTGCAACACCAGCTGCATTGTAGGATTGTAATTGTACAGAGTTACCATCAACCTCAAGTATTTTGTAGCTATTAACACCAGCGTAAACACTACTAGTTACGGATTTACGTTCAATTCCGCTTGTTTTTACTACTCCATCGCTGTCAACTGTGAACTTAACTAATTCATGTCTTGCAATGTCACCATTAACATCAAGGATATATTCTTGGTTACCTTCACCAGCTACATCTAGAACCATTCTCCACTCACCAGCTCTGTATTCAGATCTGTTAGGAGCAACAGCATATAAAGTATCATCTACTACATTTGTAAAGTCTTCATAGAATACAACAAACTTAGCATTTCTACCTGGATCTCCAAGAACGAATGCCTTAACAGTACCAGGAGTTTTACCCTTAATATCAGCCCAATTAACAACAGCTTCTTCATCTCTATCTTCAAATTTCATAAGGACAGTACTGTTGGTAATGTAGAATCTACCGTCTACACCATTAGTTGAGTTATCTTTATTTGCGTAATCTGCAAGTATATAATCATCATCATCATCAAATTCAGATATAACATCAAGATCATATACAGTTAAAGGTGCTGAGGCTATAAGAGTAGCATCATAATCTGCTCCAAATGCTACAACTACTAGAGAATTTTCTTTAATCTCTCCATCTCTGTTTAAGTTATACTTGATAGGAACAAAGTTCTCATCAGTACCTCTTATACCAAAGTGGTTGTAGAAAGCTTCAAACTCATCTGTTTCATCAAAAGCGTATGTTACAGTAGTACCGTCTTGAGTAAATACTCTAATAGTTTCTTCAGCATAATTTGATCTAAGAACAAGACCATATTGGTCACCACTAGATCCTTCGGAGTTACCCACAATGTGACGTGCATAACCGATAGCATCTAATAAAACTACAACGTCTTCGTCAACCAAGTTTTCAATCATTTCACTTAGAGCAGCAGCACGGTAGTATTCCACGTTGTCATTTTCATCATCAGAAATTGTAGTGAAGTAACGAGTAACCTTAACGTTAGTTCCATCTACAGTTACGCGATCTTCTCTAGCTCCTGTTAATTCACCCTCTACTGCTGAGTTAACAACGATTAAGAAAAGTTCATCATCATCATTTTCCCAAGCATAGATAACGCTGTCAATATCTAATTCTTCGATATCAATTGCCATCAACTTAGTATCAAATGCATAAACCTCATCATAGTCTTCTAAATCGATATCATATTCAGCATCATCAAGAACAAGGTACTCAACGAATTCGCCATCAAGTTCAGTTACAACACCAGAGAACATTGTATCGTCAAATTCAAATACCCAAGCAAAGATAATATCTCCATCTTCTAAAACGAACTTGCCGTAGTTAAATTCGCTTATTGCTACAGGAATTTCGTCACTACTATTCATAGTGTATTTTCTAACTTCTTCGCTGTTGTTGAAAACAACGAATACAGCATCTTCATGAATACTAAAATCATCATCTTGTGCTTTCAAAGTTACTTCATCAAAACCACTAGCAACTCCGCCACTTATTTGGTCGAAAACAATGTCACTATCAGAAGTTTTAACTTCTACATAAGCAATTTCATCATCTTTATTATGCTTAACTTCTACTTCAAGACCAAGTAACCAATCAACATCGTCGTTACTCATTAATGTGAATTTAGAACCATCAATTCTAATTTCATTTTCCTTAAGCTTGCTATCAGTTCTAAAGTTGTCGGTTACCCAACCTTCAGCTTCTGATTTAGCATTTAGCATTTCTTGAAGAAGAGTAAAACCTTTAGAAGTAAATTCTGCATCATCAGATTTTGTAGTAGTTCCCCATACCATTACATCTTCATCAAGTGCTCTATTTAGCATTGTAAATACAACGCCTCTGTTAGCATTAGCATTAGCTACAGATAGTAATCCTGAAGTAATTCCAAGATCAGCACCTTTTACTAAATAGTTCATTGGCCACGCTCCAACTAGGTTGTCATTATAACCAAGAACTCTTAAAATCATTGTTACAGCTTCTGCGTTGGAGATATTGTCATTTGGACGGAAAGTTCCAGCTGGGTCTCCTTTAACAATACCTTGAGCGTTAGCTACGTTAATCCAACCTGTATACCATACACCAGTCTGAACATCACTAAACTGACTAGCACTACTTTGTAATAAAGTAGCAGCTTCTTCTAAACCTTTTGCCATTACAGCAATTTTAGCAAATTCTGCACGAGTAATGTCTCTTTCAAGACCCATACTTCCATCTGGATACCCTTCAATTACGCCAAAGCCTTGCAGTCTTGCAGCAGCATCATCTTGCTCAGCTGCAACTGCTAAACCAGCAAAAGCGAAAAGAAGAATCGCGATGGTTAAAACAACGATTAATGATCTCTTCATATCTTATTATTTCCCCCTTTTGTGTTTTCAAAGAACGTTTTCTTTGACTATCTCCGGTTTTCCCCATTGCAACAAGACTGTTATTGAAAAGATTAGTGCATTTTACATGTTTCGCCTTAGGTGAAACATCACTCCCTTCAATATTAATTATTCTCGCATTCAGCATATTAACCTAAAGGGTATATAGCTATCAGAGGTTGGAACCTCTGGTTGCTAACTTATTTTGTCTTACACTATTTAATACGCAAGTTGTGGTCGTTATCCCTTCAAAAAAGTTCAAAGTTTTTTCATATTTTTTTAATTAAAATTGAAAAGCCATCTGGATTTTTTATTAAGAAAAATCTTCCAACTTATTATATTAGACAAGTATACAAATAATTCCTGCTTTTAGAGCAGAATTTTTACAATACTTTTTGTAAGCCACGGAGACAGTTCCTTCGTCTCCCCTTACGGACCTTCGCTTTGCTACGGTGACGCTTGAACCGTCCCCATGGCTTCTGCTACTGTTTTTTACCCCTTAATCTCACTTGGAGGGAGAATTTGGGTAGAGCTGTCATTCTGCCTATCCTGTGGGGCTCTTTTATGAGGCGGTAGAGCCACTCTAGTCCTGCTTTTTGGAAGAAGGCGGGAGCTCTTTTAGCTTTGCCTGATATGACATCAAGGCTGCCTCCTATTCCTATATATACGGGGACCTGTAATTCTTTTTGGTGGTCCTTGATCCAAAATTCTTGCATGGGTGCTCCCAAGGCTACTAGCAGAATGTCTGGTTTCTTTTCCTTAATATCCTTGAGGAGATTTTCTTTTTCAGCTTCTGATATGTACCCATGACAGGTGCCTACAACTTTTAGCCCATTATGCTTTTTTTGCAGGTTTTCTGCAGCAGTTTCAGCAACTATGGGGGCACCTCCATAAAAGTAAAAGGTCCAGCCCTTTTTAGCTGCTATTTCTGCCAGTTTTAGGGTTAGGTCTATCCCTGTTACCCTTTCAGGTACGGGAGCATTTAGATAATTAGCTGCCCATACTACTCCTGAACCATCTGGTGTAACTAAAGCTGCCTCATTTATAATTTCCTTTAATCTGGAGTCACTTTGTGCCTTATGTATTATTTCAGCATTTAGAGTTATTATGTGATGTGGTTTTTTAGATTGGATGAATTCTTCTATCTTTTGAATAACCCCATCCATGTCTAACCTATCCACAAGGCAACCTAGGATATCTACTTTCATAAATACAACACCTTCTTCAACCAAGAGCGAGCCATGGGGACAGTTCCTTCGTCTTCCCTGACGGACCTTCGTTTCACTACGGTGACGCTTGAACCGTCCCCATGGCTTAGGATATCTACTTTCATAATATACTACTCCTCGCTTTAAGGTATGGGGACACACCTCATTTACCAGTCTAGCTTTGGGGCTGAGGAATGTCCCCGAACTTCTCCTCATCTTTTTCAGGGAAAATCTCATCCATTTTTTGGGTAGTGGGTATCCAGTAACTAACCCCACCTATGTATTTCGGTTCACCAGGGACCATTTCGGTGGTTACTTTTTCACTTTCCAACTCTTTCATAGTCATACCAATAGAAACCATTTCGGCAATACTTAAATTAGTTCGTACGCTGCTATTAATCTCGCCTACTAGTTCAGGAACCTTAAGTACATTTTTTAGTTTAAGCTTTTGATCTATAAACTCCATCATGAACTTCTGCTGACGTTCAACACGCCCAACATCTCCCCTGCCATCACTACGGTAGCGGACATACTGAAGCGCCTTATCGCCATTTAGTTTTTGAGTGCCTGCTTTTAAATCTATATTTTCATCTGGATAATACATTCTGCTTTCAACGGTATACTCAATACCATCTAGGATATCAACTACTTCTCTAAAACTATTAAAGTTTAACTGTATGTATTTATCCACCTCAATATCGAGAAAGCCACTAACTGTCTCTGTTAGGAGCTTTGCTCCACCAAAGGCCTGAGCATGGTTAATCTTATCAGTTCCACGATTAGGAATTGTTACACGTGTATCCCTGGGAATAGATAAAAGCTTTAGCTCAGGATTTGTAGTATTTATCACCGCAAGTATGACAGTATCTGCTCTGGAAGATTCCCCAGGCCTTTCATCAATACCAACTAAAAAAAAAAAAAAAATATTATCTTCCTTTTTCTTAGGAGTAAACAGCCCTGCAATATCTAGAGGTTGCCCATCATCTCCCTGGGCAATACCCCCACCAAACCAATGGGTAGCAAATAAATACCCACTAAAAGAAAAAGCAAAGACAGCAAAAACAAGAACAGCTGCAATATACAGCTTGTTCTTTTTATTTGCCTCTTCTCCATACTCATCTACATAGATATGAGAACCTACCCCTGACAAATCAATGGGGAGTGTCCCTGAATTATTATTTGTATATATTTTAACGTCTTCATCTTCTTCCTCAAATTCGTATTGAATTGGATTTCCGTCTTCATCTAATTCTTGCCAGAAAAAACCTTTTATTTTTTCTAATAAACCCCTTTTTTTGCGATTTACCAAAGTCGTCACCTCAATATCGGAAGTCAGAATTTATAATTCAGAATACAGGAGCCAGAATAACCCTTTTAAATCTCAGAGTAAAAAGCCACGGGGGACAGTTCCTTCGTCTTCGCTGGCGGACCTTCGCTACGCTACGGTGACGCTTGAACCGTCCCCTTGGCTTCTAATTACTGGAACTGCTTTGCCACTTCTGGCAGGTTGTTTTCATCAGCCATATAATACCATATGCCATTTAATTTTTGATTTGTTCCTGGTAGCACAAGAGTCTCTATTGGTTTGCTTTTTGCCTTGGCAGCAGCTGCACCAAACTTCATCAACTCAGTCGTTGAGAAATCATGTTCTACATAGTCCTCCATTGTCTGGATTATTTGTGGAACTTTTAGAACCATCTTTGGCTTAAGCAGCTCATCTGCTAAAAGCTTAATAATTTCCTGCTGTCTCTTTGCTCTACCTATATCTCCCTCACTAGTTCCACGAAAACGTGCATAGGCTAAAGCCCCTGCACCATTTAATTCTTGAACTCCCGGCTGTAAATTTATTTTTTCATCAGGGACATACATACGCACAGGAACATCAACTTCAATGCCTCCCACTAAATCAATAAGTGTCTCAAAAGCCTCAAAGTTGAATACAATATGATGGTCTATTTCAATATCCATAAAGTCTTCTATTGTTTGTCTTGTAAGTTCTGCACCACCATAAACATAGGCAGCGTTTACTTTATCATTGCTTCCCTTAATTTTTAACCTAGTATCTCTGGGGATTGACATGAGGTAAACCTCATCCCTATCAGGTCTAAAGCTCATGAGCATTATGGTATCTGTCCTACCCCTGGTACCCTTTTCAACATCAAGTCCCAAGATGAGTATATTCATAGGGTCAATTAATTCTTCCTCCCCAGCTTCATTTTCTTCTTCATTACCAATAGCTATTTGCTGCGTGCTGTCATACCAGTAGAAAAAAAGACCAAACAACATAAAAACTATAAATATAATAATACCCTTACGCATATGGGTTAACCTCCTTTTAAAGGTAGAAGTCTGGCATCTTCTGTTTTCTGCATTCTTTATATTAGACGTAAAAAATATAAAAAAGTTCAAGGTATATTATATCATAGTTTCTATTCCATTTGACATACCAGTTCTAGGGGATAATATTTACTTGTTTGGTGCTGGCATTCCAATCTACTGTAGCACCTAGTTGCTCACTAACCATCCTCACTGGAACAAAGGTTCTTCCATTAACAAGAGCTGCTGGGACATCTACAGTTGTTGTTTTTCCATTGATGGTTATTGTTGTGGACCCAATGGGAAACTTAATTGTTGTATCACCTAGGATATAGGAAACTGTCTTAGTAGTAGGTTCCCAATCTACTGCAGCACCCAAAGCTTCTCCAATAAACCTGAAGGGTACCATTGTCCGTCCATCTACCATAAAAGGAGCTACTTCAAGGGTATGGGACTGCTCACCTATATACGCTGTTTTATTATTTATTGTAAGTCTAATAGGCGGCTTAAGATTTTGTTTTAATTCGTTTACCCTCTTCTCCAACTGAGCAACCTGAATAGACATATTATATACGGCATTTTCAAGGGGAGTTATCCTTTCACTTATGTATCTGTCTACATAAGATTTAGTTACCAGGGGATCATCCTGGCTGCCAGGCTCAGGAGTTGAGGAGCCCACAGCATTACCCATGAATGTAACTAATAGCATTATTGCTATGTATATGGACAGAGATATTATAAGAAAAGGTTTTTTGTACAATTTACTCACCCCGTTATTTAGGATTCAGGATAAAACCGTTTTAAAAATCTTAGTTCAAGAAAGCCACGGGGACAGTTCCTTCGTCTTCCCTGCCGGACCTTCGTTTCACTACGGTGACGCTTGAACCGTCCCCATGGCTTTTTTCTGGGTCTTTGAATTCTGCTCTTTTCTTATTCGACACAATTCTATTGTTACCTGCATATATAATACGAAATGATATTTTGATTTTTAGTGGTAATATTCTTGTCAAACTTGTATTCTTAAGGCATTATCTTGTTAAAGTATTTATTTTCACAAAGTTAGATGGTATAATCACCTTAATAAAATTGACAAAGCATGTTTTATTTACTTAGTCAGCGTTAAAAAATTTATATATTTAAAAAATTCACTCTACTTAGAAAGGAAGTGTTATTGATGACAAAAAGGCCAAATTATCTCGAGTATAAAAGAAATAATCTTTTGAAGGATTACCATACTGCTAAAAGCAATGACAAGGTGAAAATCCTAGTTGAGATTATGGATTTAGAAGAAGAGCTTAAATACTCAAATAGCCAATCATCAAAAAGAGCGGCACTTTAAAGGCAGAATACAGGAGACAGAATAAACCTTAAAAGCCTAAAAAGCATGTCTTAGAATCAGAAAAGCCTCAGTTCATACGTGAACTGGGGCTTGTTCATTGAGTGGTAATGGTATAGATTATGTCTTTAAGTATATCCTCTGGGCTGTCTTTATCAAGAATTACCTTGTCTATAGCCTCCATATTTACTGCTCTTGCTATCCTGAAGTGAAGCAAGAGGTTTTCTGGTGTTAATGGAAAATCTGTAGCTATGTGCTTTGATGATTTAATAACTAGGGCAGGGAGCTTGTAGAAATAGGTCGTTGGTCTGGTGAATTGCTCCATTAATTGACCTAATACTGCCTGATCCTTATCAGTTGCAGGCATTTCAAAAATATCTTCTAGGTTAATCCTTTGTCCCTGAACTATTATAGGGTCAAGGATTCTATTTGCCTCTTTTAGAACTGCTTTATCCATGTGTACATGATATGCAATATCTACTTCAAGTAACTCCTCCAGGATATCCACCAGGATGTATCCAAAGTCCTTTTCTGGATATTTTTTATATAGACTTTGAAGGCTAGCTTGCTGGCCATTATATTCTAAGTTTGTAGTACTGGGGAAAAAAACACTCCCCGATTTCAAGTTATCCTTATTGTTCTTGTGGTCTATACTGTATATTGCAGTCATTAGGAGCTTATCCTTATCAGCTCCTATAAATAATATATTAAGGTTATCGGTTTCCTTGTTTCTTTTGGGAAGGGGTTTTTCTATTATTTCTTGCACTTCGCTAACTTCAATTTTAATATTTTGTTCCTGTGGTCTGCTTTCTTCTATTTTACTTTCTTCTATTTTGCTTTCGTCAATTTTAATTTCTTCTTTGCTATTGGGTAAAGTATAATTGGGTAGGTTGGACTCCTCTTCGGATATTTGACTGTTACTTGTATCTGGCAATAAACTTGAAGATACAGGCAAAAACATGGGAACAATTAAAAGAAGGGCAAGTATAAATAAAAATTTTTTCATCAAATTCTCCTGTCTAATATAACGGCATTTATTTTAGTATTAGGAACTTAAGAATAAATAATACAAAAGAAACTTAAAGAATACTAAAAAGTCAGTACCGGATTACATGCTACCGATAACTGACTTTTGTTTTATCTCATCATATTTTTCTCTTTAAATCTACACCAGTCCCTTTGAGATCATTCCCGTATCCTTCAATACGTCTAGCATTTGCAAAGCTTTTCCGGTCCCTAAAGCTACACATGAGATGGGATCATCTGCAAGGTGAATGGGAAGTCCAGTTTCTTGTACTAGAAGCTCATCAAGACCGTGAAGCATGGCTCCACCACCAGTCATTACCACACCTTTATTGATAATATCAGAAGCAAGTTCAGGGGGAGTCTTTTCAAGTACTTCTTTAACACCTGCAACTATACTTTCTACAGGTTCTAGAATTGCCAGATGTATCTGCTTGCCTGTGATTGGTACCGTTTTTGGAAGTCCAGATACTAAATCTCTTCCCCTAACATCCATCATAGCATCCGCTCTTGGGCTTTTGGCATAGGCAGTACCAATATGTATCTTAAGCTCTTCGGCACTTCTTTCACCAATCATAAGGTTAAACTCTCTACGTATATAACGCACTATAGCCTCGTCAAACTTATCCCCGCCTACTCGTAGTGACCTGGAACAAACTATACCGCCTAGGGATAGTACAGCTACATCTGTGGTGCCCCCGCCAATGTCTACAACCATTGTTCCATTTGCATCAGATATATCTAGTCCTGCACCTAAAGCAGCAGCCATAGGTTCTTCTATAAGATATGCCTGCCTTGCACCAGCCTGCATTGCTGCTTCCCTAACTGCCCTTTCTTCCACACCTGTGACTCCAGAAGGAATACATACCATTACCCTTGGTTTAAAAAAGAACTTCTTCCCACAGGCTTTTTCAATAAAATATCTAAGCATTCTTTCTGTTGAATCATAATCAGCAATAACTCCTTCTCTTAAGGGTCTTATTGCTACAATATTGCCTGGTGTTCTCCCGAGCATCTTCCTTGCAGCTTCACCAACGGCAAATATCTGTCCAGTTTTTTTATCAATTGCTACAACTGACGGTTCATTTAAAACAATTCCTTTTCCCTTTACAAAAACTAAAACAGTAGCAGTACCTAAATCTACGCCTATATCAGTACCCCAGCCAAACATATTTATCTCCCTTCTGCCTAAAGCTTGTCCTTCTGAAAAATTAATGTCTTAATTCACTAATAAGACCACAATTCTCCAAAAAAAAATAAAATCCTTTAATAATTTGGCTTAAGATACAATATTTTGCTTATATTTTTTTCTAGTAGCTTCTCCGCCCCGAATATGCCGTTCTGCTTTGTTATTTTCTAACACTTTTTTTACATCTAAATATAATTCTTCATTAATTCTGGGCAATCTCTCTGTAACATCTTTATGTACTGTACTCTTGCTAACTCCAAAAATATTCGCAGTAGTACGTACAGTTGTGCCCTCCTTAATGATATATTTGGAAATATCCAGAACTCTTTGACGAATATAATCTTGCATCCAAGGGCCTCCCCTTTCGCTTTGTTTTCTTTTAATCTATATGAGGCACTTGGTTCAAAAAGAACAAAGAGTAATATGAAAGTTTTTGGGTGTTCTGGGTATTATTTTCATGTACAAGTTAGGAAAAAGGCACAGCAATTATAAAAGCCCTTAGATATGAAAGAAATGTCTTTCCTACCTAGGGCTTATGGTTAGTAACTATTGAATTTGGGCTTTTAACTCTTCCAAATATTTTGTGGGGTCTTCGTTATCACCTTTGTAGATAATTCCAAAATGAAGATGGGAGTCTGGATTGTTAATTTTACCAATTTCCTGCCCCTGTTTTAGAGTATCTCCCTTTGTAACATTCACCTCACATAAATGTTTGTAATGTGTCTGCAAGTAGGAACCATGGTCAATGGTAATAGTGTATCTTTCAATCTCTGTATGAGATACCTTGACCACCTTACCATCTGCTGCGGCTTGTACAATGGCTCCCTGGGGTACTTCAATATCTATTCCGTCATGGAATCTGTAGTCTTTATAGGTTTTACTATAGTTAAAACCAAAGTCTCTAATAATTTCACCTTCCGCAGGAGTTATAAAATTTTCCTCTACTGCACTAGTATCCTCCGATACTTTATTATCCACCTTTGGAAAAGATGGAGTACCAATTACATCTGGAGTATGAGGAATAGCAGATGGAACGGTCTTAACTTCAGGTTCTGCTTCCAGATTTACTTCTACATAGGGAGTCGAATCCTTGATAAAACTATCTATAATTCCAGTATAATATGCAGTACTTCCCAGTACTAATGTGGTTGCAAGCAAAACAACCAATAGAGCTATCTTCGGATGTTCTAAAATATAAGATTTGGTTTTGTTTTTTGCCTTGCTTATATCTAGGTTTTTATATGCCTGTAATAAGCTCGGCATTTTAAATTTTTTCATTGCATATCACCTCAAGTTTAGTATTGCCTATTAATTTCCATTTTAAACTTGAGGAATGAGATATTACTGCTCCATTCTTTCTAGTTCCACCCCTGTATAATAGTGTTTTAATATCTGCTCATAGTTTGTTCCTGCTTTTGCCATGGCATTTGCACCATATTGGCTCATGCCTACTCCATGCCCGAAACCAGTTGTTGTAAAAACTACCCTGTCCCCTTGGAGCTGCCATGTAAATTGAGTAGAATTTAGTCCTAGAGCACTTCTAATATCAGTACCCATAAGGGTTCTTCCATCAACATGGAGCTTTTTCACTCTATTTGTTGTTGTGTTTTCGAGTACCCTAATAATATTCTGATTAGTACCCTGCATAGCTGATGCTGGAACTGCCTGAAGGTTTGTTCCTAGGGCACTATCAATCTCCGCTAATGTGAGAGTTTTTCTTTCTTGAAAACGTGGTGATTCTTTGTCTCCTGGGCTTTCTACGCTACGAAGATAAGGAATTTTATTCAACCATACATCCTCTGAGTTTTCTGTTCTGCCTGTGCTGGTGGAATGATATACAGGTTCTATAAGTCGTCCTTCATATGTTAGAACTATATTTTTTGTGGAGTATACTGCTTCTTCCATCTTACTTTTATGTATAAAGTAATTTATCATCCCCCATCTTTCTTTCATGTCCTCAGATGATAAATGGGCCTGACAATGATTTGAATTTGTACATACAACTGCCTCGGGGTGATTTTCATTTGCACTATTTAAGGTAAGTCTTCTTAGGGCATAGGTCCTAGCTGCTATTGCTTGAGCTTTAAGTGCCTCAAGCTCAAAGTCTGCTGGCATCTCAGCTGCTAAAACTCCAACTAGATAATCATCTAAAGGAACTAACCTAGTCTCATCTGTTTTGTGAAAGTATACAGTAATGTTTTGTTCATTTGTATCGATAACGACAGGAGGCTTTTCAGTCTCTTGGAACTTACTTACTATTAATACAGGTACTATAATTACTCCAATCAGAACAAGCAAGAATGTTAAGGCTAGCATTTTACGCACCTTGTCCCCTCCTAACACAATTTCACCTTACATCTTAAATGTTGGATGTAAGGTGATTATTATCTTTCTAAAGATATATATGTTTAGGTGTGGGGATATATGAACAAAGTTAAGCTGATATCTTGAATTTCTCTACTGCATCTTCCAACCCAATTGCTGTTTCCTTGCTCTTTTTGGCAAGCTCGGATAGGGCTTCTAATGTAGCAGATTGCTCTTGTGCGGATGCAGAAACATCCTGGCTATAGGAAGCAGATCTTTGTGATAGATTTCCAACACTTTCAATCAATTTAAGAATTTCCTCAGAGGTTGCTACTTCATCTTGGGTAATCTCTACAATGGTATCAATTATTTTTTCAGAATCACTAACTGCTTCAATTATTTTTGCAAAGGAGTCTTCTGTTTGTTTTACTACCTGGACACCTTTATCTACTGCTAGTTTGCCTTGGTTAATCGATTCAACTGCATGGGACGTTTTATCTGTCATCTCGTTTATTAGCTTGGATATTTCGCTTGCACCCTTATTGGATTCCTCTGCTAGCTTTCTAACTTCGTCTGCCACTACTGCAAAACCCCTTCCATGCTCCCCAGCTCTTGCTGCTTCAATTGCAGCATTTAGAGCAAGGAGATTAGTTTGTTCTGCAATGGTATTAATAGTGGTACTAATATCGCCAATTGCCTTAGAAACACCATTTAGTTGTTGTATTACTGTTACTGCATCATTAGTGTTTTGGCTGATTACTTCCATAGATTGTACTGTCTCTTGAACTTTTTCCTTACCTTCAATTGCCCTTTGTCTGGTATGTTGGGAATTTTCGTTGGCATCCTTTGCCTTAGTCTGGGCTGACTGAACTAAACTAGATAAATGCAATAATGCTTTGGAGGTTTCAACAACCGACTTGTTTTGATCCTCAGAATCGGTAGCAACCTCCTGTATTGATTCGGTTATTTGATTAGTCGCTAAGCTCACCTGTTCCGTAGATACTGACATTTCTGCCGATGCTTCTACAACTTCACTAGATTTTTGTCTAACACTTTTAATAATTTGAGACTGATTTACCAGCATCATATTGAACAAATCACCTAGCGCTTTAATCTCATCCTTTGACTTAAACTCCACAAAGGCCGTCAAATCACCTTCACCTGCTTTTTCTAATTTATCTGCCAATACTTTTATAGGCTTTAGCACTATGATATTTAGGCATAA
>SWCA01005669.1_pt2 | contig 13438 bp, 13 predicted proteins | sample 4692961 | NCBI WGS metagenome assembly SWCA01 (sample SAMN10267275, study PRJNA491770) | bioreactor metagenome | isolation source: DHS bioreactor inoculated with | place: Japan: off Shimokita Peninsula
TTCATCTTCATTATCATTTAATGGCAGGCAAAAAACTTCCCGTGTGTACCTAGGGTTGACGTTGGTAAAAATAGTATAGTATAATTGCTATGTTAGTCTGCTTTGTCATTCTCGTTTTATTTACGTTAATGGTTAGTTGTGGAGGGAGGGATATGGAGATTGAGCGAAGTTAAAGTTGGTAAAAATGAAACTCTAGATAGTGCACTCCGCCGTTTTAAAAGAAACTGCCAAAAGGCAGGAGTATTATCTGAGGTGCGAAAAAGAGAGCACTTCGAAAAGCCAAGTGTGAAACGCAAGAAAAAATCCGAGGCTGCGAGAAAAAGAAAATTCAAATAGTAATCTATGTTCTTCGACCCTCCTCGACATCTTAGCGATTCATTGACATACTGACATGATTAATCGCAAGTAGCGGGTAAGGGCTGTATGTAAGTTTAAATCTGGATCAAGCTAATCATGATTCATGATGGTGAAGCAGAAAATTTAATTGGCATAGTTAAGAAATAGCCTGGTAATGAATATACCGGGCTATTTTTTCAAAGACTAAAAAAATCTAGAAAAATAATAGTGCCGGAGGTATAAAATATGAAAATTCTTTTTAAGGTTAGTTGGATTATTTGTGCTATGCTTATATTAGTTTTTAGTTTTCCGACACAAGCACAGGAAACCTCTCCGGTATATATAGTACCAGTTAAAGGGACAATAGACGGTGGAACACAGACCTTTATTAACAGAGCGTATGATGAAGCAGTAGAGAATAATGCCGCTGTTGTTCTGCTAGAAATAGATACTCCAGGGGGACTTGTGTGGTCAGCAGTTGAAATAAGAAATACCATACATCGATCTGAAATACCTACCATAGCTTTTGTTGAAGAAGGTGCAATTTCAGCGGGAGCTTTAATCGCCTTGGTTTCTGAAACACTTATTATGGCTCCTGGAAGCACCATGGGGGCTGCAGAACCCCAACTTGGTGGTGAGTTAGCTGATGCCAAGACTCTATCATACTGGGTTGGACAGTTAGAAGCAGCGGCAGAAGAAAATGGCAGAGATCAACTTGTAGCTAGAGCAATGGCAGATGCGGAGTTGGAAATACCTGGTGTTATAAATAAAGGAGAATTGCTAACATTAACTCCCCAAAGAGCATTAGAACTTGGAATGATTGATGGTATATTACCTTCTCGCCAGGAAGTTCTTGAGGAATATGGTTATGCAGATAATCCTATAGTAGAACTAGAACCTGAGTTTGCTGAATTGTTTGTTCGCTGGATTACCAATCCTTATGTGAGTACAATTTTATTAACTATTGGAATTGCAGGCCTAGTATTAGAAATATTCACCATAGGATTTGGTATAGCGGGTACAATAGGATTGGCTTCACTAAGTCTATATTTTATGGGTCACATTTTAGGAGGAATAACAGGAGTTGAAGCAATACTCTTGTTTATACTTGGGATTGTTCTTTTGGCTGTAGAAGTGTTAATTATTCCTGGGTTTGGTGTAGCCGGTATAGGAGGAGTTATAGCACTAATAGCAGGCATAATTATTACTGCCCCAACACTTAATCATGGCATTACATCTCTTGTAGTGGCAATTATAGGAACAGGCATCTTACTAGCTATAAGTGTAAAGTTCTTGCCGACTAGAAATGTATGGAAACGGTTAATACTAGGTGATAGACAGGTGACTGAAGAAGGCTATAATGCACCTACAATTGAGCTAAGGGATCTTATAGGTCTAGAAGGTGTAGCCTTAACACCATTACGCCCATCAGGGGCTGTGAAAATTGGTGATAAGAGAATAGACGTGGTTACTGAGGGTGGGTTTATTCCTTCGGGTTCATTGGTAAAGGTAATCAAAGTAGAAGGAACCAGAGTTATTGTTATTGCACAGGATTCTTAAACTTAGGAGGTATAAATTATGTTTGACTTTGCAGTAGTTAGTAGTTTAATATTTTTTGTGTTAATTTTTGTTTTTGTAGCTTTTCTATTTACTTTCATTCCAGTTGGGCTTTGGATTTCAGCTTTAGCTGCAGGTGTAAAGATAGGAATTATGACCCTAGTTGGGATGAGATTAAGAAGGGTTGTTCCCGGTAGGATAGTTGGGCCACTTATCAAAGCTGAAAAAGCTGGCTTAGAAACTGGAGCTAACAAGCTAGAAGCCCACTACCTAGCAGGAGGTAATGTTGATAGGGTTATTGATGCACTAATTGCGGCTGAAAGGGCGAACATTCCATTACCTTTTGAAAGAGCTGCAGCTATTGACTTGGCAGGTAGAAATGTATTGGAAGCAGTTCAAATGAGTGTAAACCCAAAGGTTATAGAAACTCCTTCAATATCAGCAGTTGCCAAAGACGGTATTGAAGTCAGGGTTAAAGCAAGAGTAACAGTTAGGGCTAACATTGAAAGACTCGTTGGTGGTGCTGGTGAAGAAACTATTATCGCTCGTGTTGGGGAAGGTATTGTTACTACAGTAGGTTCAGCAGTTAATCATAAGGCTGTTCTTGAGAACCCAGATTTAATTTCCCGCACAGTATTAGAAAAAGGACTTGATTCAGGTACTGCTTTTGAAATTCTATCAATTGATATTGCGGATGTGGATGTGGGTAGAAACATAGGTGCTACTTTACAGACAGATCAAGCTGAAGCTGACAAAAAGGTAGGCCAGGCAAAGGCTGAAGAGAGAAGAGCAATGGCTGTTGCTAGAGAGCAAGAACAAAGAGCAGCTGTGCAAGAGATGAGAGCTAAGGTTGTAGAAGCAGAAGCAGAAGTTCCAAAAGCATTAGCCCAGGCACTCAGAGAAGGAAATTTAGGAGTAATGGATTATTTTAATATGAAAAATATTGTTTCTGATACAGACATGAGAGAAGCCATTTCCAAAGGATCAAGTAGTGATAGAAATAATAAGGACTTAACCAAATAAAAAATCCTAGGAGGTGACTCTTTGTGGATATAATGTGGATTATAATATTCATCCTCTACATGGCGTATCGTGCTTTTTCAGAGTCACAGAAAAAACAGGCTCGGGCACAAAGAAGAAGAGCAGTAACAACTGAAGACCCTGGCACACGGCACTATAGATATGAAGAGGTTGAGCCCAAGCAGGAAGTTCCCTGGGATTTTGATCCTGACCAATATAGACAAAAAACGGTCGAATCTTACGAAATTAAAATAGAGGAAGATAAACCAGCTAATGAGGTTAATAGATACCAGAAACAACTTCATAAAGTAGAAAATAGACGGGATAAGTCAAAAAGCAAAAACGATGATTTAGTAGTTTTACCCGCTGAAGACAGGGAAGTATCCTCAAGTAAAGGATGGACTTTTGATTTAGATAATGAGTCTCTTGTTAATGCTATTATCATGTCAGAAATCTTACAACCTCCTAGATCAAAAAGACCCATAAGATAATTGTAAAAGGCTGCCTTAATAGGCGGCCTTTTTTTGTACTATCAGAATATATAAGTTCTACAAGGAAGATAGTATTCACAAAGACTAAGGCTTGCGCCAGTAGTTCTAGCATTGCAAAAGACACAATGCTAGAACTACTGGCGCAAGCCAAGTTTTGTTTTAATTTAAAATAATAGTTATTTTATAATTACTATTCTATTTTTTGCATAGATTTATAAGAGGAGGGGTGCCCGTTGAGTGAAAATGTTAATTTAAAAAAAACCAGAAAAAAAATGGGAGAAAAAGTTGCAAATACTTTTGATTTACCTAAGGAAGTCATCATGGACATACCAAAAGTAACTCTCATTGGTAACAAAGAAATCTCCATCGAAAATCATAAAGGTGTGATTCAATATACAAATGAAAAAATACGGATTAGCATAACTGGTGGAGAACTCATTATAAGTGGCGAAGGTTTAATTATTAATTCTATAATACCTGAAGAAGTTATTATTTACGGGGAAATCTCACAAATATCATTTGAAGATTAGGGAAACCAGGGAAAAAAGACTAGAGCGTTTTTTGAGTAAAAGGGGGCCGAAAAATGCAATTTAAAAAGCTATTATTTTTTATAGTAGGTTATGTAGTAATTATGATAGAAGGACCTGTTGAAAGATTTATTAACTTATGTATTAGCAAGGGCATAAGCCTCAGGGACTTAAGAAGTTTTTCCTCACGAAAAATACAATTTAAGATACCACTTCATGATTTTTGGGCAATACGATCTATCATTAAACAAACTGGATGTAAGATAAAAATATTGGAGAAAAGAGGTTTGCCATTTTATTGGAGTAAGATAAAGAAAAGGAAATTATTAATTCTCGGCAGTATAATGTTTGTAGCAACAATGTATATCTTATCCAGTTTTGTATGGTTTATCGATGTATATAGTCATGAAGAATTAGTTTTGATAGAAAAGAAAGAAATAATAGAAATTGCCAATAAATCGGGACTCAGGTCTGGAATTTCAAAAAGCAGCATTAATGTGGACGAGGTTGAAAGAATGATACTATCCCAAATACCAGAAATATCATGGGTAGGATTAGAGTTTGAAGGAACTAAAGTACAAATTGAGGTTGTGGAAAGAAAACTACCTAGTGAAGAATATATGGATAAAGAACCTAAACATCTAATAGCTGCCAAGGATGGAGTAATTCATGAAATCCTTGTAATGATGGGTCAACCCCTGATTAAGGTTGGAGATACAGTAGAAATGGGGCAAATACTTATTTCAGGCATAATAGTTCCCCAAATTGAAGATGAACAAGAAGAAAACCAGGAAGAAGTAATTCCACAAGAACCAAAAAGGGTAAAAGCAAAAGGCATAGTAAGAGCCAGAGTGTGGTATGAAGGACAGGGTACAGCTAATTTAGAGGAAACTATAAGGCATAGAACAGGTGCTACAGAAAGAGTTTACTATTTAGAATTACCCAATAAAAGAATTGTATTTAAGGGTACATTAGATTGTAAGTTTGAAAACTTTGAGACTGAAACCAAAATTAAAAAACCACCGAGATTACCATATTTAGAGATACCCGGTGAGATTGTTGTAGTCACATATTATGAAGTAGATGAAAATACAAAAATCTACTCAAAGGAAGAGGCTATTTCCATCATAAGAAAAAAACTGTTGGAAAACCTTAATATTTCAGAGGGAGCAAAAATAGTAGACCAGGAAATAAAGCTTTTGGTGGAAACAGACCAAAAAGTTGTGGTAAAATTAGTAATTGAGACGATAGAAGATATTGGTAAGCTTGCCTCGGTAGAGTAAGTAGAAAAACATTTGTATTGAAGGTTAAAAATAAAGCGTATATAATATAATAAGGTATATAAGATTATATATATCATTGTATTGATTGCACATTAATTCTTATTTAGGAGGATTTAGATTATTGTCACAAAATACAGAGATCAGAATAACCCTACCTGGAAACGGTGAAGAGATAAATGTCCTGGGAAGAAATGATGAGAACCTTCGATTTATTGCAAAGCATTCCCCAGTAAAAATTGTAGCTAGAGGAAATGAATTGAACATCTCAGGTGAGAAACAGTATGTCATGGAAACTGAAAAGCTATTCAATCAGTTAATTAAACTTGCTTCTAAAGGAAACCAGGTTAATATTCCAACTATTAATTACACAATGAAACAATTAGTTACTATGGGTAAATCTGATAGGGAAATTAGCGATATTCTTGCTGAAGTAGTTTCAATTACAGCAAGGGGCAAACAAGTTAAGGCGAAAACAATTGGGCAGCATGAATATATTAGGGCAATTAAGGATTATGATATAGTATTTGGAATTGGTCCAGCTGGAACTGGTAAGACTTATTTAGCTGTTGTAATGGCTGTAGAAGCCTTAAGAAGTAAGCTGGTTCAGAGGATTGTCCTTGTCCGTCCTGCTGTGGAGGCTGGGGAAAAGCTTGGTTTTTTGCCTGGGGATTTGCAGGACAAGGTTAATCCATATTTACGTCCACTATATGATGGCTTATATGATATATTAGGGTTAGAAACCTCATCTAAATATATGGAAAAGGAGATAATTGAGGTAGCTCCCCTTGCTTATATGCGGGGAAGAACCTTAGAGGATTCCTTTATTATCCTAGATGAGGCTCAAAACACTACTCCTGATCAAATGAAAATGTTTTTAACAAGAATTGGTTTTGGGTCTAAAGCAGTAATTACTGGAGACATAACCCAGGTAGATTTGCCAAAGGGAAATGTATCTGGTTTAATTAATGTACAAGGAGTATTGAATAATGTAGAAGGAATAAGCTTTAAATACTTTACTGAACAAGATGTTGTTAGACACCCTCTTGTTCAAAAAATTATTGTAGCATATGAGAGGGAACAAAGAGAGGATTAAATGGGTGGTCAAATGCTAAAAACTAGGATAATTAAAGAATATATTAGAACTTCATACAATAAAGTATTTAAGGATATTTCACAAAAAAGGATTTTTTGGGGAGTAATATTTGCCATTGCCTTAATGCTAGTTTTAGGAATGTCTGCCTTGCCGGATCAGGTTAGTGTACAGGTCGGACAACCTAGCCCAAAGGATTTTGAGTCTCCGAGGAACATTACTTTTGAGAGTCAGGTCCTTACTTCTGTAAAAAGGCAGGAAGCAGCTGATAAAGTAGAAGACATTTATCGAACTGAGGAAAATGTTCTTCTGCAAATACAGGAAGATATAAGTGATTATTTTTCTATAGTACAAAATAGTAGGGACAATGATGAAATAGAAAATCAAGAAAAAATAGAATTACTAGAATCTGAGCTGGGGTTTGGTTTAGAGGAAACTTCATATACTAAAATGCTTTCAATGGATGATGACCAATTGGAAAGGATCCAAAGTGAAATAATTCAAATTGTTAGGCAATATATGCTTCCAGGAGTCCTCCATGCAGACATAGATCTCACAAAAAGAAGCATCCAAGGAGCAATTACTCTTTTAAATGTTGATACAGCATCAAAGAGCTTTCTAAGTGCCATTATAGAGTTTACCGAATTTAGAGGAAATAGGATATATGACCCTGTATCAACTAATGAATTAAGGGAAAAGGCTGTTGAGAGAGTCGAACCAGTTGTTGTGCAACTTTCAAAGAATCAAAAAATAGTTGGTAAAGGGGAGATTATAACACCCGAGCATCAAGAGGCTTTAGAAAGGCTGGGTCTTCTTACATCATCTAATCCAGCAATGCCTATACTGGGGATGGGATTGCTTGTTATGATTTTCTGTGGATCTATTATAATGTATCTTTACCAGTATAGGCCGAAAATACTTGAAAATGAATCATTGATAGTTCTGATAGGTTTATTAATAATAAGCACCCTATTAATCTCCAATGCTATTACATCTATTAATATAGGTATTAATGCAGAGTTTTCAACATTAGTTTCCTATGCTGCACCTGTAGCTGCAGGTGCAATGTTAATTGCTATTTTATTTGATGGTAAGTTTTCAATGTTCATTACTACTTTATTAGCTATTCTCATTGGGATTATGAATGGCGTGGAGTTGCAGTTTGCATTAGTAGCATTCGTTGGAGGAGTGGCAGGAATTTATAGTGTGTCAAAATTAAGCCAGAGATCTGACTTAGTTAAAGCTAGTATTTATATTGTGGGAGCAAATGTAATAACTATTTTAGCTCTTGGGTTAATGCTGAATTATTCATTACCAATGCTTTCTATATCAATACTTCTAGGTATAATAAATGGGATTCTTTCTTCAGTTCTTACCATTGGAACTCTGCCATTTTGGGAAACAGCATTTGGTATTACAACCTCTGTTAAACTTTTAGAACTTTCAAATCCAAATCAACCATTGCTAAGGAGATTGCTTCTTGAAGCGCCTGGTACCTATCATCATAGCGTGGTTGTAGGCAATATGGCCGAAGCTGCAGCAGATGCTGTTGGCGCCGATACACTTCTTACAAGGGTAGGAGCAAATTACCATGACATTGGAAAAGTTAAAAGACCGTACTTTTTCATTGAAAACCAGCTTACAAGTGAAAATCCTCATGATAAACTAGCTCCAACTTTAAGCACTTTAATAATAACAGCTCATATTAAAGATGGGATTGAGCTTGCAAAGGAACAAGGATTGCCTGAGAGTATAATAGAGATTATTTGTCAACATCATGGTAATTCTGTAATTTCATATTTTTATCATAAAGCCAAAGAAGGTAGCTTGGGGGAAGTATGTCAAGAAGATGATTTTAGATATGATAACCAAAAACCAAGGACTAAAGAGGCAGCAATTGTTATGCTTGCAGACAGCATTGAAGCTGGAGTTAGGTCCATTCAGAAACCTACTCCCAATAAGATAGAAATTTTTGTTAGAAAAATAATTAAGGATAAACTGGAAGATGGGCAGCTTGGCGAATGTGATTTAACTTTTAAAGAGCTGGATATCATAGCCCAATCCTTTGTTAAAATATTAGCTGGTATTTTTCACTCAAGAATTGAATATCCAGAAAATGTACTGAAGGAAATGGAAAGGGGGAAAAATAATGGAGGCGTATGTAAACAATCAGCAGGATAATATTCCCGTTGAGCAATCCTTAATAAGAGTTTTAGAGGATGTAATAAAATTTGTCCTTGAAAATGAAACAATAAAGGATTATGAGATTGGAGTTACATTAGTTGATGATACCTATATTCAAGAACTAAATAGCAAATATAGGGGTAAAGAAATGCCAACTGACGTTCTTTCATTTCCCCTTACTGAAGAAGGTGAAATAGATAGTAATACATTTGTCGTGGGAGATGTAGTTATTTCTCTTGAGACTGCACAAAGACAATCCATTGAATATGGACATTCACTATTGAGAGAAACCGTGTACTTGTTGGTCCATGGTATATATCATATTTTAGGGCACACCCATGATGATGTGGAAAATAAGAAGGTTATGAGAGCTAAGGAAGATGAAGTATTAAAACATTTCGATGTTTTGAGGTAGCGTATGTTAAATAAACTTGTTAAGAGTTTTTATTTTGCTATATCTGGAATATGTTATGCAATCAAAACCCAAAGAAATATGAAGATACACACCCTTGCGTTGATTTTGGTTGTAGCATTGGGATTATGGCTAGATTTGTCTAGGATTGAGTGGTCTATAGTCTTGTTAATAGTTGGACTTGTAATCATTTCAGAAATGTTGAATACTGCCATGGAAGCCCTTGTAGATTTAGAGACTCAGGAGTACCATCCCCTGGCAAAAACAGCCAAGGATGTGGCTGCAGGGGCTGTTTTACTAGCTAGTATAATTTCAATAATTATTGGAGTGCTTATTTTTTGGCCAAAGATACTGGATAAATTGGGTGTTATATAGGAGAATTTAGTGGTGTAGTTGTTCCCCCATATCCAGCAGTAAATGAATTTAGGAGAGAGGATGGAACATGGTGATAAAGTTTTTTAAACAATTGGGGATAATACACATTCTGGGTGTAATTATATTAATAGTGTTACTATTTAATTCATTTCTTCTTGCTAGAACAATGGGCCATGTCCAGCTCCCAGGGGAAATGTCTAACATTGATATTGCTCGAGAAGGGGCAAGAATGTCAATTGCATTAAATGAACAATTAGCGAGAGATGTGGATGTTTATGAAACAAGTGCTGTTCGCGAGGTTATTGCTCAGTTCAAATATGAAGTGGATAGAGCAAGTACTGTTGAAGATATTGTTAGCCTAATTACCGATTATAGTATAAAGGTTCAGGGTGTTATAACACGAGAACAGGAGAGTAAAAGGCGTGATGCAGTTTTATCTGTTTTAAATCAAGACACTAATCTGTCAACATATAGAGGTGAAGATATTATTTCTGTCTGGAAGGGTGAGGATGGGGTTCGAATAGTAGATCCTACTACTTTATTGACAGATGAAACAAAGGAAGAGATATATGAACATCCCTTATTACAGGGGCCAAGTTGGTCATTGATTGAGGTTGCTGTTAAAGATGGTCAGGCATCTTTGATGACATCTCGCAGTATGCTTGATAAGCTTAGGATGTTGGAAAATGATAAGTCCAATTTAGAAAGAAACCTAAAGCAGTTAAGAAGTCAGGCAGGTTACTCAGAGATTAATGGAACAGGAATAATTGTAGAGATGTACGATTCTGATTTAGGATATAGTTCTATAGATATAGTTCATGATAGAGATGTTAGGGACGTTATTAATGAACTTTTTGCGGCTGGTGCTAGAGGAGTAAGTGTGGGTGGGCAAAGGTTAATTACTACTTCTTCTATACGTTGTGCAGGACCAATAATATTAGTTAATCAGAAACCTATTGCCGTGGATCCAATTGTTATCCAAGCAGTAGGTGATTCTGAAGTTTTACAAAGTAGTCTAGAATTAATTAAAAGAGAATTAATGGAGTTTGGAATTAGAATTGAGGTAATGCCTGAAGAGAGTATTACCTTACCAGCATATTCTGAATAAAGAAGAAGTCAGAATTCAGAATTCCAATTCTATTAGTAGGTGGTGTAAGAAATGGATTTAGAAAAACTTCTTGAAAAGGCCAAGGAAGCTAGAATACATTCATATTCCCCATATTCTAAATTTCCCGTTGGGGCAGCTGTTCTAACTACTGATGGAAAAGTGTATACAGGATGTAACGTGGAAAATGCTGCTTATGGTCTAACCGTATGTGCTGAGATGGTTGCTATAACAAAGGCTGTTTCGGAAGCCAGCCAAGATATTACAGCAATAGCCATTGTTGCTGATACAGAAGGTGTCTGCAGGCCATGTGGATCCTGTAGACAGTTTATATTAGAATTTGGGGATGAAATTACTGTTGTTATGGGAAATTTAAAAGGTGCCAAGGATATCAAAAGCATAAGTGATCTTATTCCATTCAATTTTGGTAGTAGAGACCTTGATTTCTAACTTCCAACATCTAATATCCGTAAAGTGAGGTATAATATAAATGCAGGATAATAAATTCAAGTCTGGATTTGTAGCCATAGTTGGCAGACCTAATGTGGGCAAATCTACACTTATGAATAATTTGATAGGTAAAAAAGTAGCTATAATGTCTGATAAACCTCAGACCACAAGAAATAAGATAACAGGTGTATTAACAAGACCTGAACTCCAGATAGTATTTATTGATACCCCTGGAATACATAAACCAAAAACAAAATTAGGGGAAGTAATGGTTGGCTTAGCTGCAAGAAGTCTTAAAGAAGTAGACCTTATCCTATACATTGTTGACTCAACAGCAGCCATAGGTAAGGGTGATGCTATGATTAATGAAACACTTAATAATGCTAAGCTGCCAATAATTATAGCTTTAAATAAGATAGATAGTTTGAATCAACAACAAATATTAGAAAAGCATGTGGATTGGCAGGGAACAGGTGTTAGTGACACAATAATTCCTATTTCAGCACTTGAAAGTATTAACCTTGAAAAGCTAATTGAAGTTATAGGCAGCCATCTAGAAGAAGGCCCACAGTATTATCCAGATGACATGATAACTGATCAACCTGAAAATATGGTTGTGGCTGAAATAATTAGAGAAAAGGTCCTTCATCTAACTAGAGATGAAATACCACACTCTACTGCAGTAGTTTTAGATGCCATGGAAGAGCGCGATAACGACATAATGTACATAGATGCTATTATATATATAGAAAGAGATTCACAGAAAGGCATCATTATTGGTAAAGGTGGCAGTATGCTAAAGAACATTGGACAAAGTGCTAGAGAAGAAATTGAAGGGCTTCTTAATACAAAAGTATTTCTGGACATTAGAGTAAAGGTTAAGAAGAACTGGAGAAAAGAGGCCAGTCACTTAAAGAATATGGGATATGATACTAGGTTTTTGAAAGATTAAGAAATAAGAGGTTATTCATGGCAGCTCCCATTCAAACTAAAGGAATAATAATAAAAGAGTATAACTATGGAGAGGCAGATAAAATATTTGTTATCTTTACATCTGAAAAGGGTAAAATATCGTGCCTTGCCAAAGGTGTACGCAAAAGTAAAAGTAAAATGAGGGGCTTCCTACAGCTATTTACCTATTCAAACCTACACCTTCATAAAGGGAACTCCATGTATACCATTATAGGGGGGGAAATAATAAACAGTTTCCCAAAAATTAAGAGTGACTTACTATTATTTGGTTATGCCAACTATATCACTGAAGTACTAGAAAGCATATTACCGTCAGATGAAAGAAATGAGGCTATTTTTATAAACACCGTTTCCTTATGTCACTTAATGGGCAGCCTTCCAATAAGCCAACTTACATCCCATTTCCTACTAAGAGTTCTAAAAATAGCAGGTTTCTTACCTGAGATTTTACAATGTGTTATTTGCGGTAAAACAATAGAGGCAAATGCTTTGTTTAATAGTCTTGAAGGTGGATGTATTTGTATGCAATGTGGAAATGATTTTGATAGTCAAGTAGATATACCTTTAAACATAATAAGAATTATGGGACAACTCTTAACAATGGATATGAGTAGAATTGGGCGCATAAAAATTCAGGATAAGCATCAGTACTTCATTGAAGACTTATTATATGAGTACCTAAAAACTGTTTTGGAAAGGCCTATTAGCTCCATAAAGTTTATTAGAGAGATACGTGGAGTTTGGTAAGAATTAATTTCAGTAAAGATTGACAAAACAATGTAGATTTGCTAAATTTAGATAATAATATTTGTAGCAATGAAGAAAAATAGTAGGCTTAACTAGTCTTTTAAAAGAGCCAGATGAGGTGGCTCACAAAGAGAGCTGGGTATGGTGCGAACCAGTAAAGGCATTAAGCTGAAGGCGTTTCTGAGCTGCAGGGAATGGGGGCACACCTCACTCCCAAAACTAAGAGGTGGAGCACTATTACTGTGTTCAAACAGGGTGGAACCGCGGGCAAATCCCGTCCCTGTAGTCTAAAAAGACTGCAGTGGATGGTTTTTTTATTCCCGTACAATTAAAGAGGAGGAGAATTTATGAATTTCCAAGAGATTATTATGGCTTTAAATGAATTTTGGGCAAAGAAGGGGTGTATTTTGATACAGCCTTATGATGTAGAAAAAGGGGCAGGAACTATGCAACCAGGCACATTCCTCAAAGCACTTGGACCTGAACCTTGGAATGTAGCTTATGTGGAACCATCTAGAAGACCTACAGATGGGCGTTATGGGGATAACCCTAATAGATTACAGCATTACTATCAATATCAGGTTCTTTTAAAACCATCACCAGATAATGTTCAGGACTTGTATTTAGATAGCTTAAGAGCTATGGGCATAGACATAGATAAGCATGATATAAGATTTGTAGAGGATAATTGGGAATCCCCTACTTTAGGTGCATGGGGACTTGGCTGGGAGGTTTGGCTTGATGGTATGGAAGTAACTCAGTTTACTTATTTTCAGCAATGTGGGGGTATAGATTGCTATCCAGTTAGTGCAGAGCTTACCTACGGTATTGAAAGACTTGCCATGTTCATTCAGAAAAAAGATAGTGTATTTGATATAAACTGGATTGG
>SWCA01002709.1_pt1 | contig 13436 bp, 13 predicted proteins | sample 4692961 | NCBI WGS metagenome assembly SWCA01 (sample SAMN10267275, study PRJNA491770) | bioreactor metagenome | isolation source: DHS bioreactor inoculated with | place: Japan: off Shimokita Peninsula
CATTCAAATTTCAGGAAGTATTTCTGAATTTAATGAACACTCCATCACCTTAGACAACAGTGTTTTTTGTCTGTTTTCTGAGCCCCAGGTAACCCTATTTAAATTAAACGAAAAAGTAATAATTAAAGGACGCTTTATAGGCTATGATGATTTGCTTGAGCAAATTAAAATGGACCAATGTGATATTATTAATTAATTAAATGCACTTATTATGAAAACAAATTTACTAATGATGCTATTCTTTGGAATATGCACTTTGCAAGCACAGACCACCCATGATTTAGATTGGGAGAGAGATTTTACCAGTCCACAATCCGATTTGACAATTGAAACAGGAGATACCGTAAGATGGACTTGGACGGATGATTTGCCTCATACTGTTGAAAACGATACAGGAAGTACAGAAACATTTAATAGCGGCACTATAACAGGTTTAGGACAAACCTATTCTTACACATTTACTGTAGAAGGTGTTAACCCATATTTTTGTGGGATTCATGGAGCTGGAAATATGTCTGGAACAATTACCGTAGTAGACCAATTGTCAGTTGATGAATTTGCGGCATCAAAATTATTGATGTTTCCCAATCCCGTAAGTACCGAATTGCAAATACAGTTGCCCAATAACTTCAATGAAGGAACCATTACAATTTTTAGTGTTTCAGGAAAGCAGCTGTTTGGCCAATTTGTAAAAAATGATATAAAAGATGTGACTTTAGATCTTTCACAGTTTAAATCTGGCATGTATTTTATTAAATATCAATTTGGGGAGCATATAGAAACCAAACGGTTGGTTGTTAAATAAAAAATAGTTGGTATCCATTTTATGAATTAAAACTGATTTTATGAAAAAGTGCCTAAAAATTATAATTTTTTTTCCGTTGTGTTTGTTTTCGCAAGAAGATTTACTTGATGAAATTGATACCGATTCTGTAATCAACAATTTTACAGAAGCCACTTTTAAAGCTCTAAAAATTGTTAATTTTGAATCTACTAAATTGGTGGCAAAAAAAGATTTCACTTTAGTTGTTGCCCATAGATTTGGCAGCATTGAGGGTGGCTTCGACACGTTTTTTGGATTAGACGATGCCGTTACAAGATTAAATTTTATTTATGGGATAACCGATGGTTTAAACATAGGGATATCAAGAAGTTCTTACCAGAAAACATATCAAGGTTCCATAAAATATCGTTTAATAAGGCAAAAAGAAAATGGTTCTCCTTTTACGCTTGTTGGTTTTAATGCCATTTTAATCAATACCGCCTTAAGCGAAGATAATTTGCCCAAATTGGAATTTGTGAACAGGCTTGGTTACACATTTCAATTTCTATTATCAAGAAAAGTAAATTCAAACCTATCCCTAGAATTGGCACCTACCTTCTATCATGATAACTATGTTATGGTTAATGATCAAGACAACTCGCAAGTTGCCATAGGTTTTGGTGGGAGATATAAATTAGGAAAGCGCTGGTCTATTAATATGGACTATGGTCTAAATCTTAACCGAGCCAAAGATTCTCCCTTTAGAAACCCTTTATCTATTGGCGTTGATTTAGAAACAGGTGGACACGTATTTCAGATGCATTTTACAAATGCGCAACCTATGAATACCAATTACTTTTTGGGTCAAGCTACAGGAGATTGGAGTACTGGAGATATCTATTTTGGATTTAATTTAAGTCGAACCTTTTAAAAAGCTCAATAATGAAGAAGCTATTAAGTTTTATCCTATTTGTGATGTTAATTGTTAACTGTACATCTGTTAGCGAAGATGATTTAATTGATACTACTCCAATTGAAGATGTTATAACATACAATAATCAAGTAAAACCTATTATAGACAACAATTGCATTCATTGTCATTCCATGCCACCAGTAAATGGCGCGCCAATGCCGTTAATAGGTTATGACGATGTTAAGAATGCCGTATTAAATGATGACTTAATAGAACGCATATCCTCAGAAGATTTAGGTTTTTTAATGCCTTTTGGAGGACCACGCCTGCCACAAAATTTGATTGATATTATAATTCAATGGGAAATAGATGGCTTATTGGAAGACTAACAATATAATACTATTTATTATGAAACAGTTTGTAACAACCTTATTGATATTGGCAACATTTATATTACAAGCACAAGATAAATACTTAACCAAATCTGGAAGTTTGGGTTTTGAAGCGTCCGTTCCATCTTTTGAAGAGGTAAAGGCGAAAAATGAATCTGTAACGGTGATACTAAACACGGAAAATGGAGAGATTGCTGCTTTGCTGTTAGTAAAAGGGTTTCGTTTTAAAAATGCACTTATGGAAGAGCATTTTAATGAAAATTACGCAGAATCTGAATTGTATCCAAAAGCAACATTTCGTGGTAAAATTGTGAATTTTTCAATGGATGGACTTGAAGGCTCTAAAATTCAGAAAGTTACTATAGAAGGTAAATTGGATTTTCATGGAAAAACCAAACAGGTGACCCATATTACAGCTAATATTTCAAAAAATGAGCATATAATAAGTATTGAAGGCTCATTTATAGTTCAAGCGTCCGATTTTAATATTGAAATACCAAAAATTGTAAAGAATAAGCTTTCAAATGAAGTACATGTTGCTTTCAATTTTGACTTGGTTAAGAAGTGACAGCAAAAATTGTTGCAATTAACTCACGTCATTGGGGCAAACGCTCCTTTTTACTTCACTGTTAGTTATGGTAAAAATAATCTTTTTGAATGCTTTGGATCCATTTCACATACCTAACATTACTTGTGCTTAAAAACCCGAAGGCTTGATTGTCCGGATCTTTTGGGATTTGTGGTGGTGTCTTTAGTTTCGACGCTACCAAGGACCCATAAAGAACAGATTTTTAATTGGGTATAAACCAAAAACCAAAAAACCCGAACATATGTTCGGGTTTATAGTGGTGGTGCCTCCAGGAATCGAACCAGGGACACAAGGATTTTCAGTCCTTTGCTCTACCAACTGAGCTAAGGCACCAGTCGCTTATTTGCGGACTTGGACAATTAAAATCAAATGTTTTCAATCATTCAAGCGGGTGCAAATATATATTCATTTTTATTATTCGCCAAAAGAAAATAAATAAAAAATGGTTTTGTAAATTTACAAACTTAATTTAAGATATGAATTTAGTTGTAGACGTTGGGAACACTTTTGTTAAATTAGCTGTCTTTCAGGATCATGACATGGTTTTTAAAACTGTGGTTGAGCTACAGGCTTTCCAACATGCGTTTGAAACTATTTTAGAAACTTATCCCAAAATAGATGCTTGTATCCTTTCCTCTGTTGGGAACTTGCATGATTTGGCGCTAAAGCAGCTAAAAAAGCGCTTGCCAGTGGTTGTATTGAATTCTGAAACCAAAATGCCTTTTAAAAATCTTTATGGGACCCCCAAAACATTGGGAGTGGATAGGTTGGCTTTGGTGAGTGCTGCTTCTGCTCAATTTTCAGGAAAAGATGTGTTGGTTATAGATGCAGGTACATGCATTACCTACGATTTTATAACCAAAGAAAACAGCTACTTGGGAGGAGCCATTTCACCAGGCTTGCGGATGCGATATCAAGCATTAAATAATTTAACGGCCCATTTACCGTTATTGGATACAAAGCGTCCCGATCATTTTATAGGACAGTCCACAGAACAAGCCATTCATTCCGGGGTTGTTTTTGGTGTTTTAAATGAAATGGAAGGTGTTATAGAGGCTTATAAAGAAAAATATTCAGATTTAACAGTTATTTTAACAGGTGGTGATGCTAATTTTTTGTCTAAACAATTAAAAAGTAGCATATTTGCCAACTCAAATTTCCTTTTAGAAGGATTGAACCATATTTTACAATTTAATTCAACCGAATGATAAAAAAACTGGTATTCGTTTTTATTGCATTATTTGCAATTAAAAGTTACGCACAAGAGGGCACAGCCTCGCCATATTCATTTTATGGCATGGGTAGCTTAAAATTTAAAGGAACCGTAGAGAGTAGAAGTATGGGAGGGTTGAGTGTATATTCAGATAGTATTCATATAAACCTAAGGAATCCTGCATCGTATGCTTCAAAAAACTTAGCCATATACAATAACGAAAGCAGGCCGGTAAAATTTGCCATAGGAGGAAGCCATACCAATGCCAAATTAAAAAGCGATACAGCCTCAGATGAAGTCAATTCCTCCACCTTGGATTACCTGGCCATGTCCTTTCCTATTGGGAGGTTTGGTTTGGGAATGGGTTTGATACCTTATACATCTGTGGGATATAAATTGGAAACCTTGAACAATAACAACGACCTTTCCACCAAGTTTAGAGGAGAAGGAGGCGTGAATAAAGTATATGCTTCCCTTGGATATCTGGTGATGGATGGGTTGAGTGTAGGCGTTGATTTGGGTTATAATTTTGGTAATGTTAAAAATAACACCATTGAGTATGTTTACACAAACGAAGGCACTTTGGCACAATACCAAACCCGTGAAGACAACCGATCGGATATTGGTGGTTTGAGTGCCGATTTTGGGATTATTTTTTCCAAAATGATCCAGGATAAATTTGAATTGACAACCAGTCTTACGTTTAGACCGGAAATGAATTTGAATTCCGAGAACTCACGTACCTATAATACCATTACCATTAATGCGATAAACGATCAAGAATACGTGATCAATTCCATAGAAGCAGATTTGGCCTCTCAAGGGTTAAAAAGCACAGATTTGGTATTGCCTACCAAATTATCCCTTGGAGCAGGAATTGGGCAGCCAAGAATCTGGTTTGTTGGGGCAGAATACACGTACTTAAATACCAAAGCGTTTAAAAACGAATTGTATGCTTCAAGTGATTCTGCAGGAAACGTTACCTATTCCAATGCCTCCACAGTATCCATAGGAGGTTTTGTGATACCTGATTACAATTCGTTCTCAAGTTACTTTAAAAAAGTGGTTTACAGGGCAGGAGTTCGTTTTGAAGGCACTGGTTTAAACATCAACGATCAGGCCATAAACGAGTTTGGCATATCTTTTGGAGTAGGGTTACCAATGGGAAACACGTTCTCCAATGCCAACATAGGTGTTGAGTTTGGAAAAAGAGGAACAACCAGCGAGAATTTAATACAAGAAAATTTCATTAATTTTCAACTAAGTTTTTCATTTAACGATAGATGGTTCCAAAAAAGAAGATTTAATTAAGTATAAAATAAATTATTATGAAAACCAAAATTACATTATTGTTGTCGTTCCTATTCCTAGGAGTGAACTATGTATCTGCCCAAGATGAAGATTCAAGCACATTATCCATTATGAGTGAGTATGCCAAAGCAAAAAATTATGATGCAGCATATAAGCCTTTTATGGAACTGAGAAAGAGGAATCCTAATTACAGCAGAGCAATATATGTATACGGAGAAGACATACTTGAGGATAAAATTGAAAAATCCTCTGGAGCAGAGCAAGCTGCCTATATCAACGATTTGGTAAAGCTTTGGGAAGAAAGGGAAACGCATTTTGCCAGCAAAACCCCTAAAGGCGAATTTGGTGCCAAAGCTTGTCAGTTAATGTACGATTACAGGGAGGTTTTAAATAAAACGGACGAAGAATTATATGCGTGTTTTGATGCTGCTTATAAAGCAGATGCTGAAACCTTTACAAACCCTAAATCCCTTTATACCTATTTCTCTTTGATGGTAGATTTATTTGATGCCGGAAAAAAATCGGCTGGGGAATTATTCACCAAATACGATGAGGTTGTTGAGAAGGTAGACAGCGAAGTTGCCAATTACTCTGAAAACTTAAATGCCCTTATTGAAAAAGAAGATGCAGGAACTGCTTTAACCAGTAAAGAAGAGAGATATAAAAAATCTTATGAGAGTTATTTAAATGCTTACGATCAAATTTCAAGTAGTATCAACAGTAAGTTAGGTTCTAGAGCGAATTGTGAAAACTTGGTGCCACTTTACACTAAAGACTTTGAGGCCAACAAAGATAATGCTGTATGGTTACAAAGAGCAGCCGGAAACATGTCGGCTAAAGAATGTACAGACGATCCTTTGTTCTTTAAATTGGTGAATGCGTATCACAATTTAAGCCCTTCAGCCAACTCGGCTTATTACTTAGGAATCTTAAAAGATAAGGAAGGTAAAACATCGGAAGCCATTAAGTTCTACGAACAAGCTTTAAGCCTGGAGTCTGATAGTTTCAAAAAAGCCAAGCTATATGAAAAAATTGGTGATAAATTAAAAGCTAGGGGAGATTTTGGTTCTGCTAGGGCTTACTTTAGAAATGCTTTAAAGTTCAACCCATCAAACGGAAGACCACATTTAAAAATTGCCGATATGTATAATAGAAGCGCCAATAACTGTGGAGACACCAACTTTAACAAGCGTGCTGTATTCTGGTTGGCTGCCGATGAAGCTGAAAAAGCAGGACGTGTGGACCCAACCTTAAAAAGTGCTGCAGCTCAAACAGCAGCCAATTACAGAGCTAAAGCACCTCAGAAATCTGAGATTTTCAGTGAGGGGAATGCTGGACAAAAAATCAACATTGGATGCTGGATTGGAGCCAGTGTTACTGTGCCAAGCTTATAATGGACAAGATAGGTTTACATAACATAAATTACATAGTCATAGCGCATGCTGTGACTATGTTTTTTTATATGATACATTTATAGCATGGACCTCAATCATTCGTTTAAAGTGTTTTTTGTTTGCCCTGTGGTTTTAAGCCTGTTCCTTTCGTGTAAAAACAATTTTGAAGAGGTTAAAAAAATTGGGATATCAGAAAACGAACCTATAGGCATTGCAGAGCATATCAATTTAAAATATACAGATTCTGGTCGGGTAACCGCCAATTTAAAGAGTCCTAAAATGTTGGATTATTCCAATAGGGAGTTTGCCTTTAACGAGTTTCCAGATGGCATAGATTTGGACTTGTTTGATGAGCAAAACCAAAAAAGCAACGTTATAGCAGACTATGCCATAGTTTACGACAAAACCGGAATTATAGATTTGCAAGGCAATGTGGTACTTTCTTCCACCAATAAAGATACCTTGTTTGCAGAACAGTTGTATTACGACCAAAATAGGGAATGGCTTTTTACAAACAAGCCAGTCACCTTTAGAACCGGAAGGGATGTTATAAACGGCAAAGGCTTCGATTCCGATACCAAGTTTACCAAAGCCCAAGTTTTAGAAATTGATGGAATCATCACACTTGACGAATAATTCTGTATCTTTACCCCATCATTTTTAATATATACTAAATGAAACTATTTAAGTTTTTCCAATACGCCTATTTGTTTTTTGCTGTTATCTTTATTTACGATGCTGTTTCAAAATACATGGAAACAGGACAGGTAGAATACACTTCCTTATTATTGGCAGCAGCAGCTATTTTTATGTTTTTCTTTAGAAAACGATTCAACAAAAAATTTGAGAACAAAGACCGTAATTAAAACATGAACCCAGATGTTATAATTATTGTTGTCTCTTTAATTCTTTCTGCTTTTTTCTCCGGGATGGAGATTGCTTATGTGTCTTCAAACAAGATTCATATAGAAATAGAAAAAAAGCAACAGGGGATTTTAGCAAAGATTTTAACAAAAATAACCGCAAGGCCTTCCAAGTTTATTGCAACCATGCTTATTGGCAACAATATTGCTTTGGTTATTTATGGGTTTTTTATGGGAGATTTGTTGGTAGATTGGTTTCAGTCCTTTTTGCCCTCCAGCTCCAAGCTTATCAATTTTCTATTGGTGGATTTTAGTTTGTTAAGCCAAACCGTCATCTCTACCCTGATTATTTTAATCACTGCCGAATTTTTACCAAAGGTATTTTTTCAAATCTATGCCAATTCCCTACTCAAGTTATTGGCTTTTCCGGCCTACTTTTTTTATCTGCTCTTTAATTACATTTCCAATTTTGTGATTTGGATTTCGGATGTGGTATTGAAAAAATTTTTTAAAACCGAAGGCGACCAAGTCCAACTGGCCTTTTCCAAAGTGGAACTGGGCAATTACATTAGTGAGCAGATGGAATCTGTGGAAGAAAGTGATGATATAGATACCGAAATACAGATTTTCCAGAATGCCTTGGAATTTTCTGAAGTAAAAGCAAGGGAAGTGATGATTCCCAGAACCGAAATTACGGCTGTGGATGTTACCGAGTCATCCAAAAACCTAAACACATTATTTACGGAAACGGGATTTTCAAAAATTCTGATTTACAAGGATACCATAGACGATATCTTGGGTTATGTGCACTCCTTTGAACTTTTCAAAAAGCCCAAAAACCTCAAATCCATTCTGGTTCCCGTAGAGTTTGTACCAGAAACCATGTTAATAAAAGATATTTTAAGTGTGCTTATAAAAAAGCGAAAAAGTATCGCAGTGGTTCTGGACGAGTATGGAGGCACTTCTGGTATCATAACCGTTGAAGATATAGTGGAAGAACTTTTTGGCGAAATAGAAGACGAACACGATACCATAGATTTAATTGAAGAGAAATTGGGAGAAGACATCTATAAGTTTTCAGCCAGACTGGAAGTGGATTATATAAACGAAACCTTTAAGCTCAACCTTCCGGAGAGTGAAAACTACGAGACATTGGGAGGTTTGATTGTAGACCATAAAGAGGAAATCCCTCAGCAAAATGAAGTGGTTTTAATAGACAGGTTCCAGTTTACCATCCTTGAAGTTTCCAATACAAAAATAGATTTGGTAGAGCTTAAAATACTGGAAGCCGACTAATTTACTAAGCTTAAAAGAATTAATATAACATTCTATTTTATTATTAAATAGAAAATGGTATTTTCGCGCACGATAATTTATAATCAATATAGACATATAAAATGGCAGTTTTAAATAAAATTAGACAACGTGGACTCTTTTTAATCATTGTAATTGCGTTAGCGTTATTCTCTTTTGTAATTGGAGATTTGTTTAGAAACACAGATGCACTGGTAGGAAAATCTCAAAACATTGTTGCAACCATTAACGGCAAAGACATTTCCCGTGAAGACTTTATGCAAAAAGTGGAGGTTGCCCAAAGACAGCTTGGTCCTAACGGCACCAATACACAAGCTATGAACAGGGTTTGGGAGCAAGAAGTTAGACAGGCAGTACTTGAAACACAATTTGAAGAATTGGGTATGACTGTTGAAAAAGACCAAATGAGGGATTTGTTAAGAACCAATTTGGCCAATAGTCCGGAGTTTCAAAATGAAGCAGGACTTTTTGATGAAAATAAATTAAACGAGTACATTGCCAATCTCAAAGAAACCTCTGCCGTTGCTTATGCGCAATGGGTTGATTACGAAAACAGCATTGGAGTGAATGCCTTACAGCAAGACTATTTTAATATGGTGAAAGCTGGTATGACAGGCACTTTGGCCGAAGGGAAATTGGAACATATGTTGGAGAGCGAAACGGTTGACATTAAATATGTTCAAATACCTTACACGTCCATTCCAGACAGCACTGTTTCTGTGTCTAAATCTGAGATATCTTCTTATATCAACAAGCACAAAAAACAATATGAAGTAGAGGCTACCAGAGACATTCGTTATGTGGAATTTAAGGAAGCTGCTACAGTTGAAGACGAAAACAACATCAAACAGGATTTAGCAAACTTATTGAAAGATCAGGTGGTTTACAATGAAGTTACCAAGAATAACGATACAATAAAAGGATTTGCTACAGTAACCAACCATAAGGTGTTTGTAAATTCAAACTCCGACATTAAGTTTGAAGACCGTTTTAAATTCAAATCAGATTTGCCTGCATCAGTTGCAGATACCATCTTCAACATGAATGTCGGTGATGTGTATGGACCTTACAAAGACGGGAATTATTTTAAATTAACCAAAGTAATTGCTGCCATACAAATGCCAGATTCGGTAAAAGCAAGACATATTTTAATTCCTTATGTTGGTGCTGCAAGTGCACAGCCAGATGTAACACAATCCAAGGAACAAGCCAAGAAAACAGCAGATAGCTTGCTGTCTGTTTTAAAGAAAGACAATTCTAAATTCGGGGAATTTGTAAGTACCTATTCGTCAGACCAAGGCAGTGTTGCCAATGGAGGAAGTTACGATTACTTTACATACAATACCATGGTACCAGAGTTTAGGGATTATGTTTTCCAAAACAATGTTGGTGATATGGATGTGGTAGAAACCGTATATGGATACCATATTATTGAAGTGGAAGGACAGAAAAACAAACAACGTGCCATTAAGGTAGCAACCGTTGCCAGGGAAATAGAGCCTTCCGAAACCACTATAAACCAAGTGTTCAGGGATGCTTCAAATTTTGAAATAGCCATAGAGAAAGGTGATTTTGAAGCTGTAGCCAAAGAAAAAGATTTGGCAGTACGTCCTGTAAATGGTATAAAGGTTTTAGATGAAAACATCCCTGGTTTAGGAAACCAAAGAGCCATGGTACGTTGGGCTTTTGAAGAAGGAACAGAGGTTGGCGATTACAAGCGTTTTAACTTAAATGGTGGTTATGCCATTGTGCAAGTAACGGCTACCAATGCTGCTGGATTGATGAATACAGAGCAAGCGTCGGTAACTGCTTTGCCAGCTATTAGAAAAGAGAAAAAAGCAGCATTGATTAAAGATAGGATTTCTGCAACCACTGTGGAAGATGTGGCTGCTGCCGAAAACCAAACAGTTAAAACAGCTTTAGCCATCAACATGAAAAACCCAACCATTTCCGGAGCTGGAAAAGAGGGTCTTGTTGTGGGAACAGCCTTTGGATTAAAAGAAGGTGAAACCTCTAAATTAATTGAAGGTGAAAAAGGCGTTTACATGGTACAGGTAACCAAAAAGACACCTGCTCCAGAACTAGACAACTATCAAGGGTTTGCAAACCAAGTAGGTATGTCTAAAATGAATAACGTAAACACCAAATTATACAATGCCTTAAAAGAGGCTTCAGATATTGAGGACAATAGAGCCAATACGGTTCAATAATAATTAGGTATTATACATATAGAAAAGCTTCACAGAACATGTGAAGCTTTTTTTATTTTATCATTTCAGGATAGGGAACAATGGTATCATAACCTTTAGATCTAAAATAGGCTGTCGGGTTTTCTTCAGATGTAACCAATACAAAATCGCCTCCCCAAGCACCAAGGCTTTTTACAGACCCTTTAAAATCTGAAAATAAGGCCTCTTTTACGGGAACTTGGTGGATGATGCTGGATATAATTTGTTCGTGCCTGTTTATTAAGAGATTGCAATCGGTTAGATTGGAGCAGGAAATCAGTTGGGAAGTAATCTCGCTAATCTCCTTAATAACATGTGTTTTATTTGAAGTGTTGGCTTTGTATTGCGCAATACCATCACGACTGTTCTGTTTTTTGTTTAAATACACAAAATATAGTGAGTCTTTAAAAGAAGGATTAAAGTTTGCTTTCTTAATATGTCTGTTGTTATTTTCAATTTGATAGGTAATGGCAGTGTCGTGTTGTGCGCAGGCAATATCATAGCCAGAACCACCAAAGGTTTGTTCCAATAACCTGTAAGCATCTATTTGAGCCCAATTTGCCATGTTGTTTATTAAAGTGGATGAGGAACCCAAACCCCAATCTTGAGGGAATGTTAATTTGTTCTCTACTTGACATCCAGATTTTAAAAACCCTGGATTTAGTTTTTTTGCAACCTGTAATATTTGTAAGAGACGCTCTGTTTTACCATTGTTATTTAAAGCTTGAGTGGATATCTCGTTATGGTTGATTTTAAAGACTGTCTCAAACCAAATGTCATCTTTAAAATCAAAACTTTTCCACACCAGGATGGGTTTGTTTAAAGTGGTGACCTCTAGGGATTGTCCGAATTTAGTAGGCACAGCCAAAGCCATTGCGCCATCAAGAACTAGGTATTCCCCTGTAATCAATAATTTTCCGTTACTCTGAAACTTCTGCATTCGTTATTTGTTATTCTTCAATCTCAAATCCTTTATGGCTTCTACTACAGCGCTATGTGTAGCCGTATGGTTTTTAAAATGGTTTATTAAGGTGTTTTTTTCTTCATCTGTTGCTTGAAACTGGTTTAGGATATTCAACAAATGCATTTTCATATGGCCTTCCTGGATTCCTGTGGTGGTTAAAGAACGCAAGGCTGCAAAATTTTGTGCCAATCCGGCAACAGCCACTATTTGCATGAGTTCTTTGGCAGACGGGTTGTGCAATAATTCCAAGGCCAATTTTACCAAAGGGTGTAAACTGGTTAAACCACCAACAGTACCTAAAGCCAACGGGATTTCCATCCAAAAATAAAAGATGCCAGCTTCTATTTTAGCATGTGTTAAACTGCTGTATTGTCCGTTTCTGGATGCATAGGCATGAACTCCAGCTTCCACAGCCCTGAAATCGTTTCCGGTAGCCAGAACCACGGCATCTATTCCATTCATGATGCCTTTGTTGTGTGTTACCGCGCGATACGGTTCCACTTCGGCAATTTTAACGGCTTGTATAAATTTTTTGGCAAACTCTTCGGGGTTTATGGATGGGTTTTCGGTTAATTGTTCCACAGGACAACTTACTTCAGCCCTTACCAAACAATTAGGGACATAGTTAGAGAGGATGCTCATAATGACCTCGACCTGTTTTTCTTTTTCAGTAAAGCCATCAAACAAGCGCGCTTCCTCCCTAAAGGTTTTGGCAAATTGTTCCAAACAAGAATTTATGAAATTGGCGCCCATGGCATCCAGGGTTTCAAAGGTGGCGTGAAGCTGGTAATAGTTGTCCAGGCTTTGGGTTTTATCCCGAAGTTCAATATCCAGGATGCCTCCACCACGTGCTTCCATATTTTTGGTCAAGGTTTTTGTGGCTTGTATAAGTTTGGGTTTAACATGTTTAAAAAAGCTCTGTAAGGTCTTAGGGTTGCCATAGAACATAACATGTACCTGACCAATTTTGGTAGTGGATAGGACCTCTGCTTTAAAACCACCCCTTTCCAGCCAAAATTTAGCAGCTTTGCTAGCAGCAGCCACAACGGAACTTTCTTCTATGGCCATTGGGATGGCGTGCATTTTGCCATTGATTAAAAAATTGGGAGCCACACCAAAAGGCAAATAATAATTGGTAATGGTGTTTTCTATAAACTCGTCGTGCAACTGTTGTAGCTTGATGTTGGAATTCCAATACTGTTTGATGATGTTTTTTGCGTCTTCATTGTTGTTGAAATAAGTAGCTACAATCCAATCGATTTTATGCGATTTGGAAAGTTTAGAAAAGCCAGATATAGATTTGCTCATGAAATATAAATTGAAAACACAAAGATACTGTTCTTGTAACTAATTTTATATTAGTTGGGTTTTAAAAGGCTATTTAACTGTTAATATTTACTGTTTTTTGCTTATTTTTTAGTAAACTTGGCATTATTTTATTCAAAAGAAACATTTAAATGAAATTTACCAAACTCCTTCTACTGTTTTGCAT
>SWCA01001512.1_pt1 | contig 13424 bp, 10 predicted proteins | sample 4692961 | NCBI WGS metagenome assembly SWCA01 (sample SAMN10267275, study PRJNA491770) | bioreactor metagenome | isolation source: DHS bioreactor inoculated with | place: Japan: off Shimokita Peninsula
GTAAGCGCTCACACATCCGCATCTTCCACGGACGTGCCTGATCTGCGATAGATGCAGGGCCTTTACTTTTTGCGCGGCTTTGGCTTGGGGAGGCTTAGGAGAAGGGATTTGTCCACGTGCTGGGGCATGAGTGCCCGCATGTCTTTCGTGGTCTGCGCTGCGGGGAATCGTTCGAAGAGGTATTTCAGGTAGGCTTGGGGCTCGATCTCGTTGGCCTTCGCGGTTTCCACCAGGGAGAACAGCATGGCACTGGCGTCCGCACCCTTGGGGACTCCGGCGAAGAGCCAGTTTTTCCTGCCCAAGGCCACGGGACGTATGGCGTTCTCGGCCGCGTTGTTGTCGGGTGTGAGCAATCCGCAGTCCACGTAGCGCACTGCCCGACTCCACTGGTTTCGGGCGTAGGTCATGGCCTGCCCGAGCAGGCTCTTGGGTGGGACGTGGTCGATGCGGTCATCGAGGATGGCCCGAATCGCGTCGAGGATGGGAACGGCCTGCTCCCGGCGCGTGGAGACTTTTTCCTCCGGCGACAGCTCTTTGATATTGTGCTCGACCTTGTAGAGCAGCCCGATGAGATCCAGGATCTCCTTGGCCGTCCCGTGCATGACCTTCTTTGAGGTCGCCTTCTGGACGTCCATGAACTTACGACGGATGTGGGCCATGCATCCTACATGGATGACGTCCTTCGACTCGCCGAGGGCCTGATACCCGGCGTAGCCGTCGGTCTGGATGTAGCCCTTGAACTCGCCCAGATACTCTTTCGGGACAGAGCCCGACCTGGTAGGGTCGTAGCGATAGACCACAGTCGGCCGATCGGCGTTACCGCCACGGAAGAGCCACAGGTACGACGTCGAGGTGTTGGGTCGTCCAGGCTCCTTGAGGACTTGCAGGGTGGTTTCGTCCATGTTGACGACCGGGCCGGAGCGGATTTCCGTCTGGAACAGCTCTCCGAGTGGCTCCAGCGCTTTGGCTACGGCCATGGCCCATCCGGACATGGAGTGACGGGGGATATCGACACCAAGACGGGCAAACTGCTTGGTCTGGCGGTAGAACGGCATGGCGTCGACGAACTTTGCGGTGATGACCTGCGCCAGCAGGCTCGGAGTGGCCATGCCCTTGGGGATGATCTGCGGCGGCATGGGCGCGATGCGCACCACCGGCATGCCTTCCTCGCCATCACAGGCCGGACAGGCGTATTTGGGCCGGATATGGCGCTCCACCTGCATGACGGCCGGGACGTAATCGAGCTTTTCGGAAACCTCTTCACCGATGCGCTTCAGACAAGTCCCGCAGGCGCAGACCTTCTGGTCCTCGGGCAGATCGTGGATGATTTCGATGCGCGGCAGATGATCCGGCAGAGGTTTGCGCCCCCGCTTGGCTCTGGTGTGAGCCGGGATCTCGACGACAGGCACTTCCGCCGGCTTCGCCTCTGCGATCCTGACCAAGGGCAGAGGCAGGATACCCTGGAAGAGGTCTTTGGATTTCTCGGACTTGGGAGCATACAAGGCGGACTGCAAGAGGGCCACGCGGTCTTGGAGATGGTTAATCTGCTGGTAGCAGTCCCAGACAAGATGCTTGAGTTGCCCAACGTCGTCAGGCAGAGTTTCGATGTCGCCCATGTCTTTTTGCATAGGCGCAATAGCTTGAAATAGCAAGAGATTTAAGCTTAAAGCAGTGACTTGTATATCAGATTCGGGTGTGCCCCACGAGGACTGATCGTGAGGCCATCAAGAAGCCAGCCGAGCTGTTGTGCGGTAATATTCATGACCTCGGCCGCGTGCTCAGGCCAACAGAAGCGATGCTTCTCAAGGCGCTTGTGCCAAAGACAGAAGCCGTTGCGATCCCAGTACAGAACCTTGAGCGCATCACGCTTGCGGTTGCAGAAGACGAAAAGGTGCCCGGAGAAGGGGTCCAGGGCCAGGAGGCCCTGAACCGTCATGCTTAATCTGTCGATCCCGGCCCGCATGTCTGTAACTCCAGGGGCGAGATAGACCTTGGTCGCGGGCATCCTCAGCATCGGGATTCCAGCACGGACAAGAGCCTAGTCAGCGTCGCTTCATCGAAGTCGACCGGAATATCCATGGCGTAACGATTGGAGACCATGAGGCCAATAGACGGGGCTTTCGAGGCGAACGTAAACGGCAGCGCCACAAGAGCGGGAATTGAGGCGGATTGGCTGCCAGAAGATGGCCCGGACTTTGTTATCCAGTATTGAAACGTGCTCAAAGCCAAACCATTTTCGCGGCAATATCGGGTCTTGCCAAGGCCACTCTCCCGCCATTGCTGGACATGCGCCATCCAGCAAGCCGCGCGATTCTGTGCAAACTGAGATTTCATGAGGACCTCCTTGAATTGGAGGGCCATTATCTCACATGAAAAATTTATTGATAGATGCGGACTGATGAGCGCTTACGTCATTCTCACCCCTGACGCGGCGAAAATGAGAATCACCGAGAAAATAACCACCCAGGACAAATACAGCCACTTGTGTCGTTGCAGGTTATCCTTCATGCAGTACCGCCTTTTAAATTGCACTGATTTTTCAGATTGCGAAATTTTGTTCATGTCCAGATAAAGGATTGCCCAGCCTGGATTTGAGCACAATGGTGGCAAATCCGGATTGCCGCTCCCTGGCTAACCCCCGAAATACCCGGACCAGTCCACCGGCACGCGCACGGCTTTTTCGGCCTTGTTGCGGAAAACCAGGTGGCCGTGGCGCAGCCCGAACAGAAAGAGATCACGCGTCACGGCCACGTCCTGGCGGCAATAGGCGATAATCTCATCCAGGCGGCCTTCCTTCCACCAGGCCAGGGCCTGCATGCCGCTTGCGCTCTTGGCCGCACCGAGGGTCTCGCGGGCCAGATGGTCCAGGGACAGGCGGTAGCCAAGGATTTGATGGATGCTGCCCAAGATGTCCAGGGTGGGCAGACTTGAAAAGTCGAAGCGACTCAGGCCGCCGAGCACGGCATAATCGAAGCGCAGGATGTTAAACCCCACCACCAGGTCAAACTCGACCAGATCTCCGACCAGGCGCGGCACGTCGTCCTGCCTGTAGTCACGAAAATCCCCGGTACCGGAATCATAAACCACCACGCAGCTGGCTCCCATCTGATCGGCCCGATGCCAGCCCCCGACTTCCTGCGCCGAACGGCGGGTCTCCAGATCAAGCACCGCGTAGCGAAATCCCCGGGGGAGCGTGAAGGCGGGCACATCGTGCTGCGCTGTTGCGGGAGAGGCATTCACACAAAGTCGCGCCGCTGGCAACTCCGGCGTCACCGTCTTTTCCGGCGCGGTTCCGCGCATGATCTCTTCCAGAACCATCTGGGCTGCGCCCTTGGCGATGGGCCTGTTGCCCGATCCGCACTTGGGGGAATGCACGCAGGCAGGACACCCGTTTTCGCAGGCGCAATCGCGGATCACCGCCAGGGTCCGCTCAAGCAGCTCCTCGTAACGGGCATAAGCCTGCTCGGCCAGGCCACAGCCGCCGGGCAAACCGTCATAAATGAACACGGCCGCCGACCCCACCTGAGGATGAAAAGGGATGGAAATGCCTCCGAGGTCATTGCGGTCGGTCAAGACCAGAAGGGGCATCATGCCGATTGCCGCATGCTCCAGGGCATGAATTCCGCCCATGAAATGGGCCATCTCCCCTTCCACCTGCCGCCGCACGGATTCGGGGATGGCGATCCACACGCCGTGCGTGACAAAGACCAGCGGTTCCATGTCCAGAGGCACCGTTCCCAGGTTCTTGCCGCCGCGCACGGTGATGCGGTCGTACCCGGTGACCTGATCGGTGACCCGCAGTTCACCCAGATGGACCGTGGCACCATAGACTGTCCGGGAGTCATCGACCCGGATTATCTCCGTGCTTTTCTCGTGCCGCACACGGGTATAATAGGACACCTTGCTTCGCCGCGCCCGCGCCATGCCGCCCAAAAGGTCCAGATCCGCGATGACGTAGGTCACGCCACGATGCAGATAGACTGCGCCGGGGTGGGTTTCAAGCACGGCCCGGAAACGATCGACCATGCCGATGCGCTCCCCGCTGTCCATGTCCACGATGGTCACCGTGGAGCCCGTACCACGCAAAGCCACGCCTCGGTGCGGCTGCCTGGTCTTGGAAAAATACTCCTGCCCGTCGCTGCTTTGCAGCAGTTCGCCGCTTCGAACCAACTCATCAACCAGCGTCCGGTTCCTGATCACCAGCGGGTCGTCTCCGTGCAGGGACGCCTCGGCCGCCGCGCATTGCAGGTGCCTGGCGGCGATGACCGGGTTGTCCGGGTTGATAACTGCCCGTTCGGGGACAAGCGTGAAAAATTCATCGGGGTGATGCATGAAATACTGATCCAGGGCGTCTTCGTGCCCGATAAGGAACGTCGCCGCCTCCTGGCTTCCCCGACCCACGCGGCCGGAGCGCTGCAGGGTCGCCATGATGGAACCCGGATAGCCGACCAGAATGCACACATCGAGGCCCCCGATGTCGATGCCCAGTTCCAGAGCGCTGGTGGAGACCACGGCGAGGAGTGACCCGGAAGCAAGACGCGTTTCGATCTCGCGGCGCTCTTCCGGCAGAAACCCGGCCCGATAGGCGGAGATGCGCTCCCGCAGCTCTGCTTCGCGCTCCCCGGCCCACAGGGCGATAAGCTCGGTCATGCGCCGCGACTTGCAATAGACGATAGTCCGCAGGCCCCTCTGAAGCGCCTCCTGCAAGAGACCGATGGCCTGACGCGCGGCCCCGTCAACGCCGTTTACAAGCAGCATGTGCTTCGCAGGACTGGCGGCCGTGCCCTTGAGCACCGCGTTCATGGTCAATCCGGTCAGCGCGCAAGCCAGCTCCACAGGATTGGCGATAGTCGCGGAAGAGCAGATAAACGTCGGGTTCGCGCCGTGGAGGCGGCAGGTCCGGATCAACCGCCGGAATACCCAGGCCATGTGCGAGCCCATGACGCCGCGATAGGTGTGCACCTCGTCCACGACCACGAACTTCAGGTTGGCGAAAAATTCCGACCACTTTTCGTGGTTGGGCAAAATCCCCAGATGCAGCATGTCCGGGTTGGTGAAGAGGACGTTCGGAGGGTCCCGGCGAATGCGAGAGCGTTGCGAGGACGAGGTGTCACCATCGTAGATGGCCGTGGTCGGTGTGGGAAAGAGGCCTCTGGCCAGGAAGTCCAAAACCCGGCGCTGATCCTGGGCCAGGGCTTTCAAGGGGAAAAGATACAGGGCGCGGGCCTGACGGTCGCCGTGACAGGCTTCCAGCACGGGCAGGTTGTAGATGAGCGACTTGCCGCTGGCCGTAGGGGTTGCCACGACCACATGGCGCCCGGCACGGAGCAGATCCACGGCCCGGCACTGATGTTCGTAGAGCTCGCGCACTCCGAGCAGATCGAGCCCGCGTTGCACCGGCCCTGACCAGGAGCGCTCGGGAGTTCCGAATTGCGGCTCTTGCGCCGGAAAAAACCTGCGCCCGGCTATATGCATGGCCAGCCATGGCGTGCCCTCCACCACGGCCAGGAGATCGGCGACGGTGGGTTCGCTCATGCGCGCTCCGAAGCAATCATCGAAAACCCTGGCTGGTGGTGGAATTCCTTCACCGTGACATCACGTGTATTCCTCAAGAATAAAAGATGGATTCCCGCCTGCGCGGGAATGACATCGAGGCAGGGTGGCCATCCGGCATTCTTCCCCGAGCCGTGGACATGCCACGTCGTGTCGCACTGTCGATGCGTCATTCCCGCGCAGGCGGGAATCCAGGCCTTTCCAGCCGCAACCAACCGTCCTTCAGCGCGGCACCCGCAAGCCTGGGAACCGGGGAGGCGCATCAGTTCTTGGCCGTGATCTTGTATTTCTTGAGCTTGTACTGCAGCAGGCTCTTGGACACGTCGAGGAGCTCCGCCGTCTTGACCTGCACGAACCCGGAGTGAACCATGGCCCTGCGAATCAACGCAGCCTCAATCTTCTCCAATGTTTCCGAAAGGTTGACCTTAAGCGGCAACAGATCCACGGCGCTCTTGAACTGCATCTCCTCGTCACGCAGTTCCGGCGGCAGGTCGTCCACGTCGATGACGTCGCGATTTGACAAAACCACGCAGCGCTCGATGACGTTCTCCAGCTGTCGCACGTTGCCCGGCCATTCGTAGGCGGACAGGTAGTCAATGGCGCCGGGAGTGAACCCATGCACCTGGCGGTTGTTCTCCAGTGAGAACTTGCGCAGGAAATGGGTGGCCAGGATGGGAATGTCCTCACGCCGCTCACGCAGGGGTGGCAGATGGATGTTGACCACGTTCAGACGGTAGAAGAGATCCTCGCGAAACCGCCCGGCAACGATCTCCTCCTGCAGATTCTTGTTGGTCGCCGCCACCAGCCGGAAATCCACGGCAATGGTCTCTGTCCCGCCGACCCGCTCGATGACCCGCTCCTGCAGCACGCGCAGCAGCTTGACCTGCATCTCCTGGGACAGCTCCCCAATTTCGTCCAGAAACAGGGTGCCGCCCTGGGCCATCTCGAAACGGCCGCGTTTTAACGCCACGGCGCCGGTGAACGACCCCTTCTCGTGGCCGAAAAGCTCGCTCTCGAGCACCCCGGGGTTGAGGGACATGCAGTTCACGGACACAAACGGCATGTCCTTGCGGTCCGAGGCGACGTGAATGGCGCGGGCGACCAGTTCCTTACCCGTGCCCGATTCGCCCGTGACCAGCACGTTGCTGCGCGTCGGCGCGACCTTGCCGGCCAGAGTCAGCACGTCCTGGATGGGCTTGGAGTTGCCGACAATGGTCTCCTTGCCGAATTTTTCCGCCAGACTCTCACGCAGCAGGCGATTTTGCTGCTCGGCGTGGGAGAGTTTCAGCGCCTTGCCCACCGAAAGCAGTATCTCGTCATTGGCAAAAGGCTTGGTGATATAATCAAAAGCCCCGCTTTTCATGGCTTCCACGGCGCGATCGATGGTCCCGAAGGCGGTCATGATCATGACCGGGACGTGAGGGTGACGCTTGCGCACCGTCTCCAGGACTTGTTGCCCGGTCATGCCCGGCATTTTCATGTCGGTGATGACCACGTCGACCTCGGACTCGTCGAGATAGGTCATGGCCATGACCGGGTCGCCCAGGGCCGTCACGGTGTAGCCCTCCTCCTCGAGGATGGCCTGCAAAACCAGGAGATAGTTTTTTTCGTCGTCGATGATCAGAATGTGATTGGCCATAAAATGTACCCGCTAACACGGCTCGGAAAAAACGACCAAGGCTTCGGCTCCCCCGTGGGAACCGTTCCTGAGAATCATTTCCGCCCCGTGAATCTGAAAAATGGAACTGGTGATGGCCAGGCCCAGGCCCGTGCCCGTGTCCTTGGTCGTGAAAAAAGGCTCCACATAGCGGTCCAGCTGTTTTGCGTCAAAACCCGGGCCAGTGTCCTGCACCAGGACGGCCTTTTGCCCTTCATGACAGACCGGAAGAATCCGCACCTGCCCGGATTCTTCGCAGGCCTGGATCGCGTTGCTGATCAGGTTGTAAAAACCCCTGTACAAGAGGTCCCGATCTCCCTGGACCACATACCCCACCGGCAACGAGCTCTCAACCACGATCCCGTGCTCCTGCCCTTCCTGGGTCAGAAAACCCACGGCGTGACGCACGACCTTCTCCAAGTCCACATCCTCCAGCGAGGGCTGGCGGGGGCGGGCGTAATCGAGAAAATCGTTGACGGTCTGACTGAGGCGCTTGGACTCGTGGAAAATCGCCTCCAATATGGGCACCGCCGCCCCGCCGTCGGCCTTCTGCCGCTTGAGCAGCAGCTCCGCGCTGCTGCGAATGATCCCCAGCGGGTTGCGTATCTCGTGCGCGATACTGGCCACCATGCGCCCCATGGATGCCAGCTTTTCGTTCTGGAGCAGCTCTTTCTCCAGCCGTTCCTTGTCGTGCAGCCTCTCGTCGAGCACCCGGTCAGCCTTGCGGACGAGAAAGAAAATGAGCCCGTACAGCGCCGCCGACCCCAGAAAGGTGGTCAGAATGATGAGCCGCTGCAGATGCAGCACGGTTTCGTAATCGCTGGTGATGTCCTGCGTGAACTCAAGAATGCCCAAAAGCGGTCCGGGCTGGTCGCGAAAGCGCAGGTCTCCTTCGGCCCGCAATGGGTAGACCGTGCGCAGCACCACATCCCCGTCCTGGAGCTTGAAGGCCACCAGCACATCCCAGACGCTCAGGGAGTTTTGCAGCTCGTAGCTGATCCTGCCGCTGTCGATGGCGGCCATGACGGCGCCCCCGCCCAGCTCGCTGTTGCCCACCTCTTCGACATTGGTGCTAAAAGCGACCTCGCTTTGCTCGTCGTAAATACGCAGGCCGAGGACATGAAAGGAGTGAATGGTCGACTCGATAACCTGTTCCAGCCGCTCGTACTGATCGCTTCGCTTGAGTTCCACGCGCCCGAAGCCGAGCACCACCGGCAGGGTGAAGCGCCGGTAAATCTGGTGGTTCAGGTTTTCGGCCAGCAGGCGGGCAAAAGCCTGGTTTTTCTTGAGCAGCGCGCTCTTGGCGTAGTTGGTCATAAAGACCGACATGAGGCTGCTTGAGGCCAGAATCAGCACCAATGTGCTGATGGACAGAAACTTGACCAATTGAAAAGGATGGGCCGGATCAACGCGAAAGGGATTGAGCTTCATGCTTTGGCCGAGGTCAAAAATGTGGATGGGCGGAACCTTTCGCAGGAACCTGGGAGCCAAGCCCTGCAATAAATCATGTTAGGCCTGGGCCCGGCGCCGGTCAAGACAACGTCGGATCAGACCCAGGGTCGAGGCGTCATGGGACCCGGTACCTCCCCCCTGGAGTTCCGGCAGGATGACACCGGCCAGCTGCTTGCCAAGCTCCACGCCCATCTGATCGAAGGAGTTGATCCCCCATATGACGCCCTGCACGAAAATCTTGTGCTCGTACATGGCGATGAGGCTGCCAAGCACGCGCGGGGTCAGACGATCATAAAGCAGCGAGTTGCTCGGCCGGTTGCCCGGGAATGTCTTGTGCGGAGCCAGGGCGGCGCGGGCTTCAGGCGAGAGTGACGCCAACTCCTCTTCTGCCTCCTCCATGGTGCGTCCACGCATGAGCGCTTCGGTCTGGGCCAGGAAATTGGCGATCAGAATCGTGTGGTGCGCACCAACCTCATGCAGCGGGTTGACGGCGGCCAGAAAATCACAGGGAACCACCGTCGTGCCCTGGTGAAGAAGCTGGTAAAACGCGTGCTGCCCGTTGGTGCCGGGCTCACCCCACAGGACAGGCCCCGTGGCGTGCGTTACGGGGCGCCCGTCGCGGGTCACTCCCTTGCCGTTGCTCTCCATGTCCGCCTGCTGCAGATAGGCAGGCAGCAGCGCCAGATACTGGTCGTAAGGCAGCACGGCGTGGGCCTCGCAGCCCTGGAAGTTGCGGTACCACACCCCAAGAAGTGCCAGCAGCACGGGGATGTTGCGTTCAAAGGGTGCGGTCCGGAAATGCTTGTCCATCTCCCTGGCCCCGGCCAGAAGCTCGCGAAAATGCGGCATCCCCACAGCCAGCGCTATGGAAAGCCCGATGCAGGACCACAGAGAGTAGCGGCCCCCGACCCAGTCCCAAAAGGCAAACATGTTGGCCGGATCGATGCCGAAATCCCTGACTGCGGGCTCGTTGGTGGACAGGGCCACAAAATGTTTGGCCACATCGGCCTCGCCCGCGCCGCTGCGCAGAAACCAGTCGCGCGCGGTGTGGGCGTTGGTCAGAGTCTCCTGCGTGGTGAACGTCTTGGAAGCGATGATGAAAAGCGTCGATTCGGGGCGCACCCGGCTCAGGACCTGGGCGGCGTGCGTGCCGTCGATGTTGGACACGAAATGAAAATTCAGATCGGGCTGGCGGTAATAGTCAAGGGCCGCCGTAACCATGCGCGGCCCCAGGTCCGACCCGCCGATACCGATATTGACCACATCGGTGATCCTCGCGCCCGTGTACCCCTTCCATTCCCCTGAGCGGACCTTGTCGGTGAACACCTCCATCTGGCCCAGAACCCGCTGCACCTCTTCCACCACGTTCATCCCTTCGACACGAATGGACTGGTCCGCATCGGCCCGCAGAGCCACGTGCAGCACGGCCCGATTCTCCGTGGTGTTGATCCGCGACCCGGAAAACATGGCCTCGATGCGCCCGGCCACATCGGCCTCGCGGGCCAGGTCAAAGAGCAGGTTCATGGTTTTGTCCGTGACCCTGTTCTTGGAATAATCAAGGAAAAGTCCCGCTCCTTCGGCCGAAAACCGATCAAAACGCCCGGGGTCGCGATCGAACAGCTCCCGCATGGGCGCCACCTCCGCCACATGCTCGCCAAGGGCTTTCCAGGGGGAAGACTGATCAATCACGGGCCACCTCCGGTTATTTTTTCAATGTGTGCAGAACCTGGCCGATCCTGTCCAAACAGCCGGACAGAGTCTGGTCATCCAGGGCGTAGGATATGCGGACACAGCGGTCATCGCCAAAGGCCGCGCCGGGCACCAGGGCCACGCCGGCCTTTTCCAGCAGCAGTCCGCAAAGGGCCGTGGAATCCTCCACTTCCGGCGTATAGTACCAGTCCACCTGCGGAAAAAGATAGAACGCACCGGCCGGTTCTGGGCAGACCACATTCCCCCAGCCCCGGATCGCGGCCAGACCCATGTCCCGACGCCGCACAAAGGCTTCGCGCATGGGCGCAAGGCAGTCCCACCCGCCGGTCAGGGCCGCAAGGGCCGCCTTCTGGGCGATGGAGCAGATATTGGAGGTGGACTGGCCCTGGATCTTGGTCATGGCCTTGATCAGGTCCGCGTGGGCCAGGGTGTAGCCCACCCGCCAGCCGGTCATGGCGAAGCTCTTGGCCAGGCCGTTGACCACGGCGAAATTTTCGGGATGCCGCTGCCACCAGGCGGCCAGGGAAGCGGGCTCGGCCGGGGCGTAGACGAGCTGGTCATAGATCTCGTCGGAGATGACGAATACGCCCTTGTCCACGGCCCAGGCCGCGATGGCGTCAAGCTGCGCCTGGGTGTAGTGGCAGCCCGTGGGGTTTGACGGCGTGTTCATGACCAGGCAGCGCGTGCGCGGCGTCCGCGCCGCCTCGAGCTGTTCCACGCTGACCAGAAAATCGTTCTGGGGCTCCGTGGCCACAAAGACGCACGCTCCGTCCGCCAGCTGCACCAGGGCGGGATAACTGACCCAGTACGGCGCGGGGATGATGACTTCATCGCCGGGATCGAGCAGCACCTGAAGCAGGTTGTAAAGGCTCTGTTTGCCGCCATTGGTCACGACCACATTGTCCATGGCCGCGTCCACACCGTAAAAGCTCTTGAAGTACCCGGCCACGGCTGTACGCAGTTCGGGGATGCCGGGGACCGGGGTGTAGCGGGTAAAACCCTCGTCCAAGGCGAGCTTGGCCGCTTCGCAAATATGCTCCGGCGTGCGAAAATCGGGTTCGCCCACGGCCAGGCTGACGATCTGCCGGCCTGCGGCGCGCAGCTCCTGGGCCTTGGTGTTGATGGTCAGGGTCGCGGAAGGCTTGATCCTGGTGATGCGTTGCGCCAGCTTCATGGTCGTGGTGTCTCCATTGGGACGAAGAGGGTGAAGGGTCAGATTTCCGCGTTGGCGACGTGATCTTCCATCGCGATTTCCAGTTCCGCCAGGGTGATGTCGGACAAGCCGAGAATTCCGGCCTCTGCGCTGGTAACGAGGATCAGGTCCGGGTCCGCGCGTAGCCCGATACCGAGCTTCCTGCACACGAGGTTGGCCAGCCGCACCATGACCAGCAGGTTGTTGTCCGGATCGTAATCCCTGCGGTGATGATCCCGGCAGACCTGACAATAGCTTTCGGGCAGGTTCCATTTTTCAAGCAGCAGGAACCCGCAGTCAGGGTGCATGGTGTTCACAAATTCATCGGCTGCGGGTTTGGTGATGCGTGGCGCGTCCTTGTCCCGCTCGCCTACGGACACCAGCGCTTTTAAAACCAGAAGTTTGCCGACATCGTGAATAAGGCCGGCAATGAACGCCTCCGGCGCAAGTTCGGCATGGTTGCAGCGCTTGGCCAGCCACTGCGCACCATAGGCGCAGGCCACGGAGTGCTTCCACAAGGTGGCGGTGTACTGCTGCACGAAAGGATTGCGGGAGCTGTAGTTCTTGCGCTGGGTCGCCATCATCACGCAATTGACCACCTCGCGCAGGCCGATGCGCACCACGGCGTCCTGAATCCGACTGACCTTCTTGATGCCACGAAAGAACGATGAGTTGGCGACTTTAAGCACCTCGGCCACCAGCACCTGATCCTGGACGATGTAGCTGATGACCTTTTCGGTGTCCGGATCTTCCTTGGCGGCCTCCTGATGGACCAGCAGAGCCGTGCGGTCGAAAACGGGAAGGTCGCTGCCGGGTTCATCCAGAAACTCCCGGACGCGGTCATGAATAGAGGCGATTTCAAACATTCCTAAACTCCAAGTATCCTTCGCAAATCGGCCAGGGGCCTGGGTTTCTGGACGCGGGGCAAGGTCCGCAGAACCTCCTCCACCGTGGTCATGCCGATCGCCGCCTTGGTGATCCCGTCTTCCATGAGCGAGACCATGCCGGCCTTCTCCAGACTGATCACGCGCAATTCATGGGTGGTCTTGCGCTGCAGTACCGCGTCCCGGATGAAGACCTCGGGAATGAGCATTTCGTACACAGCCAGGCGGCCCTTGTAGCCACTGTGGCGGCAAGCCGCGCAGCCTCGCCCCTTGCGGAACTCGGCTCCGGCCAGGTCGCCGTAGGTGCAACCCATGCGCCGAAGCTGGCTCAGGTCCGGCTGGTATGGCACGGCGCAATGCGGGCATATCCGTCGCACCAGACGCTGCGACAGAACGCAGGACAGGGTCGAGGAGACCAGGAACGGCTCGATGTCCATGTCCAGCAGGCGGACCAGCGCGCCGATACTGTCCTCGGTGTGAAAGGTCGTCAGGACCTTGTGCCCGGTCAGGGCGGTCTGGATGCACATCTCGGCCGAAAAATGGTCGCGCACCTCGCCGATGACCACGATGTCCGGATCCTGGCGGACGATATGCTTCAGCGTTTCCTCGAAGGTCAGACCGATGGAGGGCATGATGGAGCACTGCCCGATTCCGCGCACCTTGTACTCCACCGGATCCTCGGCCGTGATGATGCTCACTTCCGGGCGATTCAGATAATTGATGCAGCTGTACACCGTGGTCGACTTGCCCGATCCCGTGGGCCCGGTGACCATGATGACCCCCGAGGGCGCGTCGAGAGCCTCCTCCATGAACCGGTCAAGCATGCCCGGAAGCATCCCCAGTTCGTGCATGGGCAGGAGCTCTTCCTGGTTCTTGAGCAGGCGCATGACGATCTGCTCGCCGTACACCGTGACGTAGAAGGACATGCGCAGGTCGATCTGCACGCCCATGTGGTTGAAGATGAGCCGCCCGTCCT
>SWCA01006650.1_pt1 | contig 13418 bp, 11 predicted proteins | sample 4692961 | NCBI WGS metagenome assembly SWCA01 (sample SAMN10267275, study PRJNA491770) | bioreactor metagenome | isolation source: DHS bioreactor inoculated with | place: Japan: off Shimokita Peninsula
GGCAAAGGTGTTTATTAAAAAATTGCTTGGTTCCAATGAATTTATCAAAGGTTTTGAGAGATGGTGCTTGTGGATAACCGACAATGATCAAGAGCTTGCATACAAAATACCGTTGATTGCAAAGAGAATTCAACTGGTAAAAGAAACTAGGAATAGAAGTAAAGCTATTTCTACTCGTAATTTCACAGGTGGCGATTACAAATTTATTCAAATTCAACATGAACCGGCCCAGGCAATAATAATTCCGGAGGTATCATCAGAAAGAAGACAATATATTCCTATTGGACTTATTGATTCAGATACTGTAATTACAAATAAACTATTTGGTATATACAATGCTCCGTTACATATCTTTTCGGTTATCCAGTCGAGGATGCATATGGTTTGGGTTAAAACAACTTCTGGAAAGTTGGAAACTCGTATTAGCTATTCGAATGTTCTCTCTTATAATAACTTCCCGTTCCCTTCAATCTCCGATCAGCGCAAGCAGGAAATTACCCAAGGTGTGTTTCGTATTTTGGAAGAGCGTGAAAAGCACTCCCATAAAACCCTGGCCCAACTCTACGACCCCGATAAAATGCCCGATGGCTTGCGCGAAGCTCACCGCCTGAACGACCTCGCCATCGAACGCTGCTACCGCAGCCGCCCTTTCGAAAGCGACGAAGAACGCCTGGAATACCTGTTCAAACTCTACGAAAAAATGATTGCCGAAGAACAAGAACGCAATACCTTATTTGCCAAAGAGAAAAAGACCCGAAAAAAGAAATAGGATGGAACAAGATAATTTGCCCAATATTATTACTTACAACACCCCCAATGGCAAAGCCCCGGCATCCCTGCATGCCAAAGATGGCAGTGTATGGATGAACCAAAATCAACTGGCTGAACTTTTTGACACCTCGGCGCCAAACATCAGCGCGCACACATCCAAAACACTTAAAGAGAGGGAATTACACGAGAGTTCAGTTATTAAGAACTACTTAACTACTGCCCAATAATTTTTAATGCCCATGGTTGAAGATAAAAACAGAGATTACAAAAGTTTGCGGAAGGTAATTGGCAAGTCAGCAGACTTGAAAAAGTTGGCAGAAACCTGTGTTTGTTTCGCAAATGCTCAGGGAGGTGAAATAATAATTGGGATTGAAGATAAAGAAAGTACTCCACCTGTCAATCAAACAATAAACCAGGAAACAGTTAACGACGTTGCTAAAAAGCTCCGCAGCTTAACTGACGGTGTAGGTATTGCCTGTTCTGATATTAATACCCATGAAAATGGAGGGCAATTTTTTAGTCTAAAGATTTTCCCTTCAACAAGAACAATAGCCACAACTTCTTCCGGGAAAATCTTTATCCGGATTTCGGATAATTGTTTCCCTGTTGGGAGCGAAGAAATAACAAGTTTGGCAGCTGAAAAATCAGCCTTCCAATGGGAAATAGTTGTCATCCAAAAAATTAAACTGCAGGATGCAGATAGTGAAAAAATTGAAGTTCTTATTAACGACCTGAGATCGTCTGATAAGGTATCTGATTTTATTAAAAATAAGGAAGTTAACGAGATACTGGATTTTTATCAGCTACTTTGTCCCGATGGGTACCTGACTAATTTGGGTGTACTTTGGTTGGGCACACCTTTTCAAAGAGCAAGGTTGAGTTATCCTATAACCGTTCAGTATATTGTCTATAATGAGCGGGAGGAAAAAATCCGCAAAAAAGATTGGCATTTTCATCTTCACAATCCAAAGGAGATTCTACAGGAGATTGAAAAAGAGGCTGTAGAGCTGACCTATAGCACAGAGCTACCTGATGGATTATTCCGAAAGACGATACGACAATATCCTAAGGAGGTTATTCGTGAATTATTGATTAATGCCATTGCTCACAAAAAATATACAATTTCAGGTGATATATTTATAGAAGTATTCCATGATCGGGTGACAATTACAAATCCTGGTGGGCTACCTTTGGGTATTACAAAAGATAACATTCTTCATGAGCGTCATAGAAGAAATCCCCACTTAATCCAAATTCTTAGTGATTTGAAGCTAATGGAAGGTGAAGGGTCTGGTTATGACTTGGTATATGAGAAATTAACCCGCGACGCAAAACCGCTTCCAGTTATTGAAAATGATTTTACTAAAGTTGCTGTAACAATATTTTCTGGCTCTGTTGACCCAGATGTTATATCTATTCTTGACTACGTTGATCGTCATTTCCAATTGACTCAAAAAGAGTATATAACCTTGGGCGTGGTGGCAACTGAAAAGAAAATTCTTTCAACTCAACTTTCGGCTAAACTTCAATTGAATCAGGAGGATAAAATGAGATCATGGATTGGTACTTTAGCCGACAAAGGTATTCTTGCCAGCCAAGGCATAAAAAAGGGGACTGAATACTTACTGAATCCAGAATTGTTTGCCCAGGCAAAACTAGATATTATGCCATCCCTGAAGACATTAGAACCATATAAGTTGAGGGCATTGATTGTCGAAGATTTAAAGTACAATGGAAAAAGTAAGCTTTCGGATATACAAAAACGGATGCCAGAAATAGCCGATGTTGATGTGAAAAAGGCAGTATATGGAATGACTGTTGAAGGTGTATTGCGTACTGATGGCGGTAAGAGAAATAGAACATACCAGTTGTCTAAAAAAAAATAAATTAAAAATAAACTTGGAATAAAAACAAACAAACACCTGGTTTTCAGCAATATATTTATTTTCAGGGCTGATTAATTAATGAATAAATAAAGAAATAAATGCCAGACATCGTAAAAGTAACCTACAACCAAACCGGACAAAGTAAAAAGACCAACCCCATGGGCATGCGCGATATGCAAGCCCGGGCCTACGAATCGCGCGATGCCCAGTACCTGCTGTTGAAAGCACCCCCGGCTTCCGGTAAATCACGGGCACTCATGTTTCTGGCATTGGACAAACTGAAAAATCAGGAAATTAGAAAAGTCATTGTAGCAGTACCCGAACGCTCCATCGGTGGCTCCTTCGCCCCAACCAACTTAAAATCGCATGGTTTTTTTGCTGATTGGAACCCGAATGACCAATACAACCTCTGTACGCCCGGCAGCGATGGCAGTAAAAGTAAAGTCCAGGCGTTTCACAACTTCATGAATAACGGCGAACAAATTCTAATCTGTACCCATGCTACTTTACGTTTTGCCTGCGAAGAATTGGAAGAACAACAGTTCAACGATACCCTCTTGGCCATCGACGAGTTTCACCATGTTTCGGCCGACATCAATAATCGCCTTGGTGAGCTCCTTAAAGATATCATGCGCAAATCCTCCGCACACATTATAGCCATGACTGGATCCTATTTTCGGGGCGACAGTGTGCCGGTACTTTTACCCGAAGCCGAAGCCCGTTTCACCAAAGTAACCTACAACTATTACGAACAGCTAAACGGATACAACTATCTGAAATCACTCGGCATTGGTTACCACTTTTACCAGGGACGTTACACCGATGCCATCCTCGAAATTTTGGATACTGACAAGAAAACCATTCTTCATATTCCCAATGTCAATTCCGGCGAATCAACCAAAGACAAACACAACGAAGTGGATTTTATCATTGATGCCATTGGCTCGGTCGTCAAGCAAGATGCAGATACCGGAGTAATTCATGTAAAACGACATCACGACGGAAAACAGCTAAAAATTGCTGATCTGGTAGAAGACAACGCCCACGAACGCGATAAAATCGTTAACTATCTCCGGAATATCGAATCGGTAGATGATATGGATTTGATCATCGCTTTGGGCATGGCGAAAGAAGGTTTCGATTGGCCCTATTGCGAACATGCCCTCACGGTTGGATACAGGGGTTCGCTAACCGAAATCATCCAGATTATTGGCCGGGCAACCCGGGACAGCGAGAATAAAAACCATGCACAATTTACCAACCTCATCGCGCAGCCCGATGCCGCTGATGATTTGGTCAAAGTATCGGTAAACAACATGCTCAAAGCCATTACTGCATCCTTATTGATGGAACAGGTGTTGGCCCCTAACTGGAATTTTAAAACCAAGTTGTCCGACGACGATGTGGCTAAACCAGGCGAAATCAAAATCAGAGGGCTAAAAGAACCCAGCTCAAAACGGGTGAAAGACATCCTGGAGTCCGACTTAAACGACTTGAAAGCAACCATCCTACAAGATGATACCATGCTAAAAGCGATACCTGGAAATGTTGACCCGGAAGTGATTAACAAAGTATTGATTCCTAAAATAATCCAAGTAAAATACCCCGACTTGTCAGAGTCGGAAATCGAAGAAATCCGCCAGCATGTAGTCATTGACTCTGTCATTAAGAATGGCGAAATTAAAGAATCAGGTGATAAACGTTTTATTCGCATGGCTGATAGCTTTGTCGACATCGACGAAATTCACATCGATCTGATTGACCGGATCAACCCGTTCCAAAAAGCCTTTGAAGTCCTGTCAAAATCGGTAACCACCAAAGTCTTAAAAATCATACAAGACACCATTGAAGCCACCCGAATAAAAATGGACTACCAGGAAGCCGGTATCCTATGGTCAAAAATTCAGGAATTTGTCAAAACATTTAAGAAAGAACCCAGTCTCAACTCAAACGATCCGCTCGAACGGCGAATGGCAGAATGTATTATTTATTTGAAAGAAGAAAAACGTAAACGGGACGCAGCAAATGGATAAGAACAAGCTACTGGATGAAATATTTAACAACGATCCATTGAGGTTGCTAGCTGTGAAGCCTAAAACCGCCAACGTTAAAACCGCGGAACAACGTTTGATAGCAAGCTTTGCAGAAATCAACGACTTCATAAGAGCAAACGACCGCGAACCGGAACCCAACACCGGAAACATCAGTGAATATCAGTTATACACGCGCCTTAAAAGTCTCCGCGAGGATGTAGAGAAAATGGAAATACTCAGAACATCTGATGTTTTCAACCTCCTTTTCGAGCCCACTGAAAACAAGGTCAGGGATTCCAAACCATCCTATCAGCGAAAACCAAAAGAAATCAACTCAATCGATGATATTTTAGCGGATGACAGTTTAGGCATTCTGGGCAATGATGACGAAGGTCTGTTCGACCTAAAGCACATACCCAAAGAAACAACCATGCCCGACTATGTGGCCAAACGTAAGCCATGTAAGGACTTTGCAGACTTTGAGCACTTATTTATAACTTGTCAGGCAGACCTGGCTAATGCTAAGCGCAGACTTTTGCCTTTTCGCAACGAGCAGCAAATTGAAAGCGGTTACTTTTTTGTACTGAAAGGCATATTGCTGTATGTTGCCGAAGTAGGAAAAAGAGAACCCGATGAAAATGGTAAGATTAATGCTCGCCTGCGTTGTATCTTTGAAAATGGCACAGAGTCCGATATGCTGTTGCGATCACTGGCGGCAGAACTCTATAAAGACGGCAAACGGGTGACCGAACACGATGATAGATTGTTAGATCATTTCAACAACATTACTACCCAAGACAAAGAAGCCGGTTACATCTATGTTTTGAGCTCAAAAAGCGACAACCCAAAGATAGCCGGAATCAAGAATCTATTCAAGATTGGCTATTCCAGCTCCGAAGTGGCAGAACGAATCAAAAACGCAGAGAAAGAGCCAACCTATCTAATGGCTCCGGTGAAATACATCGCCGGATGGAAATGCTATAACATGAACACCCAAAAGTTTGAACAGCTCATCCATAACTTTTTTGGAAACTCATGCCTCGAACTGGACGTTTTTGATGAAAAAGGAAAACGCCACACCCCCCGCGAATGGTTTATTGCACCGCTCCCGATCATAGAACAAGCCATTGAGCTGATCATTACCGGAGAGATTGTCAATTATAAATATGATAAAAACAATTCATGTATCACCCAACGTAAATTCTGATTTTTATAAAAAAATTCCATCGAAATATGTCCGAACAACATTCCGATAATGTATATGCAAAAGACGTCAACGATGACATTGTATTCATCGGAGATGTAGAGAGTGGATGAAAAGGTTATTTCTGTTTGGGGTGCGACAAAGAAATGCAGGCCGTAAAAGCCACAAAAAGGAAAGCACATTTCCGACACCATGTAGAACCTGGCTCGACCATGGGAAAGTGCACCTTTTCTGATGAAACTTACCGGCACAAACTTGCAAAAGAGATTTTGCAAATACAGAAAAATGTTAAGGTTCCAGCTGTTTATAAATATCCTCCCCGCGGAGAAGAAGGATTACCTAATCTGATCGCTGAATCAAAGTTCATTGAAGCTCATTCTGTGGGCATCGAGAAGTCTTTCTATGAAAATGACAATGGGGAAATAGTAACAGGCTCAAACGATGACCCCGAAAGTAAATACCTTCTAATCAGACCTGATGTTACTTTTTTCGGAAAAGATGGTAAGCCGATTCTATTCATCGAATTAGTAGCAACACATAAACTCACCGATGATAAGATAATCAGGATTAAACGAATCGGAATTGATGCGATTCAGATCGCTGTTCCTAAAGATTCACCAAAATCAATTAGCGATGCCTTAAATCATACTAATCACACTAAATGGATATACAATCGTGAGCAAGAAGATACCCAGTACATACCAGTTCCCTATTCAAATTCAGAGGGAGTACAACCAATTGATGAAATCCAAAGAAAGTTTTTTGAAGAATCTTTCAAGTGCAGAGCTGCGCAAATTGGAAATTTCATACGAACAATTACAAGATGCCTGGAATCAGAATACTATAGAGAAATTGAACGAGGACTTAGATCAGAAATATCAAGAGTTAAGAGCAATACAAGCGAAAATCAAGACAAATGGACTAGAATTTGTCAAAGAAGAAGAGAGGAGGTTGCTCAGAAATATTCTGGACGAAGAGCAAGCGTTGAAAGTGATACAAGAACAGTTAAAGAGGAAGAAAGCGAGCTTCGACAAAAAAGTGAAGACTTGGAAAGAAGATATCTTGAAAAAGCAGAACAGCTTGAGCGAAAGAGAGAAGAGCTTGACAGAGAAGAAAGCGCTTGGAAAGAGTCAACGCGTGATAACCCTGAGGAGCGAATTGCAAAAGATATTGATGACGAAGGAACAATTATCGACGGATTTAGTGAGATTAAGACTGATCTGGAAGCCAAAATTGGATCATTTGAATCAACTAAAAATGAAATTGAATCAGGATTTAGGCACTCTGAAAAAGAGTCATTCAGAAATTTTGAATGGAATAAGGAACAAGAGATGGGAGAAATCCAGCGAATTGAGGGAGAAATTGGATCAACAGAAGAAAGTTTTACAGTTGACCGAAGAGAACTTTCAAAAAGAATTGACGAGGATAGAAGAAACTTTCAATATCAACTTGATGAGCGACGTCAACAAATTATTAGAGACTTTAAAGAAGGAAAAGCTGGAAAACATGGGCAGTTTTCCAGCAAATTTAAAGACTTCGCTAATGCTATGGCCTTACTCAGCGATTTATCATCAAAATTCATCGATCGAGAAAGAACTAGATACGCTCTCAAAGCAATTAGATCAGGCACTTACAAAAAGTGGGATAAATAGAAATGATTTTTTCTTGATGATGGATAAGAATGTTGACAGTATAGAAAATTCGTGAAAATGCCAACAAGTAAAAGACCGGAATCGCTCGCGAGAAACTGGCATTAAGTCCATACTACCGTATAGCACACAGCGGTGCTTGTCACCAAAAATTAGTTTGCATGTCTTATAGAGTTGAAATATTCACAGAACAAACTTTCTCAAACGGGGACGTTTTCAATAATAGGGAAGAACAACATTTCTCAAACGACCATGAATTAACGGCCAATACAGAAGCATTTAATTTTGCCTTCTCCCATGATCCGAAGCCTCAAACAAGTTTAGAATTTAAAATATTTTTTGGAGTGGAATATGGCTGTGAGAATTTATTACTGTGTACTTTACTTCTTCACCCGCGTGAAGAATACTCAATAGAAGAATTAACTTCAAAAAAATACTATTTTTATTTTGATCTCAACAATTTGCACGAAGAGCATTTAGAATATAAGTATTACTCATTTGACACAGGCGGTGATCCTTTACTTTTGGAAAATGAGTTGATCATTATCTATGATGAAATTGAAGATGTTGAAATTAACTCAACTCCCAGAGTACTATCAGTATATCGTAACTTGTTGAGTTGACTACGAGGAAAACGCTAAATATAAAAAGAAACCAAATACCAAACTAATCAACCGATGGGGGAGAACCAGCAAAAAAATTGAGGTTACGCGTCGTTCGTAACGAGGCAACCACGCTCCCGCTACCTATCATTTCAGCAACGTTAATGCATACGACAAACAACGTGCTATTTATAGTTGCTAGTACTACTAAAGGGGGTTTTTTCGGATTTTTGCCATGACTTCCGAATGTGGGATTCCTTTTCCCGCATCGATTTCATCGATCGAGTCCAGCAAACCTTGCTTTTGTTCTTCAGTCAGTTTGTCCCATTCACCGAAGTTTTTTTGGCCATTGATATAATTCAACAGGACACCGTACAATTCCTCTAACCGGTTCTTTTCCAGAGCATCAATTTGTCGGAATATTTTCAATTTTAAATCAGATACAGTCATGACTTGCGTTTTCCCAAAGTTACAAAAGTATTTTAAGCCCGGTTTTAACAAAAGGCATTTCGCATAGACCAAAAACAATTATAAATAACAACTTGTTATATTCAGAAGCTGCTACAGCAATTGTTCACATTGTTGCTTATGATATAAGCGCAAAGCCTTTATTTCATTGTTCATTTCTAAACCTATACAATATGAGACGTGCAAATAACGGAGACAAAGATTTAATTATTGACATTCTCACCCAATCCTTTGAATCCAACCAAAGTGTTAATTATATCGTGACCCAAGATGAAAAACGGATTGAGCGAATCCGGGCTTTAATGGATTATTCGTTCGAGGTATGTTCTTTATTTGGCGAGGTGTTCATTTCTGAAGATGAAAAAGCCTGTGCCCTTATCGTGTATCCCGATAAGAAGAAAACCAGCCTCAAATCGATCTTGTTAGATGTCAAATTAATCATGAAGTGTGTTGGGGTAAAAAATATAAAGAAGGCGCTTGACCGGGAAGCACTAATTAAGAAAATTCAGCCCAAAGAGGCAATGACCTACTTATGGTTCATTGGCGTTGGCCTCGCAGACCAAAATAACGGGCTGGGTAGCGCCATGCTCCAAGCAATCATAGACCACAGCAACAAAAATAACCGGCCAATCTACCTGGAGACTTCTACCGTTCGAAACCTTCCTTGGTACAGCAAATTTGGCTTTGAAATTTATAGTGAACAAGATCTAAGCTACCGTCTTTACTTTCTGAAAAGGGAACTAAAAAAATGACGTCCGATGTTGGTATTCGGGACACAAATGCACCTGGTCACATTTATTTTTGTGAGCATAGAAGTTGTTATCTTCTTCTATCTGGTCATATTTTGGTTTGCGAGACCTGATGACCGGACCGTGCCCCTAAACCTGGTCCTCATTTTTCTATTGTTATTTTACAACATCAGCGGCGGACTCCTGCCAGACCCTAAATTGCCAGGATCTTATTTTGCCCAATTATCGGTTGCCTACGCAACTGGCTTTATTACGCCATGTTACTTCCCCTTCTATGTCTACAAAGCCTTTGGTTTAACAAAGTTGAAGTTCCACGCCTACATCGGTGCTTATGTGTTCCTTTTATTACCCTATCTTTTATTTGTTGCGGCTTTTGCCTTGTCCGAAAAATTACGAGTTGCGCAAATCCTTCTAATCTTTCCTGTTTTTTATGGCATCTGGCTAATAATCTCGCTGTTCATTTCAATCCGGCATAAGTATAGCAATTTCAAAAGTGGAGAATCAAAACAGGAACTGGCCGTCTTGCTGCTAAGCATTGCCCCGTGGGTTAGCCTTCCCATTATTGCGGTCCTCGAACTGGGGCAGGCCGTAGAGGCCTCCGTCACAAATTTCGGTTTTCTGTTGCTCTTTAGCTTGCAGGTGAAACGGAATGTAAACCAGCTTCGGATCGACCATGAAAAGTTAATCGAATCGGAGCAGAGGCTGCGGGCTTTGAACAATAACCTTCAGGCTGAAGTGACCAAGCGCACAAAGGAATTGGAGAAAGCCAACCAATTAAAAACCCGCAACTTTATAAACCTGGTCCATGAAACGAAAACCCCGCTCACATTGGTCAAAAACTATCTTGATGAGTATATCCAAAAAAACGGGCAGGACGAAGAACTTGGGATTATCAAGAGTGGGGTCGATAAGCTAACGGCCGATGTGATCAACCTGTTTGATGTCGAACGGTTTTCGAAAGGATTTGATGTTTACCGACACAATAAAATTTCGGATTTCAGTGCCATTTTGGAAAACAGCTTGCCCTTGTTTGAATATTACTGCGACAAACAAAATATTAGATTTATTGCTGATATAGAAAAAGACCTTCTCATAAAAGCAGACCCAAACGCAATCAACCGCATCGTCAACAACTTGATTGAAAATGCCATCAAATTCACAGATCCTGGCGGTGAAATAATGGTTTCATTAAGGGCAAAAGACGGCAAGTTGTTTTTCTTTGTTCAGGATGATGGGGTTGGGATATCACCAGCCTATCACAAAAAGATATTTAAGCCTTATTACCAAATCGGATATAAAAATACCAGCCTGCAAGGGATGGGGCTTGGTCTGCCGATTGTAAAAAAAGTTGCAGAAAGTTTAGGTGGTGAAATTATCATTGAAAGTAATCCGCAAGAAAGGCCGGGGACAAAAGTATTGATTATCCTGGCAAGACATGAGCCAGCTGGTGATGACGGCCCAGCACAGGTTGTAAACGAACCTGCCGGTTCTTACTATCAGATGCCTGATTTTGAAGTTGAAGACAGCTCCTATTCTCCGGCAAAACGAACAATTTTACTGCTTGAAGACAATAAGACCATGCTCCAGTTTCTATCCAAAAAGCTGAAGCACAAATACAATGTTTTTGCTACTTTGAACGGGGCCGACGCACTACAGAAACTTGCAGGCTTGCCAGTTATTCCTGATTTGATCCTTTCAGACATCATGATGGATAAAATGGATGGTTTTTCGTTTGTAAAGGCAATTTCAGGACAAAAGGCTTATCAGCATGTTCCAATTATTTTCCTCACCGCGAAGTCAACCGCAACCGACAGGATGAAAGGCCTAAAGCACGGTGCCATTGATATTGTCTCCAAGCCTTTCTCGTTTGAAGAATTAGACCAGAAAATTGAAACGATTTTAGCCAATATTTCCAAACAACAGATGGCTATTCTAAATACTTCCATATCCAGCCTGAACCAACTAAAGAATTTTTCATCCGGAAGCTTGCCCGTTACTTCCCAGTCCAACTTCGAAGAAAGCTGTGAGTCGCTTAAACTGACTGCCAGGGAACGGGAGGTAGCCAAACTAATGATTGAAGGGCAGACTTATAAAGAAATAGCAACAAACCTCTTCATATCGGAAAAGACAGTAAACAAGCATATTCAAAACATGTTTGGGAAAGCAGATGTATCCAATAAAGTTGGCCTTATTAATAAGTTGACCCGGTGATTGAGCCCCGGAATACTGCTTTATGAGTATGGAAGTAGTAAAAGTTACGTATTGTATTTAAGACAAACTGATCCGAAATTTGAAGTAATCATTTCCGATTATTTCGAAAAACGTAACTTATGAATGAAGGGTACATACTTGAATGGTTCGATACATTGATTACCGTAACGCTAAATCCGGTAAAAACCAAAGTTGCATCCATTCACCCTGATGATATTTTAAACCTGCAAAGCCACATTCAACATGAAAAAAACAAAATCATGACAACGATTAAGACAATGGTTTTTTGCGTTGGCAATGAAGACAGTATTCGATCAGGTATCAAAAAATACCATTCAAGCCTCATCGATTTGCTCGACCAGGCAGTGGAGAACCAGACACACAATTCGAAATATCCGGGATTAGTACCGATATCAAACGACCTTGTCCTTTGTATCGATGAATTACTGTTGTGTATCGAAGGGCGGTTTGCAAATTATTTAGGCAGCTATGAGCGCCTGCCGACCACCAATTTTTCACTTGTCAGAAAGGAGCTTGTCACAAGGATATCTGCAATCGCTGATAAATTTGAAAATTATCCAACGCTCCAACCGACTGCTGGAGTTATGGGGCACGCCCTTGTCAACTGCCTCAACCATTCCAGAGAAAAACGCTCATTGACCTTTCAGGAAACAACGTACATCAAGGATCTCTGCTCAGAGGTTGAACAGCTGCATATTAAAGACATTAACAATATTTTCTCGGTTCTTGATGAGGTGTTAGTCTACATGAACTTTAACAACAGGTTCTATATCGACAACCTTACCAAAAGGATAGCAAGTAGCGTCAACGATGATGCGAAACCTAAAGAAAGGATGGAACTGTTACTGTTCTTCTTTAAGTCATTTAAACAATTGCACAAGAAGCCAGGCGTGGTTTTCAACCCCAATCAAATGGATCTGCACAAAGCCATAAGCAATTGGTTTCGCCATGAAATATTCTTTCTGGAAAGGAAGATGCGTCTGTCTGTTACCCCACTAAAAAGCTACGGGAAAATTACCCGACAAAAAACTTTCACGGAGAAGCCGAGGCAGAAAGTAATGTGTGCGCTTTCCACTGATCAGACGGGACTGATCCTGAGAGCAGCTGATGAGCTGCGGATATTGGTCGCCAAATCGATGAGCGAAGTGTTCAAGACCATCGTTCCCCATCTATCAACGCCCTATAAAGAAAATCTTTCCTACGACGGCATGCGCAGCAAATCGTATGTCGCCGAAGACAGGGACAAACAATTGGCCATTGAAGCCCTGGAAAGGATGATTAAGAAAATAAAAGAATATTAACGACTCTAAAAAACAAATTACCATGAAAAAGCTATTGCTCATTTTAATGTTAGCAGGAGTTGCCCTTTCAGGATGCAACTATGCCCAGACACCAACGAAAGAAGAAGTTTTTCAGATTCTCAATAAGGAACTCGGATATCCCAAGGTTGTTGATTACGAAATCTTTTGCAGCGACCCGGCACACGCCAGGAACCTCGTGGACGCAGGCTTGGAAACAAACGGCTTGGTACTGGTGCAAAAGACACAAAAGTTAAAGGACACTGGAACAGCCCTGGTCCTATTTACAGAGGATGCGAATCCTTATCTTTTACCCACTCCTGAAAAAGACAAGGCCCTCGACATCCAAAAGGTAAAAATCGCTGACGAAGAAATAAACGAAATCAGCATAAGTCCCGATGGCGATAACAGCAACACCATCTGGGTGGAATATTCGACCGTTTACAAAAAAATCACTCCCTTTTCGGTACTGATGAAAAAAGGCTTGAACGACCCGGCAAAGCGAAAAGTAAAACTCTCTTTATCG
>SWCA01008215.1_pt2 | contig 13417 bp, 15 predicted proteins | sample 4692961 | NCBI WGS metagenome assembly SWCA01 (sample SAMN10267275, study PRJNA491770) | bioreactor metagenome | isolation source: DHS bioreactor inoculated with | place: Japan: off Shimokita Peninsula
CATCTCACAACATAATTTATGCTGTTCAATTCTTTAGATTTTGCCATATTTTTACCCATAGTTTTTATCCTATACTGGTTTGTTTTCAATAAACATTTAAAAAACCAAAACGCCCTTATTGTCCTTGCTAGTTATGTCTTTTACGGTTGGTGGGATTGGCGTTTTTTATCCCTCATTGTTTTTAGTACGCTTGTGGATTATACCGTTGGTCTGTATTTAGGAAAAGAAACCAGCAAAAATAAACGAAAAGCCTTATTATGGACAAGCATCATCGTCAATCTTGGATTTTTAGGTTTTTTTAAGTACTATAATTTTTTTCTGGATAATTTTGTTGCGGCCTTTTCGTTCTTTGGCTACCCCATCAGTGCCAGATCCCTGAACATTATTTTACCTGTAGGGATTAGTTTTTATACCTTTCAAACCTTAAGCTATAGTATCGATGTGTACCGGAAAAAACTGGAGCCAACCAAAAACCTTATTGCCTTTGCTGCCTTTGTAAGTTTCTTTCCCCAATTGGTGGCTGGCCCCATAGAACGCGCTACAAATTTATTGCCCCAATTTTATAAAAAGAGAAGCTTTAAATATCATCAGGCTGTAGATGGTTTACGTCAAATACTTTGGGGCCTGTTCAAAAAAATTGTCATTGCAGACAACTGTGCTGTATTTGTAAATACCATCTTTGATAATCATCAAGATTATTCCGGAAGCACCCTGGTATTAGGGGCCGTGTTCTTCGCCTTTCAAATTTACGGGGATTTTTCGGGTTATTCCGACATTGCCATTGGTACGGCCAGACTCTTTGGATTTAAGCTCATGCAAAATTTTGCTTTTCCCTATTTCTCGAGGGATATCGCCGAGTTTTGGCGCAGATGGCATATTTCGCTATCTACCTGGTTTCGAGATTATCTGTACATCCCCTTGGGGGGCAGTCGTGGCTCCAAATCCAAGGTGATTAGAAATGTGTTTATCATTTTTATTGTAAGTGGCTTTTGGCATGGCGCCAACTGGACCTTTATTGTTTGGGGCGCTTTGAATGCCTTGTATTTTTTACCTTTATTATTGACCAACAAAAACAGAAATCATCTAGAAATTGTGGCTTCAAAATCCAAATGGCCTTCTGTAAAAACCTTGGTTAATATTCTTATTACCTTTGGCTTAACAACTCTAGCTTGGATCTTTTTTAGGGCCGAAAACATCAGCCATGCTTTGCTATATCTTAAAGGCATTGGTAACGCCAGTCTGCTCTCAATCCCAGAAATAAGACCTACCTACCTATTGGTTTTACTGATTTTCTTTATAACTATAGAGTGGCTAGGCAGACGCAACCTGTTTGCTATTGAAACCTTTGGGTTACAATGGAAAAGACCTTTAAGATTGGCATTTTATTATATGCTAATCATTCTTATTTTTTGGTTTAGCAAAAATGAGCAGACCTTTATATATTTTCAATTTTAAACATGAAACAATTCTTAGTCAAAATATCGACCTTTGCCATCCCATTAATTCTTTTGTCTTACCCTTTGGACAAGTTCATCAGTAAGAGTATTGTAAAGTCTCACAAATATCCTGACAATTACAACACCTGGAATGATATCTATGAAGGTAACGCCTACTCTGATATCCTCATTTTTGGATCCTCTAGAGCAACCCACCACTACGACCCCATGCTCATGGAGGATAACTTAAATCAAACCGTTTACAATTTAGGAATTAATGGTCATGGTTTTTGGTTACAACATCTTAAATACTTAGAATACCTAAAACATAATAAGAAACCAAAGACCATCATAATAAACGTAGGCTGGTTTAGCTTAGAAAAACGATCAGATTTGTACCAGTACAATCAGTTTTTACCCTATATGCTTTTTAACAAAAACATTTGGAAATACACACACACCTATGAAGGTTTTACAGATTTAGACTATATCATACCCTGTTTGAGATACTTTGGAAATAGAACAGCGATGGAACAAACTTGGGATGTTTTTTTTAAAAAAAACAATAGGCCACCTTATAAAATCAAAGGCTTTGTGGCCGTTTCTGATGAAAATGGCAAATCTGTACTTACTGAAAACCTACAGATAAAGAACAAAACATATCAAGCACAAATAGACCTCCAAACACTGGAGTTACTAAATAGTTTTCTAGCAGAGTGCAAAAAGCAAAACATTAATACAATTTTAGTGTATAGTCCAGAATACATAAATGAACAAAAAAGGATAATAAACCGAAACGAAGCATTAGCTTTATTGGCTAATCTAGCAAACAAATACAACGTGCTCTTCTGGGATTACTCAAAACACTCCTTAAGTCTAAGCCGAAAATACTTCAACAGCACTATGCACCTAAACCATTTAGGGTCTCATAAGTTTACGGAAAATTTAATTAAAAGAATTAAAAGCCAAGAGAATGATAAATAGAAAGTAATTGTCTGGCTAAAATCGTAAATTTATAATAATCTAATAGAACTAAGAATTTTAAGCAAGAAATATATATGTAACATTTTTATATTAGATTAGCAATACTAACAAACCATCTCACAACATAATTTATGCTGTTCAATTCTTTAGATTTTGCCATTTTTTTACCCATAGTTTTTATCCTGTACTGGTTTGTTTTCAATAAACATTTAAAAAACCAAAACGCCCTTATTGTCCTTGCTAGTTATGTCTTTTACGGTTGGTGGGATTGGCGTTTTTTATCCCTCATTGTTTTTAGTACGCTTGTGGATTATACCGTTGGCCTGTATTTAGGAAAAGAAACCAGCAAAAATAAACGAAAAGCCTTTTAGATATATTGGCAAGAAAAACACCATTGTAAATGCAGTAAATATATCCTTTAAGGAAGATAGTATAAAACATTATAGATTAAATGGGTATAAGGGAATAGAAAAAAATTGGAACAATGATTTTGATAAAACAAAAAAAGAATTAAATAAAATTACTATAGAAGTAGACCAACAAACCTCTAATTTATTCCAAACTTTTCTAAATGAATGCCATAACAATAATATTAATGTCACCCTAGTTGCGACACCTGAGTTTATAGAAGGGCAACATTTTGTATCAAATAGAGAAAGTGTCATAGATACGTATAAAGACTTTGCTAAAAATCAAAATTTAGTATTTTTAGACTATTCTACGGACAGTATTTGTTTTAATAAAGCATATTTTTACAATGCTTTACATTTAAACAAAAGTGGTGCTGAATTATTTACTAGAAAATTAGCACACGATTTAAAAAAACGAATTTTTAAGTACCTAACTCATAATGGAAAAAATAACACCAACACAAGCAATTGAAATACTTTTTAGTAAAAAACCAAACTTTCATGGAAGAGAAGATGCTGGTTCTAAAAACTATGCTATAAAACCAAATGTATTAAAATGGATAACCAACAACATTCATTCAGGTGCAAATACTTTGGAAACAGGATGTGGATATTCTACTATTATATTGACAGTATTATCCAAAAAGCATACGGTTATATCTCCATTCTCTCAAGAACATAATTTAATAAGAAAGTGGTGTGATAGTGAAGGAATCAATAATGATCATGTCATAATGATCCCCAAAATATCTCAAGACGTAGTACCAAATATAGAAAATGAAGACTTAGATTTTATATTGATTGATGGAGATCATGCTTTTCCAGCACCCTTTATAGATTGGTATTATACAGCCGATAAATTAAAAGTAGGTGGTTTTCTTGCAGTTGACGACACACAAATACCCACAGGTAAAATTTTAAGGGATTTTTTATTAAAGGAAACAATGCGTTGGCAATTGGTGACAGACATTGGATATACAGCAATCTTTAGAAGAATTGGAGAAAACAATGTGGCTAAAGATGTTATGTTTACAGAACAACCTTATTGTCAAGTTCCAAAAAAAAACTTAATTACTAGAATTAAGAATAAGTTAAACAAAATAGTATCAAAATAGTTTATGAAAAACATCATTAGTTTTACAACCATTCCTAGTCGCATCAATAATATAAAACCTATGGTTGATTCGCTTTTAAATCAATCAGTACAAGCTGATGAGATCATTCTATGGGTTTCAAAATCTTATAAACGCTTAAATCAGCATATAGAAACAGATATTCCAGATTTTATAAAAAAAACTCCCATTATAGTGAAGTTTTGTGAGGATGTAGGCCCCTTTACAAAGCTCTATTATTCTTTAAAACAAGAATGGAATAATAAAGAATGTATTATAATTACCGTAGATGACGATGTATTTTATCCCAAACACTGGTTAAAACAGCTGCTAAAGCAGGAAAACAAAACACCCAACAAAGCCATAGGCTATAGAGGGAGGGTTTTAACCGACAAGCTAAATTATAATACAAGTGTAAAAATAACCGATGCTGCTTCAAGAAAACCTGTTAAGGTTGATATTATCACAGGAACTTGGGGCGCACTATATAAAGTAAAATTTTTTGATGAAAGTATTTTCAACCAAGACCTAATTCATGCCAATTTTATGGTTGATGATATTTGGATTACAGGGAATTTAGCTAAAAATAATATAGAACGTATTATAATTAAAAATGTGGGCATCAAGCCCGATTTAAATCTTTTTGAAGTTGATTCTCTATGGGAGCATAATAAAACTTCAAATAACAACAATAAAATGCTAGCTTATTTTGAAGGAATTATTTAGAAAATAAGATATATTTTATTATTTTCTTATTTCCATTTATTATTATTTGTATATTTTTAAAATAAAATCCAAACTTCAAAGTTTCAATAAATGATTTTATATAAAATTTATTTATCAACAACTGATTAATATAGTTTTTCTTAAAATAGATATATTTTAAACGTAATTCAGGTATTTCTTTATTTAATGCATAAATTTCTTTATAACACATAGAAGCTATTTTAGCTCTTTCTAGAAGTGTAGCTGATGAATATATCCCCCCTTGATGCTCTCTGTATACTGCGCTAAAAAAATTTAAACAAACCCCGTTTGCTGATTTTAATAATTCTGTATATAAATGAATATCCCTAAAATAAATATATTTTTTAGCATTAGAAACATCAAACATGTCATTTCTATACATTAATGTAAGCGTTCCACCTGGCCATCCAGCAGTAAATTTGTCAAAATCAAATTCAATATAAGATTGATTATTTTTAAAATATCTACCATAATTATCTATTATTAAGGAAGAACTATTAAGCTGTATTGCTTGAAAACGAGTAAATGAAAGTGAATATTCAGGGTGAGCTTCTAAAAAATCTACTTGTTTTTGAAGTTTTAACGAATCTGTCCAATAATCATCACCTTCACAATAAGCCACATATGTACCTTTAGCCTGTCCTAAAACATAAATAAAATTCGCAGTCATACCTATATTATGTTCTTGTTTAATATATCGTATTTTATTAGCTTTCGGGTGATAGCTTAAAATGTGCTGTATTTTAAAATCTGTAGCGTCAGGAGAAGCATCATTACTAATTATAAATTCGTAATTAAAAGTAGTTTCTTGGTCTAAAATACTTAATATGGCTTCTTCTATGTACTGCTCATGACCATAAGTAATCATGCATACACTCACCATTATAGAAACATCTTCCATTGTTGGATCTAAAACCATTATTTTAAAATATGTTTTTTAGTTTGATCTATGGTTCTGAACAAATCCGTATTTAAACATTTTTGATAAGAAATAATTTTTTTATAAAGATTAGATTTAATACCATAATATAAAAAAGCGTACCAATATTCATTGAAGGTTCTTTTTTTAATTATTGAATAATCAAATCCATTCCCTTTTTCTGATTTTTTTATAATTTCTAATATTTCTTTATTCCAACTCTCTGTGATTTTAGCCCATAGTAGCTTATCAGTTGAGGCCACAATCCCTGCATGATTCTTTCTATAAATAGAAGACACGTTAGGTAAGAACTTAATTCTACCCTTTGTAGCTAAAAAGCACCATAATATGGTGTCGCAAAGAGTTTTTAATGTATCTATTTCTGTTAAATATTTAGTTCTAAACATGACTGAAGCTGTAGGAAATCTTCGTTTTATCAATAAATCTTTTATTTCGTAATCTAATTCTCTACTTTCTTTGTTAAAAAGATATTTAGTATTATAAATACTGTTTAAAACTTGGCCGTTTTCAGCAACAATACTATACTCCTTATGTTTCTCTAAAAAATCTACTTGACGTTGTAACTTAAAATTATCAATCCAATAATCATCCCCTTCACAAATGGCTGTATATTTACCCTTAGATTGAGACAAAACATATTTAAAATTAGGAGTCATTCCAATATTTTTATCATGCTTCACATATCTAATTCTAGATCCTTGAGGATGATTGTTTATAATTCTTTGAATTATCTCATATGTTGCGTCTGGAGAACAATCATCGGCAATCAATAATTCATAATCAAAACTTGTTTTTTGTTCCAAAATACTATTTATAGCTTGTTCTATATAATCTTCATGAGCATAGGTTATCATACATACTGTGACCAGAATTTCTTTTTTCATATTAAAAATCAAAAGATTTAAGTTGTTTTTTAATAACTGCTGGTACTCCAGCAACCATACAATAATCCGGTACATCTTTAGTGACTACAGCCCCAGCAGCCACCACCACTCCTTTACCAATTTTAATATCTTGTAAAATAGTGGCTCCACTGCCTATATGCGTAAAGTCCCCTATAGTGCAACGCCCTAATAATACAGATCCCGGTGACAATTCAACAAAATTGCCTATGGTAACATCATGTGTAATTAGGGAATTGTAATAAACAATGACACCTTTACCTATACTAACATCATTAGAAATAATGGTTTGTTCAAAAATATTGCAACCAGCACCAATACTTATTTGGTGTTTTCCAATTCCTGCTTTTAAACTAAGGGTTGTAGTTAACTCCCCACCCAAAGCTGTAAATATCTTACTCAATTTAAATCGCAATAACGGATTGCCTATTCCCAACACAAACCTGTTATCAACTGTACTTAAGTACTTTTGGGCGGCCTCTTTTGTTTTTAATATGGGATAGGTATCATATAACATTTTGGGGCCATTATCAGTAATATCATCATAAAACACAAGGTTATGGGTTTCATCCATTTCCTGTTGATAGATTATCTCCAAAACCTCCTTGGCAAAACCCTTGGCACCCACTACTAGCATAAATTTGTTTTAATAATATTAATAATTTCATCGATATATTCGCTTTCTAGACCTACAAACAAGGGCAAACATAATACCCTTTTAGATATTGATTCTGCCATAGGGCAAGTCTTACCAGACACATATGGCATGGTGTTTAATGAAGGGTAAAAATAGCGTCTTGGGAAAATGTTTTCTTTGTTTAAAGCTTTTTGTACCTGAAACAATTGTGTTTCATCTTTAAAGACCACAGGAAAGTAACTGTAATTCCATTCCGTTTCCGGACGAATCTTCAACAATTGCAAACCACTATCTTGAAACGCTAAATTGTAGGCGTCCACAATGTCCTTTCTTTCTTTTAAAATGCTTTCAAAATATGGCAACACGGCCAAGCCCATGGCTGCCTGTGGCTCAGACATCTTGGCATTGATGCCCAGGCCATGAAAGGCTTCTGGACCATCGTGTCCAAAATTATGATGATAAAACATCCTTTCATAATAAGTTGGCTTACAAAATAAAGCACCACCTTCTCCGGTGTGAAATAGTTTGGTGGCATGAAAACTACAGGTACTCACATCCCCATAGTTAAAAATGCTTTGACCTTTGTATTGCACCCCAAACCCATGAGCAGCATCGTAAATGACTTTGAGGTTGTGTTTTTTGGCAATGCTTTCAATGGCTTCAACATGACAGGGATTTCCAAACACATGGGTAGCCAGAATAGCACTGGTGCTGGGCGTAATGGCAGCTTCAATCTTGGTTTCGTCTATGGTTAAATAGTCAGGATGGATATCTACAAACACGGGGGTACAACCTTCCCAAACAATGCTGCTAACGGTAGCCACATAACTAAAAGGCGTGGTGATGATTTCGCCTGTTAAACCCAAAGCTTTAATGCCAATCTGTAAAGGTAAGGTACCGTTGGTCATTGCTATCATATTAAAGACCCCTAAAAAAGATTTAAGTTCATGTTCCAATTCCTCAACCAGAACACCACGGTTTGTCAACCAACCTAAATCCCAAGCACGTTTTAAAATGGCTTGATATTCCGTTTGAGGAGGTAAGAAAGTTTTGGTTACGTTAATCATAGATGGTTTTATGGCTTAGGTTTTGAATTTCCATGGAAAATCAGTTCTGGTGATAGGTTTCTCTAAAAACTCACACAATTTAGTATAATCTGGAGACTTTGAGACATTGATAACCAGTAATTTTTCTGGGTGACTTTTAAAATAATCTTTGATGGTTTGATTGTAATTATTATAAAAATTAATTAATGTTTTTTTATTGTAAATATCATCCTCAGGACTATTATACGTCCATCTATTAAAATCATAAGCAAATCCCTGTCGTCTATAGATTGCTTGCTTTAAATCGTTCGCTGTTGGTATATGTTTTCCATTTGCCCAAAGCTTAGAATGAAATTTTGTAAGGGATTGATACCACTGTTCTGCATTGTCACGTTCGGTCAAAATAAATTTAGCCCCTGGATAAGCTAGGTCTAAATGTTGATAGGTATAAGGCAAAGAAAAGGGTACATCTTGAAAGGCATCAGCAGTTTTACAAAATTTAATAATCTCTTTAAAATCTCTATGATACCATGCATCTAACAGCATCTCCCCTTGTATTTGATTTCCTAGTTTGTAACCAAAGTCCTTTAAAACAGACTCGATAGTGGTAGTACCAGTTTTATTATGACCGATACAAAATATTTTGGGTGTTCGTCTTTTTCTAAAGAATTTCATTAGTTAATTTGTCTTATCTATTTATAAAGGCATTCTTAAAACGCTTAACACTGTTGTAGCAGCATATAATGACACTGATTCCTTTCATTCTATTTCTGATTAATCTTTAAAAAACTCATATCCTTTTCCTGTTAATCTAACAACCATATAGCCAATAATACTTTTTAAAGCCCCAAAATAATCCTTAAAATATATTTGAGTTTTAATCAGTTTATTAACTAATAGGCTTAAGATGTTTGCATTTGCATTTTGTGTTAAAGCCCATTTAAAATATCGCTTATATCTAAATAATATAAAATTCTCAACTTTTTTATAATCAATGTCCTTCCTATTAGATATTAACTTTAAATGTTTATCCCTAGCAGCAAAATCAGAGACAATTTCTATTTTATTGAGCTTCCTAACTTCCATAGAAAATGAGTTTGGATGCATTCTATAATATATATAAATGTCATCTAAAAAAGTTAATATGGGATTTGCATATAACATACGTAAATTAAAATCCCAATCATCTATATTCCTTATATTCTCATCAAATAAATATGGTTGGTGTTCTAGAAAAACTCTTTTCCATAATGGACCACAAACCAAAAAAGTGATATCGCCAATAAAATAATCTGTAAGCAAATTTGGTGATTGTAGTTTATTTATATTATGTAGTTTTCCTGTTTTTAAATCTGAATACACAGAATTCATAATCACAGCGTCTGTATTGTCTTTAAAACTAGCCAAGGCGTTTTCATAGGCTTCCGGCTTAAGCAAATCATCACTATCAAAAAAATTAACATACGCCCCCTTACTATGCTCAAAACCATAATTACGGCAACTACAAGGCCCTTTTGGTCTTTCTGCTGGTCTATGGTAATACCGAAACCTAATATCTCTTTCCATATATTCTGCCATAAGGTCTTCTGTACCATCCGTACTCCCATCATCCACTACAATACATTCCCAATGGATGTAAGTTTGGGCTAAAATAGAATCCAACGTCTCTCCAATAATGTGGGCACGATTATAGGTAGGAATGATGACGGAGATTAACTTACTACTCATTTTTAATTTTTAACTTTAACAAACAATAAAAGAAATTTAAACCATACTGCATTAACCTTACGAAGCGATGCAAACTTTTCTAATTTCATCAAACTTTGAACCCTAGGGTTTTTGAGTATTTTAGATAAATTTTTAAAATTATTATAATCATTGTATATCCTTAACGGCAAAAGACTTTTAAGTACTAAATCACGTTCATCTTTCCTAGCTTTTAAATTGTTATTACTTAAACCTGTCATATCAAAATAGGAAATTTCTGTATCTAAATATTTAACAACCGAGTCGTTTAAACCAATAGCTATTAAAAAAAACTTCCAGTCGGAAACAATTTTAAGAGACTCGTCATATTTGCCATATTTTTTAAATAAATCTCTTTTTATAAAAGTTGAAGGATGATTTAAAGTCCCAACAAAAAAATTATTAAGTGTAAGGTTGCTACTTTGAGGCCCTTTATCTATTAGCTGTTTTTGGTTAATACTAACTTTAATCAAATTGCCAAAAAGTATATCGCAATCACCGAAATTTTTAGAAATGACATCTACAATTTCTGCTCCTACCAACCAATCCCCACTGTTCAAAAACAGCACATAGTCTCCTGTAGCCTGATCGATACCCTTATTCATGGCATGATAAATTCCCTTGTCAGGCTCACTGACCCAATAGGCTAAATTTTTATCCTTGCTTTCAATATACTCCTTACTCCCATCTGTACTCCCACCATCGATAATGATATATTCAATTTTGGAATAGGTTTGCTCCAAAACACTTTGCATGGTTTTTTTTAATCCAGAGAGGTTATTGTAATTTATGGTGATGATGGAGATGAGCATTTTCGGTTGTCTGTTATCGGTTAGTTTTTAAAATTTAATTTGAGAAACGCTTTGAATACCTGCTTCTAAAGGAGACCTATGAGTCCAACCTATTTTATGAATGTTATCTGGTTGTACATCCTGAATAATCCGGGTGATGTTCATGGCATCCGATAAATCACCATAATGCAAGGTAAAGCTAATGTCTTCTTCATGTGGATCTTGGTACAAATGGTCTACGCGGTCTGTATTTAATAAGGAAGCCCGACGTTTAATACCATGGACTAGATAGCCTTTTTCTAATAATAATTCGGCCAAATAGGCACCATCTTGCCCGGTGATTCCTGTTATTAATGCTGTTTTTTGATTTTTCATTTTAAACTTAATCCCTTTTATTCTTTCAATATGGTTTTAAATAGTTTAATATACGCATCTGCTTGAACTTTTAAATCATATTTTTTTAAGGCATTTTCCCTAATACGCTCTCTATTAAAAGTATCCATTGACTCTAGAAACATTTGAATTGAATCCAATAATGCTGTACTAGTAATTGTTTTGGTTAATAAACCATTGTCACCATCTTGCACCATATCTGTAATCCCCCCAACCGGAAATCCTATAACCGGTGTACCACACATAAGTGACTCAAGAACGGTATTTGGCAAGTTATCCATTAATGAGGGAATCACAAAAACATCAGCAGCAGAATAAACCATGCTCATTAAACGCTCATCATAAATAGCCCCTAATTCTATGATATTTTTTGCTGACTCTAAAGCTGTTTTCTTGCCTCCAACAGCACACAATACTACATTGTCATCTTGCAAAAAATTTAAAGCTTGCTTTAAATAGGCATAACCCTTTCTATGATTTGTGATGGAATCAGCAACAAACAAAATCACTTTTTTATCCTTGGGGATGTTTAAAATAGCTCTTGAAAAATTTTTGTCTCTAGGCTTAAATATTTCAGAGTTAATCCCGTACGGGATGCAGTACACTGGTTTAGAATTAAAAACTTTACTGTTTTGAGCTTCCATACATAACCACTCTGAAGGTGCAACAACACTAATATTAGGTGTAGACTGTATGGCTTTAACTTTTACAGATAAGTTTTTCTTGAAAATACGTTTTTCCGATTCAGAAATTCTTCTCTTATTGGGGTTTCCAGAAGCATCCATGCCTAAAAAAGTTTCCTGATAGTGCTCCCCTCCTGTAAAGGGGTTCATGTCATGCAGGGTCCAAACAACAGGCTTCGTGTTTTTACTAAAAAAAGATTCATAATCTAAAAAATTTGCTACCCAATGCAGGTTAATAATATCTGCTTCTTGATACAGTGGTGAGCTGGTAATATCGAAATTGGAATTTGGAAAACTAAACAATTCCAACCCAGGCTCTCTGTGTCTTAAAAATTGTTGTTCTTGAGATTGTTTGGGTTTGTTAAGTATCCCCATTACACGTAAAAAAAGCAATCCTTTTTCTTTTATTATCTGTAACTTACTTTTTGAAGACTGATTTTGTTGAAATTGATTTGTTTTAGGCAATGATTTTTCCTTAAGTTTTAAAAGCACTTTAGAATGAATAGCCTCCTGCAACAAACCTTCATGCAAACGCAGGCAGGCATTTGCTGCACCTCCTTTATCATAAGTATTAACTATTAGAACTTTCATGGTTTTATGGCTTCAATAAATAAGGAGTCTGGTTTTCTAATATTCCCATTAACAACATCTAGCTGAAATGTTTCCCAATCAGGAATACGACTTTCAAAAGCTGAACAAACCTTAATATTCTCGAATCCAACTGACTTTAATAGTTCAGATAATGAATACCTATCGTACATCCATTGATGGATTTCTCCACCAAGCCTGAATTGCCCAATTTGCAATGCTTTTTTATCAAAGTCTGACAATTTAGTTGGGAAATGGCTACCATTCACATTTTGAAATATTTTTCTTAAATAGCGCTTTATTCTTTTAAACAAAGAGTCTGGTTTTCGTTTAACCTTCGATAATTTTTGCTGTTTGTTTAAAAATCCTGTTCTTATCTTTTTCCCTTCCATACCAATACGCTCAAACACATAGGACTCATTCGGTATAGTTTCTTGTTGTAAATAGGCTTTCATGTCACCTCCACTTTCATTCCGGACCATTTGATCAAAAAATTCCAAAACAATCCAATTATAATTGTGTTTGGCTTCTGTTTGACCTGAAACAGCCATATCAAGATTCTTTATATATTCTTTAGCAATTCTTTCTAAATCAGGCACTGCAATTCTAATAACACCTTGAGACTTTAAAACACGATAACATTCTTTTATAAATTGAATACCATCTACTTTAGAAAAGTGTTCTAAAACATGTGAGTGATAAATCACGTCCATACTTTTAGCTTCAAACGGAATCCCTTCTAATAAATTATGAGCCTGTACAGAATTTGATTTAGAAACAAAGTCAATGTTAATCCAATCCTTATGAAAGGTGCCACCACAGCCTAAATTGAGTAAATTCATAATTTAATTAATTGTTTTAGTTATAATTAAAGTTTTTTATAAATCGCAAGCATGGAATGGCCTTTGATACGATTACGGTTTATAGCTATCAAAGATTTGAAGATTCCCTTTAATTTTAACTTATAAAACACTTTTCTTAATAATCTATTTTCATTAATAT
>SWCA01004810.1_pt1 | contig 13364 bp, 10 predicted proteins | sample 4692961 | NCBI WGS metagenome assembly SWCA01 (sample SAMN10267275, study PRJNA491770) | bioreactor metagenome | isolation source: DHS bioreactor inoculated with | place: Japan: off Shimokita Peninsula
CCCCGCTTCCAGCTCAATAATATCACCAGCTGCTGCCGCTGCTATCTGTGCCAGCAAATCATCTTCCGCCGAGATTTTAACAATGTTGGACTCCGATACAAGCCTTTCGGAAGGAAGCCAAGCTGCCCCATATTTGCCCTTATCCAAAATATCAAGGTTTGCGCCAGCAGTAATGCACACAGCCCCGATACAATTCGTTTTTTTCCTACTATTGCCCAAAAGATCGTCGGCAATTATCTCAAAATCAAAGCCTTTATATATTTCAACATCACAGGAACTCGTTGATGGAACAAACAAATAGTCAGCAACTTTTGTCACCGAAATGTCGCAGTAGTTAAAGGCATCTGGCTTTTCATCCGTCCATTTCTTATCATTAATAAGATTACTTTCGAACCTAACACCGTCAATTTTATCGTAGGCAACAATGGGGGCCGAACTATTTTCAGCATTAAAAACGATGTTATTGGCAACCACGGTCCTTTCGGCCCGTGCCGATCTAATTTCAGAAGGAGGCAACACATCTGCCTGTTCGATGTTAGCCCCAACACCAAAATGCCAGGGTGATCTGCAGTTTACCCAAGTGTTATGGGCCACCACTAAATCCGTTACTTGGTTATAGCGATTAAGCGGCGATTTCGGGATCCCGTTCATTAATGCTAAAGGGGCCCTGAAATTGTCACCCTTGAGTTTATAGAAATAATTATTGATCACCCAATGGCCCGTATTTACAATGCGTATTCCACCGATATTGGATGAATTGTCGTCGCCAATAAAGATATTACCATCAATCATACAATAGTTTCCATGGCGCATCACCAAAGAACCTTCACATTTATAAAAAACATTGTTGCGAAATTCGTTATAATTCGTTTTGCTCGAAATTACCTCAACCTCGCCATTGCATTGGTCGAACAAATTGTTGGCCACAATGGTATTGCTTGGCGACATGGAGGTCTCACTATCACCTATTTGCAATGTTTCTCCATGTGGACCTCCTTTGCGCGGACGAGGACCAAAATGATTACTGACGATCCGATGGTAGTTCCGGATACTCTCATTACCCCTTATTTGAACACGAACCGTTGGGCCTGAATTTGACTTGCCAATAATATTGCAGTTAATCAGTTCGTTGTGCCGGCCCCAAAATTCGATCCAATGGTCAGCTCGGTCACGTTGAGGTTGATTGAAGTTTTCGATCACACAGTTGCTAAACGTACAATGGTTCGCTACTTTCCCTTCAAACCTGAAATCAACAATTGCGTTGGATGGTGTAAAACCATTTCTGAAATGGAGATCACGAACAACTAAAAAGTCTCCACCAAATTTTAGTGACGACTGCCCTTCAATAAAAACTTCGCCCGGAGTTTCTGCCCTTAGCACAATGGGATTTTCTTTTGTTCCATTAGCAGTAAATTCAATCTCGATATCATGCCAAACCCCGTTGGCAAGAACAATTTCGTCGCCCGGCGTGGCAGACAATATTGCCTTTTTGAGTTCGGCTTTGTCCTTTACCAAAACCTCGGTACCGTCCTGTCGCGAAACACATGAGAATAGGCATAAAGCCAAAAGTAATAGGAAAAAGTTCTTAAATGTCATGACGATTTGATTAAGTATTTTGAGTTGCTATTCTTTTATAAATTTTAACACTGCTGTTCCGGGTTTACCCTTGTTGACGACCAGTAAGTATAGGCCGTGTTTCAGGTGTGCAATATCTAAAGCGTTGCTCCCCAGGGTATTTTCAGATAGAATTTTTCTACCAAATAGATCGTAAACAGACATTTCGTACTGACCACCTATTGATATTCCTTGAATTGAGATCCTTTCTGAAGCCGGATTGGGGGAGATTGTAATTTCAGGCACATTCAAACTATGCTGCCCGATCGATGTTGCTTTATCAATCTCTTTGATGCTGAAATCAGAAAAAAACAGTATTTCATCTCTTAAGTTACCAGCATCCGTCAAACTCCTGTATATCCCCCACTTCGGACGTAAAAATTCGGCATCTGTTTTCCAAGTCCGTATGGAATTGTTAGTGTATTCCAGCAAGGTGCTTCCATCATCTACTTTTTTAATCATCATTGAATACGCTCCGCTCTCGGCAAAACGAACGGTTTCAACCACTTCCACCCACACGCCTTTAAATGGCATCAAATCAACTTTTTTCAACGTAATTTGATTGGTTGATTCGGCATACCTTAGTTCAAGCTGATCGGGCGTTCCTTTCCGGGCAGTTAGCGTAATCAGCGGCATACCCTCCTCCGGACCGCCGACCGCCTTCAGCTGATGTAGATGGGTAAAACCCGAGGATACCTGAAAACCGGCATCCAACTTAAATTTCCACTTATACTCAACCGTTTCATCAAGCGTTGCTAAAAGATTATCCGGTGACTTGTCATAGGTTTTGATTTCGTTCCGCTGCCTGTCGAAATTGATGCAGCGGTCATTATCAGGAGTTTTATGGATAAAAAACCGGAACACGTAAGCATTTAACTCCGTATCGAGCACTTCATCAATATGCCGCCCAAATTCCTCGTGACCGCAATCCGGAACCTCCACGGCATCGCCTCCCGAAGTGAGCACGGAAGATATTAACTCATAGGTTTCGCCCGGGCCATCCGCGTCCAGAATTACCTGCGAAAAAACATGATACTGAACGAAGATGCATAAAAAGATCACTGGCCATACTTTTCTGACCATGTAACTTGTACTTCTGCCTTCAATCTGAAATCTCATGGGTTCAAGTTATTAAACGCTGTGCGCAACTATTACAGCACCGGAAATACCTGTTTTCCTTATGCTGTCTTCTAATAGTGAACAAATAAGAGACAAGCAGATCATTAACGCTTGCTATTTATTCTACGATACTTCATCTTACTAATAATCATTCTTGTCGCTACTCACTGGCTTGTGTGTCTTTAGCCATTCCTGTCCCTCTTTTGTCAGGAAAAAATCCATCCACATGTAATACATTTTCTTGTTTTCGCCTACACTTACCCAATGATTCGAACCAATTGGAATATGCAGCAGGGAATATTGCGTAAACCTGGTTGAAGCATTGTCAGCATGCACAGTAACATCATTGTCTGACAATCCTAAAAACAATTGATCGAGCATGGGATGTTTATGAGCTCCCACTTCGTCCGGGCCCGTGGCCTCAACGGTCCCGAGCGAAACGCGCGGAACAATGTCGGCGGGCAGCACCGTTCTGCTAGTGGTATTCGGACTTTTTATTTTTTCGGTATAAGGTTCACAGTCTTCAAACCGGGTAAAATAGAGTTTATATTTGTTTTCTTCCGGGAAGTTTCGAAGATCTTCGAGATCTTGTGGCGACAATTTTTTTGTAAACTGTAACAAATGCAATTCTTCGCCCGCAGGAACCTCAAACTGCAAGTGGTCGATTTCGCTCATGGGAATTGCAATCGACTCGGGAACAAGCTGGTACATGATCGAGTCCGCAATCAGTCTTCCGCTACCACTGACAAACAAAAACATGGTGACATGTTCGTCGGGTAACGCGATGGTTTGCCCGGTTGGCCCATGGTATGCGAGGTGCTCAATCTTTGTATCAGCAATTTCACCTGCCAGCAATTCCTCGATAAATATTTGCGTTCCTGAGGGTATCTCCATCTGCAAATCCTGAACGACAATCTCAGGCGGTTCTGAGCATGAAGAACACGACATTGCAATAGTTCCCAACGCGAAATAAATTACAATGATTTTCTTTGATTGAAGCTTGAATACATTCATAAGCGACGTGTGACAGGTATTACTTTAAACGACTGATAATTTCCAATGCCTCGGCACATTTATCGGTAATGTAACCATAATTCTTTTCAGAGAGCGCTTCTTTTGGGAACAGTTGCGAGCCCATGCCCACACAGGTAACCCCAGCTTCAAACCACTGCTTCAGGTTTTGTTCGGTAGGCGAAACACCTCCGGTGGGCATAATGCTGGCATACGGCATCGGTCCCAAAACACCTTTCACAAACTCAGGCCCACCTACTGACAATCCCGGAAAAATCTTGACCACTTCAGCGCCCAACTCGTGTGCGCGCCCGATTTCGGTAACCGAACCACAGCCGGGGCTCCAAGCGATCTTACGTTTGTTGCAAACCTTTGCAGTGGCTTCATCAATTAAGGGCGCCACCACAAAGTTGGTTCCCTGTGCAATGTACATGGCTGCCGTTGCATCATCTACAATCGAGCCTACTCCCATAATCATCTCCGGACATTCTTCGATGGCCCATTTGTTTAATTCCGCAAAAACGAGTGTTGCAAAATCGCCGCGATTGGTGAACTCGAACACCCGCGCTCCGCCATCGTAACAGGCTTTCACAACCGCTTTGCAAACTTCAACATCTTTTTGGTAAAATACCGGAACCATGCCGGTACCCTTCATCTTTAATGCTACTTCTATACGTGAAAATCTTGCCATAATTTTAAAAAGGTTTCAGCTTTCAATCACCGGTTTCAGTTTTGTGTGAAGTCAACATATTGCCAACTGCAAGCTGTGACCGAACACTCGATTGTTAGCGGTCAACGCGTGCGCTTCCGCCGCCGATTATTTTTTCTACTTCCAACAGTGTTGCCATGGTGGTGTCGCCTGGAGTTGTCATAGCCAATGCTCCGTGTGCGGCGCCATATTCAACGGCTTTTGCACCGTCGTTATACTCGAGGAACCCATAGATTAAGCCCGATGCAAAGCTGTCGCCACCACCCACACGGTCCATGATTTCAAGGTCTTCGCGGTGCTGTGCTTCATGGATTTCGCCATCGGAATAGCAGATTGCCCCCCATGAATTTACTGTTGCAGTTTTTACGGTCCGCAATGTTGTGGCAATAACCTGGAAATTAGGAAATTCTTTTACCGCAGTTTTGATCATGCCTTTATAGCCCGATAGATCCAACTCACTCAGGTTTTCATCGTTTCCTTCGATTTCCAAGCCTAAACATGCCGTGAAATCTTCTTCGTTACCGATCATCACATCCACATAGTTGGCTATTTCACGGTTTACTTCCTGTGCTTTGGCTTCTCCGCCAATGGCTTTCCAAAGCGACGGACGGTAGTTTAAATCGTACGAAACGATCGTACCGTGCTTTTTGGCAATCTTAACGGCCTCGATAACAGTTTGTGCTGCAGTTTCAGAAAGGGCTGCAAAAATACCACCAGTGTGCATCCAACGCACACCCAATGTTCCGAAGATGTGTTCCCAATCAATATCACCCGGTTTTAATTGAGAGGCTGCGGTATTGCCACGGTCAGAAACACCTTTTGCGCCCCGGATGCCAAAACCTCTTTCGGTAAAATTCAGCCCGTTGCGGACATTTCGGCCACAGCCGTCGTAATCAATCCACTTGACAAACTGGGTATCCAATCCGCCCTGAAGCATGAAATCTTCCACCAAGGCGCCTACTTCGTTGTTCACCAGCGCTGTTACAATAGCTGTTTTCTTACCAAAACACCTTCTTAAACCGCGGGAAACGTTGTATTCGCCACCACCCTCCCAGGCTTTAAACTGACGGGCGGTTCTTATCCGTCCTTCTCCCGGATCAAGTCGAAGCATGACTTCACCAAGCGAAATACAATCGTATGTGCATTCTGATTTTGATTTGATTTTCATCTTTGCCATAACTATTTTTTTATTTTACAAACCACAATTTAATCGCCATTATCCCAATGGCAAGTATCATAATCAGCTTGATCCATTGCTCTCCCTTTTTCATGGAAAAATGGCTTCCCAGGTAGCCACCTACTGAGGTTCCAATGGCCAGGGTCAGTCCCACCCTCCAATTGACCGCGTCGTTCAACATAAAAACAACGACCGAAGAAAGGCTGAACAAGAGCGCCACAAAAACCTTTACACTGTTGGCATACAAAAGCGTTAACTGATTTATTCGCGTTAAAATAACAATCATTAAAAACCCTATTCCGACGTGAATAAACCCTCCGTAAATACCTACAAAAAAGAAAAGAACAAGGCTCGCAATCCGGCTTTTGGCGCTTAACTTTTTAATCTGTGATACTGTTGTATTGTTCTTTAGAAGAATCGCTATTCCCACGGCTACCATTACCACAGACAAGATCCGGTTAAATATTTTATCATTCAGCTCAAGGGCCAGCATAGACCCCAACAATGAACCAACCACTGCAACTAGTCCGGCATGCCAACTGTATGGGTGTACAAAAACGCCCTTCCGTGTAAAGTTCGACACTGCTACAACATTTTGTGCAATAATACCGATGCGATTTGTACCATTTGCAACCATTGGAGGAAGGCCCCAAAAAATCATGATTGGAAGTGTCAGCAAAGATCCGCCTCCAGCGACTACATTCAAAAATCCGGCGAAAAGCCCCGCAAGGCTTATGCCTACCAATTCAAGCAAATTTAATTCTGTCATAATCAAAGAAGAACAGCCGGATACATTCAAGTAATTTCAATAAAACCATTGTGTACCCGGCTGCTAAAAATTCACAAACCAAATTACGCTAACATGGTCTATGAAAAATATAAACCACCATTAATATCAATATTAGCTCCGGTAATAAAAGTCGATTCATCAGACAATAAATACGAAACCAAATCAGCAACTTCGCATGCTTCACCCTCGCGGCGAAGAGGAGTAGCGGCGGTTACTTTAGTCCTCACTTCGTCTTTTGTAAAGGTATCGTGAAATGAAGTCGCAATCATTCCAGGGCATAGCGCATTAACCCTGATATCTTTAGGTCCCAGTTCCTTAGCCATACAACGGGTAAATGTCATTACGGCTCCTTTCGAAGTCGCGTAAACTGTGGAGCCGGCGCCACCTCCGTCGCGGCCTGCCTGCGAAGAAAAGTATACGATTGAGCCACCTTCAGTCATCAGCGGCGCAACGGTTTTGGTAAGAAGGAAGCAGGTTTTAAGATTAATATCCATTACGAAATCCCAAAACTCCACATCTATTTCTTCCAGCGTTTTTCTGGCAACCAAACCTCCGGCAACATTGACCAAACCATCAATTTTAGCACCAAATGCTTTTGTTGTTTCAGCAACGAACTTAACAACATCTTCCTCCCTGGTCATATCGCCCTGCACCAGGATTGCTTCAGCGCCGATCTCTTTCACCATCTTCAAGGTTTCTTCCGCTAGTTCGGAACTACCAAAATAATTGATGCTCAATTTTGCACCAGAGCGTGCTAACTTTAAAGAAACCTGACGACCAATATCTCGCACTCCGCCTGTGATTACAACGACTTTCCCCTGTAAATCCATAACTTCTAAAGGTTTTATATTCCTAAAGCCTGGCCTCCTCCAATCTGGATAGTTTCGGCTGTTATAAACGACGCATCGCTGCTTGCCAGGAAAGCAACCACTGAAGCAACTTCTTCCGGTTCTCCAAGTCGACCTAACAAAATACTATTTTTCCAGGATGCAAATACTTCCGGTTTAGATTCTTTAATGGCAGCGTGAAAAGGCGTATCAATTGTACCTGGCGATACCGCATTTACTCTAATTCCATATTCGGCTAAATCTTTTGCCAATGCCCTTGTTATGGCGTGAACTGCTGCTTTCGAAGTACCGTAGACACCAGCTCCCGGTCCTCCTGCATTCCATGCTGCATTCGATGTGTAGTTGATGATAGAAGCATTTTCTCCGTTTTTAAGTAAAGGAATGGCTGCACGTGAAGCAAAAAATACTGAATCAAGGTTTAGGGCCATTACTGATCGATAAAACTCGGTTGTCATCTCTTCAAAACGTTGTCGTCCGCCCAATCCTCCGGCATTATTTACAAGCACATCAATTTTACCATATTTTTCACCAATTGCTTTGAAGTTGGAATTTACTGCCTCTTCGTTTGTAACGTCAAATCCATAGTATTCAGCAGTAATACCCACCTCAGAAAGCGCTTTTACTCTTTCAGCTCCGGCCTCGTCCTCAATGCCATTTAATACTATGGTGTAACCATCTTTTCCTAACCTTTTGGCTACCTGATAACCAATTCCCCCAGTTGCTCCGGTAATCACTGCTACTTTTTCTTTTGAATTCATTTTTCTATTTTTTAAAATTTTAGATATTTTGATCTATAACTATCCTACTGTTTTGATTTCTCGGGCAAACAAGTAGATTGCACCGATGCTAAGTGGAACGAACAAAGCGATTACGGCAAATACTGGTGTATAACCATAAGCCGCGACTACTCTAGGTATCATTTCATTCATTACAATAACCGAAAATACACCAACCATTCCGCCCAACCCTGCAAGAGAACCAACTGATTTGCCACTAAATAGATCACTTGGCAATGTTTGAACGTTACCAATTGCAAACTGAAAACCAAACAACACGGCAAAAACAATTAATACGAAACGAAGTGCGGTATTTCCAAATAATATGGTAGCCACTAAGCCGAGTACCATAATAATTCCACCAATTACAATCGTTATTTTTCGCCCCTTATCCACAGAGTCTGTCTTTCCAATAATTACTCCTGAAACATAACCTCCAACAACACTTCCAATGGCTGCGCCAACATACGGTACCCAGGCAAACATACCAACTTCTTTCACGTCAAAACCATAAACATCGAACAAGTAAATGGGCATCCAACCTACGAATAACCACCATATTGGTTCTAAAAAGAAACGACTTACCACTACTGACCAAGACTCTTTGTGAGAAAGTATTTCCTTCAACGATAAACCTTTTGTATCATCGTCTGATTTTTGGTCTGCCTCGCTCTGTCCTTCCAGAATGTACAGGCGCTCTGTTTCAGTTAACCAGGGATGTTTTTTAGGCCCCACTTTATTGATCCACAACCAGGGAATAATCCACAACAGCCCAAGTGATCCTACTATTAAAAAGGTTCCCTTCCATCCTAACCACACAAAAAGGTAAGCAATGATAATTGGGGCAATAACAGAGCCAATTGAAGCTCCCGCATTAAACAGCCCCTGCGCAATAGCACGCTCTTTTATAGGAAACCATTCTGCATTGCTTTTCACAGCCCCCGGCCATGCCCCGGCCTCCGAAATCCCCAGTGTACTGCGAAAGAACAAAAGGCCGCTTAGCCCGCGCACCAGAGCATGTCCCATGGTAGACAACGACCAAATGCCAATTGAAAGGACAAAACCGATACGGGTACCTACTTTATCGAACACCTTCCCTGAGAAAAGTTGGCCCAACGCATAAAATATCATAAATACATTTAAAATACGGGCATAGTGAAGCTTGGTTAAACCAAGCGTTTGAGCAATGGAACCTTCGACATCAGCACCTCCCCACATGATTGACAATGCGCTTCGGTCGATATAATTAATTACTGTAGCAAAGAAAATTAATCCGATAATCCACCAACGTAATCCTTCTAATTTCATAATTTCTATTTTTTATCGCCAAAATAAGAGATAGCTGTTCCATCCAAAAAATCTTCGCGCACGGGACTAAAGACATCGATTAAAATGCCGGCTTCAAGGCAGACCGCCGAGTGCAGCACGTTGGGAGCAATATAAACACCTTCCCCTACTTCAATCAAGCTCTTTTCTCCATCAATGGTAAATTCAAACTTACCTGCGGCACAATAAGTCGCTTGGGTATGAAAGTGATGATGTGGTGAACCGACGGCTCCTTTTTCAAACTTTACTTTCACCATCATAATCTGGTTATCCCATCCTTGAAACTGACGTGATACGCCACCTCCAAGCTCTTCCCAATTCTCACTGTTCTTAATAAATTTTTCGCTTGCCATAATCTCTTATTTTATTCTGTTACTAACTTGTAATTGCCTTGCCACCTTAGTGGTTCTCCATCTAATCTCAGCTCATTATTATCTGAGCTGGAAAAAGTCAAGTCGAGGAAGAGTTTTATTTTAGTTCCATCTTTCAAATTAAGTAGCACCGCTACTTTTTCGTCTGCTCCTTCGATTAGTTCAAGAGACTGGACAGACCCTTCGGAATGTAAAACCGATTCGCTGACAGGATTATAATTCCCGTGCAGCTCGTACACCGCAACCAGCTTTCTATCTTTCGATTTAGGAAACCGAAGCAGCATTCCCATTTGATTTCTTAAGTTATAATCGGGATCGTTGGCCCCCAGGCGGGTAACAAAGAATTCTGTTTCAGAATCAGTAATTGCTGACAAGGTATAAAAACCGTTGTCCTTCATCCAGGTTATCCGTGCGGTTGCCGGAAGGTCTATAGCCCTGGCATCCACAACGAGGTGCTGGTAACCATTTTCTTTGCCCAACACGCTATATTGATCTAATCTCGTATAATCAAAATTGGTATCCAGTATCTGCCCGTTAAAATATACCGGCAGATCCAGTTGCGAACTGGAATTATTCTTTACATTAAACAGGTCTATGAGATAGGTCCGGCCATTTACTTCAAACAAGGTCAATGTTCGGTTTAACTTTGCTCCCTCGTAGCAATTCTCGTCGGTTGCCGAGACGATCTGAAGTTCCGGATTTTCGAGATCTACAAAAATTAATTGTGGACTATGCTCTTCTGCCGGCTTGAGTTTTCCGTTAAAATTGGATTGCTCGTCAATAACCAACGTATTGTGGGCCACGGTCTGTTTTGCCCAACTATCGTTCTGGGACAAATACCTGCCTCCTTCTTTGGCGACAACATTTAAAAAGCGTGCTGCGCCATAATCAGGCATAACTTCTTTTCCTTTGTCGTACAAAACAATTCCCAGCCGATCGAAATGTCCGTGCCCCATTCCCTGCGAACTGAATTTAAAAAGAAGCGAAGTCTGGTCTTCATTACTGCCGGTTCTCAAAAGCGCCAATCCTCCGCTGTTGCCATCCCGTCCATCGCGAATAATCATTGATTTTCTTGAAAATTCTTCAGCTTTACCTTCTGCAATATCTTTTGCCACTGCAAGGCCTTCCTCACTAATCATCACCTTTCCATGGTACTGTGCAATATCGAGCAGGCTTCTATCTCCTGTCAATTTATACACGATATTGGTGCCGAAAATCAGTTCAGGAGTTAACCACGACTTTTCTTTAATCGCATCGTTTATTGGATAGAACCTGCCATCAGCATTCGTCAATTGCAAAACAGTATTTACCGCTTTTATTAGCACCCCATCTTTATACTCAAATATCTTTAGTCCCGGCACATTATTTTCCAGGGCTTGTGCAAAAACGATAAATGGCAGCAGTGCGTAACGCTGATAATATGGGCCTTCGGCATAATAGCCATCGGGCGAAAACAGTTCGTCAATTTGTTTCAGGAACCCCCCTGAACCATCCATTTTTGTGCTGTACAGCGCTTTTTTAACTAAAATCGAATCGCCCAAAACCATTCCGGTCATCCCTACGCCAGCAACAGCCCACGTACCATGATTATGGACACGGTCGAACGAATATTTGTCTTCTTCGGTAAAAAACAAGACAAGTTTTCTAAACAGGTTTTCTTCAATATTGTACCGCTCTTCGGCTGAAAGAAATTCGAGAATACAATCGTATGCCTGGATGGTATAAACCAACCATACCGATTCGTTTAATCCTTGCCAAAACAATTTACCAGGCGCCTGATTTTTCTGCATGGGGTGAATTCCCAGCGTGGGATAAAGCTCAGCATATTCGATCAGCATATCACGCACAAAAACAGCATACTTTTCATCACCGGTCAACTGGTATACAACCCCGGCACTATACATTTCAAGATAATTTTTCTTGTGCTTTTCATGGGTATAGCCGCCACCCGGGTCTTTCGGAAACGGAACTACAATCCCCGCCCGGATGCCTTCGTCAGCAATCGATTTAGCTTCATCAAACGATGACTGGAGCAACGGGTATTTCTCTAGTCCATCAACGAGATCGGGGACTGCTGATTTTTGCAAAATCAACTTTGGAAAACCATCATTTTGGCTTAATTTAGTTTCGTGTTCCTGACAAGAAAAAAGAACAACAAAAACCAGGAGCGATAGATAGGTGGATATTCTGTTCATTATCGTGTTATTTTATAAGTTTTACAGCGTATCGGTTCTGCGGATCGCGTATTTCAAAAATTAAAAACTGGGGGAAATGACTTACGCTTTGCTCAAAATTTTGAGCATAAACCTGAGAAGTAGACAAGGTCTTCCCATCCAGAGCAAATATGGAGACGGTCCGCTCTGGTTTCTTTTCAAAGGTGACGGTTAAGGCCCCATTGTCAATAAATATTTTCTGCCCCGGCACGTTTCGGGTTTGCGCATATGTTGGCACATCGTAATTAGCGCCCACATCGCCTTTTACCAATGGGAAATTGGTTTTCATGGCATTCGACAACTGATCGCAACCGACATCTTTTCCGGTTTCAGGCCGCGGTTGTCCGTCAATGTCGACCATCAAAGAATCGAAAGCCCCCAAAAGCGCTGCCCCAATTGCCGGATTTTCGCTGCTTGGCACTTGCAACCTTCCACTCAAGACCATGGGCACTTCAGTTTGTACGAATCCGTCTGCAGCAATCCCAATGGCATCAACATCGGTGTAAATTCCCTTCCAGCTTACACCGTCAGCCGAATCATAATCTTTCACAAGCTCACGTCCTTCTCTCGAAATGACCAGGTTGTTTTCAATGAGCGAATTAATTGGAGCCAAATACTTTTCGTCATCTACGCCTGCGCCAACTGCAAAAGGCTCTTTACAGTTGACGATTGTATTAAACCCAATTCTAGCATCGTTGACCTGCCGGTAGCGGTTGGCAGGAGAATTTGGGACTCCGTTTGCCAAACAAATGGCCGCGCGATAGGATGTACCTTCCAAATCCTGAAGATAATTGTTAAAAGCCCGATGACCAGGTCCAATTAACCGAATCCCGCCACACTCTTTTTTCTTGTCGCCAAAAAAGAAATTACCATAAACCCAGCAATCGGAACCATGACGAAGGGTTAACGTACCTTCGCAACGATCGAAAGTGTTGTAACGGTAATGATTTCCAACTGATTTATTTGAAATGATTTCTATTTCACCGTCGCATTGGTCAAAAAGGTTGTGCTCTACAATGCAATTCGAACTGTAGCTTTCCCAATCGCTGGTTCCAATGCGAATGGTTTCGCCTCCATTGACACCCAAATCTTCGCGTGGACCAAAATAATTGTGGTCGATTAAATGGTAGTCGGGCGTTTCGTCGAGCCAGACCACAAAGGTGGCACCGGAGTTTGATTTTCCCGAAAAGCTGCAATGATCAACGCGGTTGTATGTTCCATAGAGCGAAACGTATTTTGTATCCACCGTTTTATCCTTCGGATTATAATCGACAACCGAAACATTTGTCAAGCGGCAATTATGCGCTAAAGTTTCTGGATCGGTGCGAAAAGCAACAACTGAACCACTCTCGGTAATGCTTCCACCCTGGAAAACAAAGTCACGAACCACCAACCAGTTACCGCTAATTT
>SWCA01004945.1_pt1 | contig 13316 bp, 12 predicted proteins | sample 4692961 | NCBI WGS metagenome assembly SWCA01 (sample SAMN10267275, study PRJNA491770) | bioreactor metagenome | isolation source: DHS bioreactor inoculated with | place: Japan: off Shimokita Peninsula
AAGCGATTTACAAACAGATATAAAAAATTTTAAAGACCAAATTAAAGCCTTTATAATTATAGCTATTCCAGCTATCTTAATTTTACTTCAAAACGATGCAGGAAGTACCGTTGTGTACGCGTCTTTCTTTTTTGTTTTTTACAGGGAAGGACTGCCAAAAATTTACTTGACACTAAGTCTGTTGCTTATATTTATTTCTGTAAGTTCATTAAAGTTTGGAGCCACGATCACTGGAATTGTCTTTACCATTTTAATTTTGGCTTATCACTTTACAAGAAGAAAAAAACCTCGAATACTACAAACCCTATTTGCTATTGCAACCTGTTTGGTTTTAAGTTTTGGGATTAAATTTTTCTATCAAAACATTCTGCAACCTCATCAACAAGACCGAATAAGCTTGTGGTTAAGACTGGAAAAAGATCCTGATAAAATTGCCCAAATGAGAAGGGATATTTTATACAATCTCTACGAATCTGAAAAAGCCATAAGCTCTGGAGGTTTAACTGGCAAAGGATTTTTGGAAGGCACTAGAACTACAGGGAAATTTGTTCCAGAACAGCATACTGATTACATTTTCAGTACAGTTGGCGAAGAATGGGGTTTTGCTGGTACCACTTTTGTAGTAGTGCTTTTTGTCCTGTTATTACTCCGTATTTTGCACCTTTCCGAACTACAAAAGTCACAATTTAGTCGTGTCTATGGCTACAGTGTGGCATCCATACTTTTTTTCCATTTCATGATTAATATAGGCATGGTTATGGGATTGATACCAACCATTGGAATTCCGTTACCTTTCTTTAGCTATGGTGGCTCAGGACTTTGGGGCTTTACTATTTTATTGTTTATTTTTATTAAACTGGATTCCAATAGAATTAATGAGTGGTAATGTTACCAGGAGAAAAATATTTACACTTTTATAAATGAAACCGGAATATAAGTTTAAATACTTCTTCTTTCCTAATTAAAAATTAACAGACCAAAAATTTATGTTTAATTTTTTTGTAATTTTAATTAAATTAATAACTAACAAAATCAAAATAACATGAAATCCCTATTAAAAATATTCGTATTTGTCCTTCTACCTGTATTTATCTCCAATAATGCGTATTCCCAAGTAAAAAGTGATTACGACAAAAACACTGATTTTTCTAAATATAAAACCATTTCTTTTCAAGGATGGGAAAAAAACAGCGATAAAATCTTAACAGATTTTGACAAAAAAAGAATTACCGACGCTTTAGAGGCTGAATTTGCAGATAGAGGTGTTAAATTAGTTGAAAACAATGCTGACGCAGAAATTACATTATACATTGTTGTTAACAAAAAAACAAGCACCACTGCTTACACCTCTTTTAATGGTGGTATGGGATATGTTGGCCGTTGGGGCTGGGGAATGGGAGCTGGTTTAGGAATGGGCAGTGCAACCACAACCTATAACAATAATGATTATTTAGAAGGAACTTTGGTCGTGGACATGTATGATTCTGAAACTAAAAACTTAATTTGGCAAGGTGTCATGACATCTGAAGTTAATGAAAAACCTCAAAAAAGAGAAAAATCCACTCCAAGAAAGATTGCGAAACTTATGAAATCTTATCCCGTAAAGAAAATATAAAAGTCAGACAAAAAAGAATTCATATAATATTACGGTTTACTTGATTGGATTTAACCAATTGGCATCTAATGTCAAGGTTTTATCTGCTTTCTGCTGATTAAAATAATTTTTTCTGGAAGCCTTCAATCCAACCAAAATGCTATGGTAGTCTGTACCTTGTTTTGTTGCTTTTTCAAATAAATCGACATTCAATTGTTGGTAGGATTTTTTTAAATCAGTGGTTCCATAAGTCTTTAAGAAATAGTCAAAATGATGTTCCTTCAAATCTAAATGCAACACCCAAACATTAAGCCTCACATAAAAGTCATGAACATCCTTTTTCCTTAAACCCCTTAAAACCTTTTGAAACAAATAACGTTCGGAGTGAATGTAATTATGATACGCTTTTTTAGTTGTTTTAACCAACCAAACAGTCAGTTTTATTGCTATATAGAGCGCTAATAACCCTAAAACCAACACTAACAAAAACCGTTTAGGCGACATGCCAAAAATCAAGAAGGGTTTATCTTCAACAGCTTCTGCCTGTTCCTGTTCTTGCTCTAATTGCTTTTTAATGGTTGCCAGCATGTCCAAATCGGCATTAGGAGCCACCTGAATAACCGTTGAATCTATAACCTTTTTGTACGATTTTTTAGTGTTGTAGTTCCAATACACAAATTCAATTTTTGGCAAAACAACTTCTCCTTCCTTTTCAAACAGATAATTTACCGTTTCAGTTCGCTTGGAAGACACATAGGTTTTCGTTTTTGTTGTTTCAACTTTGGGCCTTGTAGGATATATGCTTACGCCTGGAACCGAATCCCAACTTTGGGCTGGAATAAATTCCGATAATGTACCACCAGCCGAACGCACAATGGTACGTTGCAACACATCGCCAACTTTAACATTGTTTAATGGAGTATTCCATGTTTCAGAAATATTCAAAGAACTGGACACCAACCAATTGTTAGGGTCGAAACCTATAGGAATATCTGTGACCTTCAAGATTTTAGGCTTGGTTTTTACCACATGTTTAATGCCTTGATAACCACCTGGTTTTGGAGACTCCACATGAATGGTCAGTTCTGGAATGGTAATGTCGCCAGGTTTGGTAGGAAACAAATTATAAATAAAATCGACTCCAGAATAGGACTTCCCACTAAAGGTTTTATGGTTGGAAACAGATCTAAAATAAACCGTTAATGCGCCTTCTACTTGAATGTTTCCCACATCCACACCTGTAGTAAACCACGTATTGGTATAAACCGAAACCGTTAATTGAACAGGTTGCCCTATATACGCTGTCTCATGATTGAGATAGGTATAACTGATTAAACTTTGAGCTTGCATTTTAAAGCAGCTAAAAAGGAAAATAAGGATGATATGTTTGAGTTTAATTACCAATCTGTTTGGGTATTTTGAGCTTCAACTTGTTTTTTATTGATTTGATATCGAAATTTTTTGGTTAAAAATAAGGCTGGATCATCATCTATCTTTCGCATTAATACATTTTTTGGTATATCGCCACTGCCTAATTTAAAATCATCAGGCAGTTCATCCATCTCTTTTCCTTTGCGTTTACCTGTTGTGGTCTCTTCTTCTGCGCGTTCTTTTTCCATGTCCTTTTTTGTAGCTTCCTGTCCTCCACCACTTAAATCTTCCATGGAGTCGTTTTTTTTGTTTTTGGCATTAGGTTTTTCTTCATTTAGTTTGGCATCCTTTGGAACCGAACTCTCCATCATGGAAAGGGCATTTTTTACCTGATTTAAATTCTTCTGTGCTTCTTCAAAAGAAGGGTCCTTTGCTATTAAGGTTTCAAATATGTCTTGAGACTTTTCCAAATCCCCTAATTTGGCGTAGGTTAAACCTAAATTATATAATCCTACTTTAGAACTGTCTTTTTCAAAAGCTGCCTTCGCACTTAAAAAATCGCCTTCCTTATAATAAGCCACCCCTTGATGTATTGGGTCTTGATACAATTTGGCTGCCGATGCGTAATCTTTTTTATTGTAAGCCTGTTGTCCTTGATAGGCCTTGGTATACCACAAATCTTTAAACGCAAATGTGTCTGAAGGTTCTTTTTCGGATTCAGGTTCTTGAGAGCAGGAAACCATACTAAACATAAATAACAAACTGTAAATAGCCCAACCTTTCCTAAAACTAAAAGCGAACAGGATAATTACTGGTATCACCAACCAATAACCATCGTCTTGCCAGTTGTTTTCGCTATCCAGAGGTTTTTCTTCGAAAATGAGATGTTTGCTGATGTCTTCTGCCAATAGTTTAACATCGCTATCATCTAAAGACATATCCAAAACATGTACATTTTCAATAGTTTTTAAATTGTCTGAAACAGCCTGATTCCGTTTAGACATCACAACCTTGCCTTTTACCTTCAAATCAGCTTTGGAATTATAAAATGAAGGCACCTTGCCTCCTGACAACGTGGCCATAGGATACACATTTAAAACCACGTTATTCTGTTGCATAAATGCACTCACTTTTTGAATGTCCATACCTTCCAAATCGTCTGTAAAGATTAAAATTTTACCTTCGGCTTTATTGTTATTAAACAGGCTGTCCAGATTGGTAAACAAATTATCAAAACCAGTACCTCGTTTAGGCATCATACTAGGCTTTAATCCATCCAAATGGTCTAATATTATTTTATAATCTGTTGTATAGGGAACAACCGTATGTGTAGAAGCTGCAAATACCTGAAGGGCTGTTTCAGCTCTTGGGTTGGCTTCTAAAAAGTCCCTGATTTTAAATTTAGCCCGTTCCAAACGCGATGGAGACACGTCTGTCGTTAACATACTTTGCGATAAATCTAAAGCAATAACCAATCGTGATTCCAATTTTTTGGTTGGCTCCTTGACTTCCCTCCAAGTTGGCCCTAAAAATCCTAAAAACGCCAACCCGAAAAGTATAAATAATGACGCGTGAATCACTCTAGATTTCCAAGCTGTTCCTTTTTGAATAACAAAAGGCCTTAAATGCTGTGCAATATGCTTTTTCCATACCGCTTTTTCAGCATAAGCCAAAACACCCAAAAGCAAAATAATGGCCAAAGGAATGGCTAACCACAAGTAATCTGGTCTTAAAAAATGGAATTTATCCAAATCGATATGTTTTAATTCCTCAATCATGAATCCCGTTTAAAACGTTTAAAAAGCAAGATTAAATTATTCACTAAAACAACACATCCTGCTAAAGCCAATGCAGCTCCCAAAGGAATATAATACAATAAGGTTTTTGGTACAAAGCTCTCTTCTTCATACTCTAGAGGTTCCAATGTATCCAATTCGGCATAAATATTTTGCAAGGCCTCGGCATCTTTAGCCCTAAAATATTTTCCACCTGTCATGTCTGCAATTTCTTCCAGTGTACGTTCATCTAAATCTGATGATGAAGTTCCTGGATCTCCTATTCCAATGGTATACACAACCGTAGAATCTTTTTTTGCCATATTAGCAGCGTCTAATGGCAGTATGGCTTCACCACTGTCAACGCCATCGGTTAACAATAACATCACTTTACTTTGAATGGTATCACGCTCAAACAAATCCATGCCTTTAACAATGGCTTTCCCAATATTGGTCATTTGTCCGGCCATACCTACATCGGCTTCGTCCAACATGGTTTGAATGGTATTTAAATCGGATGTAAAAGGCGCCTGAATGTAGGCATTGGTCCCAAAAAACACCAATCCCATTCTATCGCTTTTTCGGTTGCCTATAAACTCATGCATGATGTTTTTTACTGCTGTCCATCGTGTAACACGCTTTCCATCTAGTACCCAATCGTTATTGGCCATACTAAAACTTATATCGGCAACAATTAAAAAGTTTCTTGCTGTTTTAATTTTCTTTTCCGGTTTACCTACCAATTCTGGAGAGGCTAAAGCTGTGAGTAACAATAACCAAATTATGTACATAATAAACCAACTGAACCAGTTTCGCTTTTTTATATATGACGCTTTTTTAGGCTTTTGATTGGTAACATCTACAGCCCTGGAAAAATAGGGAAACTTTAAAGCACTACTTCTGTTTTTTATTGGTGGCAACAACCAGTAAATTAAAAATGGCAACGGAATTAACAATGCCACTAGCGGATATGCAAATTGAAAATTTTCAGGCATGACGTTTAATCCATTTTAGTGACATGTTAAAAAAATCATCCTTGTTGAAACTCTGTTCATTGCCAAAGGTTTCTTTGTATACAGCATTTGCTATGGCTTCTTTGTATTTTAAAAAATCCATTCCAGACACCTGACTGTCCAAAAATTGCAACCAAGATTCTCCCTTTAAAGACGCAACCTGATCTCTTGGATAAGATTGTAAGGCTGTACGTTTTAAAATAAAAACAGATTTTGTAATAAAAGCAACCTCTGATAGTTGGGTATTGCCATGAAGGGTTTCTAATTCTGCAATAGCATCGCGTCTGTATTGATTGTGTTTATACCTTAAGTATAACTTCCAGATACCGTACAGGCATAATAATACTAAAATGACAAACAAAACTTTCCAACCCAAGGTATCAAAAGTAAACGCTATTGGTTCTGGCTCCATAATGCTTCCCAATTCCAAAGTGGTAGCTTGTGGGTCTTGAAAGGTGTTGATATGTAAAAAAATGGAATTCACAAAGGTTATGGTTTATACCTGCTAAAAAGTTCTATTAACTGATCTTCTAATGTATCTACTGTATTTATTTTGAATAAGGTAATATTATATTTTTCTGTTTCAGATTTAAACTGATCGTAATTGGTTTTGAAATCTTCTGAAAGCTCTTGAACCACTTTTTTTTGTTTCCCATTAACTTGAATTTGGTGTGTGATGTTGCTTAAAGTCATTTTTTCCTTTGGCAATTGGGCTTCCAAAGGATCATATATTTTTATAAGCACCACATCATTATGCTCTGATAATTGACTTAAATATTTAATGGTTTGTACATTGTAACGGTAAAAATCACTTATGATAAGTACCATAAAATCGTGTGTGATTATATTTCTAAGTTTGCCAGTTATCTCGTTTAAGGCTTCAGGAAAATCGAAAGCTTCGTAGTTGTAAATGGCCTTATTGGCATCGACAATTTTCTGAAAGAATTGAAGCATGTTTCTTCGGTCGCGCTTTGGTGTGAGCAAATCGTAATCCTTTCCTTTAAACACCATGCCTCCTATTCTATCGCCACCTTTTAAAATTTTATAAGCGGCAATAGCTGCAATCTCGCCAGCAACCACTGCTTTGGTCTTGTGGGTTGATCCAAACCCCATGGTTACGGATTGATCCACAAAAATAAAGGCAGGCTTTTCTTTTTCTTCCGTAAAAACTTTTGTGTGTGTGGTTCCTGTTTTGGCTGTAACTTTCCAGTCTATATTTCTAATATCATCGCCAATAACATAGGGTCTGGCTTCTTCGAAATCCAATCCACGACCTCGCAATCGGGATGCATAACGACCAGAGAGCACACTATTGGATTTTTGAGAACCAGCTTTAAAATTCAAAACCGTATTCAACCACTCAAACTGCAAAAGATGTTCAAGTGTTAAAAAAATCTTGCTATTTTCTACAGGTGTTTTCAAGTTTGGGTTTATTTAGGAATTAGGCGACCACTGCTACCTGTTCTATAATCTTATCTATAACATTATCTACCGTTATACCTTCTGCTCTTGCCTTGTAACTTAAAGCTATTCGATGTCTCAACACATCTTTTATCACATTGTGGATGTTATCTGGAGACACAAAGTCATTTCCAGCCATCCATGCATTTACACGACTACAACGGTCCAATGCAATGGTTCCACGAGGACTCGCCCCAAAGTCTATTAAATCGCGTAACTCTTGATTATAGCGTTCTGGGAAACGGGTTGCAGCAATTAAGCTTACCATATATTTTTCCAGTTCTTCGGTAACTTTAACCTTGCTTATTTCTGCTCGAGCATCAAAAATGTACTGTTGCGAAATGGTAAGTGTTTCTTTAGGTTTTTCTTGTTTACTGTTTTCTTGTTTATTCAGTCTTAAAATACCCAATTCAGATGCATCGTCTGGATAATCTATAACAACGTGCATGATAAAACGGTCCATTTGGGCTTCTGGCAAGGGATACGTTCCTTCTTGTTCTATTGGGTTTTGTGTTGCCATAACCATAAACAAATCGGCCATCTTATAAGTCTCACCAGCAACTGTAACTTGGCGTTCTTCCATAGCTTCCAATAAAGCCGATTGCACCTTAGCAGGTGCCCTATTTATCTCATCGGCTAAAATAAGGTTGCTAAATATTGGCCCTTTTTGAAAGATGAACTTTTCGGTTTCGTTGGGTTGGTAAATCTCGGTTCCTGTAATGTCTGTAGGCAATAAATCTGGTGTAAATTGTATCCGACTTAAATCGCAGTCCAAGTGTGATGCCAAGGTTTTAATGGCTCTGGTTTTTGCCAAGCCAGGTAAGCCTTCCAATAACATGTTTCCATCTGCTAGCAGCACTAAGATCAATCGATCTATTAAATTGGCTTGACCAATAATTGATTCGTTCATGCGTTGTCTTAAAGATGTTATGGCTTCGTGTGTGTTCATAAATTTGTTTTTGTGTGTGCTTATTCAGCATTAAAATAACGAATAAGAAAAAAAGCTAATAGCTTTGGTTTTACCTTGCTCCAGTTGAAACTTATTAAAAAGGGTAGCTTTTAAACTACCCTTAAAATAACATGAATTTGGAGTTATTAGTTTCTTGTAGGTGTCTTCATGGCTTCTACAACTTCATCAATTGATAAGGAGGATCCTTGAACAGGTGGATACTTTTTGAAAGATTCTAAAAAGTTAGCAGCAAGTTGTTGTGCTGGTACAAACATCCACATATTATCTGCATACCAACGTATGTATAAAGCAGCTTTCCAAGACACTTCATAAGGGTCTGCTCTTAAGTTTATTACTATTGGCCAACTTGGAGATTTTCGATATGCTTCTGCAATGGAACCTTCCATGATTGTAAAGTGTAATTTAAAATCGTTATAACGGATGGCGTTCAAGTTTCCGGCTGCATCAAAATAAAAGATCTCTTTTCTAGGGGATTCGTTAACTTCTCCCTTAAAAAATGGCAATAAGTTATAGCCATCTAAATGCGCATTGAAAGTTTTTCCATTGGCTTGATACCCATTTAACATTTTACTAACCAAATTTGGCTCTCCTGCAGCTGCAGCTAGAGTTGGCATCATGTCTTCATGAGAAAAGATGTCGTTATAAACTGTTCCTGGTTTAATGACACCTGGCCAACGGATGGCACAAGGCACTCTAAAACCACCTTCCCAAGTGGTTCCTTTTTCTCCAGCAAATGGTGTTGAACCACCATCTGGCCAAGTAAACTTCTCGGCACCATTATCTGTGGAATACATAATGATGGTATTGTCTATAATACCCAATTCTTCAAGTTTGTCCAAAACACGACCTACAGCAGCATCATGCTCTAGCATCCCATCTGCATATAATCCTATTCCAGATACTCCTTCACTCTCTTCGGTTAAATGAGTCCAAACATGCATTCTTGTAGAGTTTAACCAAACAAAAAATGGTTTTCCTGCTGCATGTGCTTTCTCAATAAACTTAATGGCTGCTGCTTCAAATTCCTTATCAACAGTTTCCATACGTTTTTTTGTTAAAGGCCCTGTATCTTCAATTTTACCATCTGCTGTACTATGTAGTACACCTCTAGGTCCATATTTTTTTCTGAATTCAGGATCTTTTGGATAGTAATAGCTTTCTGGTTCTTCTTCTGCATTTAAGTGATAAAGATTTCCAAAAAACTCGTCAAATCCATGATTGGTTGGTAAATGTTCATCCCTATCTCCTAAATGGTTTTTACCAAATTGTCCACTCACATAACCATGAGGTTTTAAAACTTCTGCAATGGTTGGTTGATTTGGCTGAACCCCTTGCTTAGCTCCTGGCATACCAATAGTCAATAAGCCTGTTCTAAATGGATGTTGCCCTAAAATAAAGGCTGCACGCCCAGCAGTACAGGATTGCTGCGCATACCAATCTGTAAACATGGCACCTTCTTTGGCTATTCGGTCAATGTTTGGGGTTTTATAACCCATTAATCCATTGTTATTGAAGCTCACGTTGCTCCAACCAATGTCGTCTCCCCAAATCACTAAAATGTTGGGTTTTTTTGTTTGTGCAAAGACAGTAGTTACCAAAAATAGCAAACTGAAAATGCTTAGCATGTTTGTTTTTCTCATGTAGTAATTTTTTAAAATTTTATTAAAAATAACGTAATAAAATCAAATTATCAAAAATTAATTTTTGTGAATTCATGATAATCAATTTGTTATGAGATATGATTTTCACTTGGCAAATGGTATAAATACTGAAATCAAACAAGTAGGAATGCACTTACCTACTGTTTTTAAAGAGATAATCAATAAAAATGTTATGAATAAAACTTTTAAACGGATAGGTTTTATAATTACAAAACTTTTCAATTATTTAAATTAAATATTCTTCTTGCTATCATCCTTTGAACCATTTTTACTAAAAACTTATAAATATCTATTTGACAATAAAATGACTTTATTTATCTTTACTTGCGTATTAAATTCATTTTCAATGATTTTTAATCAACAATTCAAACAATAAACCCATTGTCCTCCTAAAATTTGAACACTCACCAACTTTAAACAAACAAACCATGAAAAAACAATTATTAGTATTAGTCTTAGGCCTGCTCACTTTTTTTGGACAAGCACAAGAAAAACAAATAGATTCCACAGCTATTTTCATTTTAGACAAAATGAGTGATGTGATAGGGGATTTAAATTCTGTTAGCTTTGAGTTAAACACATCTGTTGATAAAATAAATGCAGATAGAAACATTGAAAAACATTACAGCCATAGCAACGTTAGCATGGTAGGTCCCGATAAACTGATTGCTAGGATTCAAGGTGACAAAGGTGATCATGCTTTTTGGTACGATGGTGAATTTATGTCCTATTATTCCTTTAATGAAAACAATTACGTAACCCTTGAGGCACCAGACAACATCATAACCATGATAGATAGTATGCATATGCGTTTTGATTTTAAATTTCCGGCAGCAGATTTCTTTTATCCCTCATTTACTGATGATATTATAGAAGATTTTGACAGCATTTCTTATTTAGGACAAAAAACAATTGATGGAGAACCTTGTTTTTATATTATGGCAACAAATAAAGACACCAATATACAACTTTGGGTTTCCAACAATATGAATGTACTGCCAAAACGAATGGTGATCATTCAGAAAAATAAAGACAATATGCAATACGAAGCTAATTTTATTAAATGGGAATTAAATCCTGAAATTCCAAACTCTGTTTTCGATTTTACACCTCCACCCAATTCCAAACTTATCAGCATTTTAGAAAAATAACATTCCGTCTCTTTAAAACAACATATTATGATTCAATATATAACCCATTCAAAATTAAAAGCCCTTTTATTTGTTTTTTTCTTGGCTTTATTATCACCATTACAATCCTTAGAAGCACAACGTCTTGGCCATGGAGCATCCAGAGGTGGTGGTCATGCCATGTCTAGAGGTGGTGGACATACCATGTCAAGACCTGCAAGCAGACCAAAAGCCACAAGACCTGCAACCACCAACAGGATGCCTTCTCGTTCAATTAATGGTGGCCATACCAAAACAAAAAGCAGAGACTTTTCAAGGCCTTCCCATACCACAACCAGACCTGCAAACAACAGAGCAACAAATTCCAATGTTAAGAGTAAAGTTTCCAATAAAAAAGGTTCCAATAGCGCTCCAAAATTAAATACAAACTCTAGAAACAAAAAAACCTCAAACATTAAAACTAGGGATCATAACAAAGTAGGTAACAAAACACATATAGGAAACAACAATGTAAATATTAATGTGAATAATAGCCGTCATAACAACATCAAAAACACGAGGGTTCGTTCCAGTTCCAGACATTACAGCAGACCTCCTTATCGTTATGGTGGCTATAGTTATTACTGCCATAGACCATATTACTACCATCCTTATCGTCCGTTTTATTGGGGTCCCGTATGGCATCCTTGGGGATATTTTGTAACCAGTTTAGCAACAACGGCTATTATTGTTAGTATCGTTAACGATGACGATGACGATAAAGAAGAGTATCATTACGACAATGGCACATATTACTTAAAAACAGAAGATGGTTTTGTTGCCGTACAAGCACCTATTGGTGCCGAAGTGCCCTCCATACCTAAAGAAGCTCAAGAAGTAGAAGTAAACGAAACCACCAACAACTATTATTATGGAGGGGCTTTTTACGAGAAAAATGCAGATGGCTATATAGTTGTACCTGCAACAGCTGGAACCATAGTTCCTGGCTTGCCAGAAGGTGGTGAAGAAGTGAAAATTGGCGATGTAACTTATGTGCAATTTGGCGACACTTATTATCAACCTGTACAAGTAGATGGAAAGGACATGTATGAAATAGTGGATGTTAAAGCGGAATAAGCTTCATCCTACTTTTTTAGCTTAAGTCAATACGGCATATAGTTGTGGTTTGCTTTAAAATTAAAGCTTTTAAAAATGGGTTCAAACAAAGCCACACAACCTAAACACTATTGAACTTAAATTTATTGTATGAAAAAAACTTAAACTGAAAAAAAGAAATATTGAGTGTCTTCAATATTTCTTTTTTGAGTTGAGGACATTGATTAAAATATTATTTATTTAACTCTTTTAAGTATTTTTAGTTAAAAACAAACATTTTCCCTAAAAACACACTTTTAGTCTGATTGATAGCAAATTATTTGTTTCATTTAAACCTATCAACTCATGAAAAGACAATTTCTATGTGCGTTTGCCATGCTGGTTGCAATTCCTTTAATGGCACAAGAGAACAGAACAAGTGCAGATCCTGAAGACGGCAAAAGTTTACAGGATAAAATTCAAAACCCCATTGCCAACATGGCAAGCATTCCTTTGGATTATAATCTATCCATTAACAACAAGAATTCCAACATCCTTAACTTACAAGCTGTAATTCCTGTAAGACTTACAGAGAACTGGTTGTTGATTACACGTGCCTTTGTTCCATTTATGAATGTTCCCACAACATCAAGCTATAGCAATGGGGTTGGAAATGTCATGTTCACTGGAACCATTACACCTGCAAAAGAAGGCAGTTTTTCTTGGGGAGCTGGTCCTGCCCTTATGTTGCCGACAGGCATAGAAGGATTGGGCTTTGAAAAATTTTCCATCGGACCTTCTCTGGCAGCTTTAAAACAAAGCAATGGCCTAACCTATGGCCTAATATTACAAAATTACTTTTCCGTTGCTGGCCCTAGCAATGCTCAGAATGTCAATTACCTATACACACAGATTCTACTATCCAAAAATTTAAAGAATGGTTGGTACCTGTATTCCAATCCAAACATTACGGCTGATTGGAATGCCACAAACAACAATCAATGGACCATTCCTTTGGGAGTTGGTGCCGGAAAACTGATCACTCACAATAGATACCTACCCATAAATGTAAAAGCAGGTGTGTATAAATTTATAGCTCATCCCACAGATGCCGATTGGTTGATTCAGGCTCAAGCAACTTTTATTCTGAAATACAAATAAAATCATCAAACTACAGCAATATTAACCATGAGGATGATCGTTGATAGATATATTAAAAAAAAAAAGTACTATCCTTATGTTGCCGACAGGCATAGAAGGATTGGGC
>SWCA01001740.1_pt1 | contig 13282 bp, 11 predicted proteins | sample 4692961 | NCBI WGS metagenome assembly SWCA01 (sample SAMN10267275, study PRJNA491770) | bioreactor metagenome | isolation source: DHS bioreactor inoculated with | place: Japan: off Shimokita Peninsula
AAAAAAAAAATAAGAAAAAAAGATAGAGTGTGGAGTTTACTGCTTATATTGGTATTGATTGTAGGGATGTTAAGTGGATGCAAAACGACAAAAAACAACACGACTACTAGCGAAGGGGATAATGAAAAAGTATTCAATTATGGCACCATGGCTTATGGCATTGCTATGGGAAATGCTGGATTAAATCCTCATGATGGTTATAGTGGATGGTCTACAGTTCGTTATGGAGTTGGAGAGACTCTTTTTAAATTCAATGAAGCTATGGAATTAGAACCATGGCTTGCAACTGACTATAAGCAAATTGACGATTACACTGTTAAAATTAGCTTAAGAGATGATGTGAATTTTTCAAATGGGAAGAAAATGACTGGTGATGCTGTTAAAGCTTGTTTAGAGCATCTAATTACTGTTCATGATAGAGCTCCTTTAGACTTACAAATAAAATCCATAACTGCTGAGGGGCAAAGCATAACTATTGTTTCACAAAAGAAAATTCCAGGATTAGTTAACTATCTATGTGATCCTTACGGGGCAATTATTGATATGCAAGCAGGAATAAGTGCAGATAAAAATGTAGTGGGAACTGGGCCTTATGTTGCCACGAAGGTGACAGATACAGATATTAATTTGATAGCCAATAAGAATTACTGGGATGATAAACCAAAAGTTGACAAGGTTAATATTAAGAGTATTACAGATGGAGATACTTTAACCATGGCTTTACAAAGTGGAGAAATCGATGCAGCACAAGGACTGCCTTATGCAAGCCTTAAATTATTTGAAAATAACAATGAATATACCATCCGTTCAACGAATACCTCAAGAGTCTACCAAGCTTGCTTGAATTATCATTCTTCTATTATTCAAGAGAATGTTGTTCGTAAGGCTATGGCCATGTGTATAGATAAAAAAGGATTCACTTCTGTATTACTTCAAGGAAACGGAACACCCGCTATTGGACCTTTTCCAACTAACTTCAAATTTGGAGGAGATGCGGTTAAAGATACCTTCTATGATATTGAAGGAGCAAAAAAAATTCTCGAATCTGCCGGATGGGTTGATACAGATGGAGATGGTATTAGAGAAAAAGGCGGTAAAAAACTTTCTATTAAATGGTTGACATATACGTCAAGACAAGAATTGCCATTATTGGCCGAATCTATTCAAGCATCGTATAAGAAAGCTGGAATAGAGGTTAAGGTTAATGCAACTGATAGTTATAAAGACTTCCTTAAAGCTGGAGATTATGATGTTTTTGCTAATGCCTTTGTGACAGCACCCACAGGTGATCCTCAGTATTATTTCACAACGCATGTGGTAGATGATTCGGATTATAACAGAGGTTATTATCACAATGACAAGGTAGAACAACTAGTCGAGCAACTTAGAAATGAATTTGATTCCAATAAACGCAGTGATTTGAGCATTCAAATTGCACAACAAATACTAGATGATAACGCATACATTTATGCTTCACATTTAAAGATGTCCTTTGTTATGAAAAAAGGTATAACTGGTTTTACTGCACATCCATCAGATTATTATGAAATCACATCTAAATTAGATAGTAATAAGTAGAATTACTTATAGGAAGAAAGGTTAATAATATGCAACGTTCATTATTAGAAATGCATCATGTGGAAATTAGTTATAGAGGGGAACCAGTGGTTCAGGATATAAATTTAAAACTAAATCCTGGTGAGATTCTTGGAATCGTTGGAGAATCCGGCAGTGGGAAAAGTACTCTTATAAAAGCTGCCATGGGACTTTTAGGTAATGTAGGGAAGGTGACAAAAGGGGACATTTTCTACAAGGGAAATAGCATTTTAGATATGAGGTATGAAGCATTACGAAAATTGAGGGGAGCGGAGATGGGTATGATTTTTCAAAATTGTGCAAGTGCACTATGTCCAATTCGAACTATTGAAGATCAATTATATGAAACGATGAAACAACATAATCAAGGGAATCGTAAAGAAATTATTGAGAGGGCTATGGAGCTTTTTAATCAAATAAATCTTACAGATGGAAAGCGTATTTTGAAAAGTTATCCTTTTGAACTATCAGGAGGAATGAATCAAAGAGTAGGAATTGTTATGGCAATGATGCTCAAACCTGATTTACTATTTGCTGACGAGCCTACTTCTGCTGTGGATGTTATAGTACAGGCACAAGTAATTAAGGAAATGAAAAAACTAAGAAATAAATTAGGGACTGCTATCGTAATAGTAACTCATAATATAGGGATTGTTTCTTATATGGCAGATAAAGTGGCGGTTATGTGCCAAGGCCATTTGCTAGAATACGGAAACACCAAAGAGATTATCAATAATCCTAGACAAATCTATACACAAAGGTTGATTCAGGCCATGCCAAGAATAAGGAGAGGATAAATTGTATGGATTCCATACTAGAAGTAAAAAATATTCACAAATCGTATATTAAAGGGAAAAGTCGGATTCAGGCAGTACAGGATGTAAGTTTTAAAGTATATGAAGGGGAATGCCTCGGTTTGGTTGGAGGAAGTGGCTGTGGTAAAAGTACAATAGCCAAAATAATTACTCGTTTGCAAACTGTTGATAAAGGTAAAATCTTTTTAAATGGGAAAGAGATTACATATGCAACAGGAAAAAAACTCAAAGATGTTTACAAAGAAGTTCAGATGGTATTTCAATCCCCTATAGACTCTTTTAATCCTAGGTTGAAGCTAGGAGAAGGACTTATGGAAAGTATGATGAATCAGGGGATTAGCAAAGGAGAGGCAAAGAAAAAGGCAGAAGAATATTTAGAAATTTGCGGTTTACCAAAGGAATTTATGAATCGATATCCTTATCAGGTCAGTGGAGGGCAGTGTCAGCGAGCATCTATAGCTCGAGCTATAGCTGTAAAACCAAGTTTGCTCATTTGTGATGAGGCAACAAGTGCTCTAGATGTTACAGTACAATCACAAATTGTACAACTTATGGAACAGTTAAAAAAGGAAATGAAAATGGCTTATTTGTTCATCAGTCATGATATAGCACTGGTACAAGAAATATGTGACAGAATGCTGGTAATGGATGAAGGGCATATAGTAGAAGCGGGTTTTCCTCATGAAATTATCATGAACCCAAAAAATGATTATACAAAGAAATTAATTGATTCTATATTCTAAATCTATTGAAGAAGTAGTATTCCACACGTTGATACTATTGTGAAGAATGTAATAAACAAAAGAAATTTGATTAAAGAATGAGGAAAATGTTGACAAAATCATATATAATTGGTAATCTCTTTTATAGAAATACTTAATAAATGATAAAAAATTAAATAAGGGAAAAAATTTAAGGTGCTCTTAGGAGAGAATAGGGAAAGAGGTGTAAAGCCTTTGCAGCCCCCGCTACTGTAAGCATGACGAAATTCGTATACCACTGTCAAAAGATGGGAAGGTGAAAAGTAGGATGAATGTGAGCCAGGATACCTGCCTTAAATTGATTTACGTAAAACTTCGGTGGGAGGTTTAGCGTTTTATTTGATGTCAAAATATATTTTGATATACAATGAAGCACAAACACACTCAACAAGGAGTGTGTTTTTTATTATAAATTTAAAAAAGGGAGGAGCATATGAACTATAAGAAATATTTAGCTTTAGCAATTCCGTTTATGATTTCCACTGTAACACAACCTCTTCTTGGAGCAGTAGATACAGCAGTGATTGGTAGAATGAAAGATGCTTCTTATATTGGAGGCGTTGCTATTGGGACAGTAATATTTAACACATTGTATTGGGTATTTGGCTTTTTAAGGGTAAGTACATCTGGTTTTTCTGCTCAATCTTTAGGAAGTAAGGAAGAAAAAGATAGTTATTATGCATATTTTAGGCCTTTTATAATTGCCCTAATCATAGGCAGTATATTTATTTTACTTCAGGTTATGATCAAAAAAATAGCCATGTCTATATATAATCCAGATCCTAAGGTTGTGCTTCATGCTATTACCTATTTTGACATATTAATATGGGGATCTCCTCTTGTTCTTATTGGATATGTAAACTTAGGCTGGCTTATGGGTAGAAAATATGTTAAAGAAACACTTTTTTTACAAGTTTCCACTAATTTTCTCAATATTATCTTAGATTTAATATTTGTAGTAGGTTTAAAATTTGGAGTAAAAGGGGTAGCATATGCTACGCTTATTTCTCAATTGTATGGTTTTATTCTTGGAGTAAGTATAATATCTAGGAAAATAGATATAGCAAAAATTCAAATATATAAAGCTGGGCTTTTAGAGAAAACTTCCATAAGAAAAATAATGGGAACAAATGTTGATTTGATGATAAGGACATTTTGTCTTTTGATTATGACAAATATGTTTGTTGCCAAGGGAAGTGAATTTGGAACAGATTTTTTAGCAGCAAATGCAGTATTGTTTCAAATACAGTATGTTATATCCTATCTATATGATGGATTAGCGAATGCTTCTAGTGTTTTTGTGGGAAAATGTGTTGGAGAAAATAATGCAAAAGAATATAAAGTAGTTTTATATGTATCCAACGTATGTACCGTTTTACTGAGTGTTTTAATCGCAATGAGTGTAATTTTATTTAAAGGAAGCCTTATAATGATTTTTACAAATCTAGAAAAAGTTATATTCTTGTGTAATCAGTATATTGTTTGGCTTGAAATATTCCCTTTTGTTATTGGCATAGGAATGGTATATTATGGATTTTTTACAGGAGCTACATATACGGCACCTATTAGAAATTCAATGATCATATCTTTAATCCTATTTATAGGGATATACTTTACTGCTATACCTCAATATAAAAATCATGGTTTATGGCTTGCTTTCATATTGTTTAGTCTTGGTAGAAGTATTACCCTTTTTTTATACAAAAAGGACTTATTTAATAAAGTGTTTGTATTTAATAATAATTGAGTGGTGATGAATAGGATGAAAAGTTACTTATTGAAAAGAATGATACAACTTATGATCGTTATGTTTTTAGCATCTTTTTTAACTTTTGCACTTACTTATATGAGTCCCAGTGATCCTGCTGAGATGATGCTAACATCCCATGATGTTATTCCTACAAAAGAGATGTTAGAAAAAACAAGAGAAGAAATGGGTTTGAATGATCCCTTTATAGTGCAATATGGGAATTGGCTTAAGAATATACTAGCTGGTGATTTTGGATATTCGTACTCTACCAAAGGAGCTGTTTCGGATATTTTATTTCAAAGAATTTTTATGACGGTAAGATTAGCACTTGTTTCCCTTTTAACTTTGCTTTTCTTTTCCCTTGTATTGGGTATTTTATCTGCCATTCAAAAGAATAAGTTATTAGATTGTATAATTGGAATAATTTCTTTTGTAGAAATATCTATCCCTTCTTTTTGGTTAGGTCTTATACTGATTTACGTTTTTAGCGTAAAATTTCATTGGTTTAATATAACAGACAACAATTCCCCTGAAAGTGTAATCTTGCCTGCTATGACTTTATCCATACCTTTAATGGGGAGATATATAAGACAAATAAGAGCAGCAATATTAGAACAGTACTCTCAAGATTATGTAGTAGGTGCTAGAGCCAGGGGAATAAAGGAAAGCGAAATAATTATCAAACATATTTTGCCCAATGCACTTATGGGAATCATTACCCTTTTAGGGCTATCTACGGCAATGCTTTTAGGTGGAACTGTCATAGTAGAAAGTATTTTTTCTTGGCCTGGACTTGGTTCTATGGCATTAGATGCGATAACCTATAGAGATTATCCCTTATTACAGTCTTACGTTATTTTTATGGCTTTAATATATGTTAGCATTAATTTTATTGTAGATATAATTACCCAAGCACTGGATCCAAGAGTTAATTTAAGAGGAGGGAAAATAGATGGATAATAAAAAAAGAAAAAAATTTTTTTTCATCATAATATTATCTATTGCTATTTTGATGATTGTATTTGCTATCATAGCCCCAGTATTTGCTCCTAATGATCCACTATCAACAGATTTTGTGCACATCTTGCAAAAACCTAGTAAAGAATATCCCTTTGGCACAGATCAAGTAGGAAGATGTATCTACTCTAGAATACTTTATGGGGCGAAAGTTTCCCTTGGAATGACTTTTTTACTTTTAAGTCTTGTTTTTATTTTTGGAGTAATAATTGGTATAGCTGCTGGTATATCAGGTGGGATAATAGATACCATTATAATGAGAACAGCAGATACTGTACTCTCTTTTCCTGATATAGTTTTTGCTATTGCCATAGTTGGAGTTTTAGGTCCAGGGATAAAGAATACGATATTAGCTTTATCTGTTATTTGGTGGACAAAATATGCTAGATTGACAAGAGTTTTGGTAATGGGAGTTAAAAGTAATGAATATATACATGCAGCAATAATGGTGGGTGCAGGAAAACTAAAACTTATCACCCATTATATTATTCCAAATATTATATCTCCATTAGCCGTGCAATTAGCTTTAGATATAGGGGGCATGATGTTAGCCCTTGCAGGATTGTCATTTTTGGGCTTGGGAGTGCAATCACCAACACCTGAATGGGGAAATATGCTAAATGAAGGTAGAACCTACATGCAAACTGCTCCATGGCTATTGATGTATCCTGGAGCTGCAATATTTATTGTAGTAGCTATATTTAATATTTTAGGAGACACGGTAAGAGATTTACTTGATCCTAAACACACATAAAGGATAAAGGGGAGTGTAAAAATGAAAAAAAGCATAGTTATATTAATGATTCTTTTGTTCTGTATTGGGTCTGCTGGCTGTAGCTCGAAAGATCAATCTAAAAAAATAGAAGAAAAGGATGATAAAGCAAAGACTTTAAATATGGCTTTGTTTTGGCTAGATAATAATCTTGAGCCTACAGAAGGTTGGAATGGATGGGCTTTAACTCGCTGTGGTATAGGAGAAAACCTTGTGCAAATTGATGAAAATTTAGATTTTAAGCCCGTGATTGCAAAGTCTTATGAGCAACTAGATGAAAGAACAACGGTTTTTAATATAAGAGAAGGAATAAAGTTTCACAATGGTAATCCAGTGGATGCGGCAGCTTGTAAAGCATCTATAGAGAGAGCTTTAAAAATATCCGATAGAGAGGATGTGAAATTCCCTGTAGAAACGATTACGGCAGAAGGTCAAAAATTAACGATTAGGACGACAAAACCTTGTCCTACTTTGATTAACAATTTAGCAGATACTGTATATGTAATAGTAGATACTTCCGTAGCGGATGATGAAAACTTTAAATTCAAACCAGTTGCCACTGGTGCATTTAAAATAGTAAAGTTTAGCCCTGATCGTGGGATGACTCTTGAAAAACATAAAGAATATTGGGGTGGAGATATCGGTGTAGATGTAGTGAATGTGAAATACATACAAGATGATGCTACTCGTACTATGGCGCTGCAATCTGGAGATATTGATCTTGCTACCCAAATAGGAGCAAAAGATTTAACTCTATTTGAAGGAAATGATGATTTTGTAGTACAAAAAGGACCTAACCTTCGTATTTTTTTACTAAGATTAAATATGAATAAGCCATATATGAAGTCTTTAGAATTTAGACAAGCCCTTTGTTATGGTATGGATAAAGAAACTTATGCAAAACAGATTGTTAATGGAATACCTGCCAAAGGTCCTTTTAATGATATGCTTTCCTTTGGATATAAAGGAAAAGACTATTATTCATATGATCCTGGCAAAGCAAGAGATTTATTAGATAAAGCAGGATTTGTTGATACAAATGGAGATGGTATTAGAGAAGCAAATGGAAAGAATATTGTACTTAAATACGTTTCTAGAACTAATCATGGTAAGGATGCCAATAATATAGGGACAGCAATGCAAGCCCAATATAAGGAACTAGGATTAGGCATGGAAGTAATTCAAGTTGAAAATTATGCAGATATGGCAAAGACAGGGGATTTCGATTTTTTATGGGAAAGATGGACATCTGCACCAACAGCAGATCCTCAATATTTTTTAGAGGCTGGCTATAAAACAGGAAGTGCAGGAAACTATGGTAATTACAGCAATCCAGAACTAGATGAGCTTTGTAATGAACTAGAAGGTACATTTGAAAAAGATAATAGAGATAAGCTTGGTATTAAAGGATCTGAAATGCTTATGAAAGATGTAGCTTCTTTATTTTTATATTATCAAGAAGGTACAGTCGTAACAACAAAGAAGGTAGAAGGTGTACATAGGTTTATATCAGAAATATATTATATAGATGATAGAGTAAAGGTAAAGTAATTATCTGAATTAGAATGGAGCTTAAAAATGAGTAAACTGCTTGAAGTTAAATCTCTCACTGTTAAATATAACAGGGAGGGAAATGTAATTGAAAACATTAATATGGATGTAGGATATAGAGAAATTGTTGGTATTGTAGGAGAAAGCGGAAGTGGAAAAACCACCCTAATAAGATCTATTATTAATCTATTGTCTCCCGGTGGGAAAGTGCTTTGTGGAGAAATTATATTCGGCGATAAAAATATAAGAGAATATAATAAAGAACAGTGGAGAAGTCTTCGTGGTAATGAAATTGCTATGATTTTTCAAAATCCAGGATCGCATTTAAATCCTATTATAAAGATAGGAAAACAGTTTATAGAAAGCATTAAAAATCATAAAGATGTTTCGAAAGTTGAAGCAATAAAAAAAGCAAAGGACACCCTTGAAAAAATGCACCTTTATGATAGTGATAGAATTATGAATGCTTATCCATTTCAATTAAGTGGAGGAATGAAACAAAGGGTTGCCATAGCCATGGCCCTTGCCATGGAACCAAAGCTTATATTAGCAGATGAACCAACAAGTGCTCTTGATGTAATAACACAGGCGCAGATTGTTAATGAACTCATGGAGCTTAGAAATAACTTTGATACTAGTATTATTATGGTTACTCATAATATAGGATGTGCTGCATATATGGCAGATCGAATTATGGTTATGAATGATGGTAAAATAGTGGAATATGATAGGAAATTAGAGGTTATAGAGCAGCCAAAGATGGAATATACGAAGGAATTATTGGCTGCTATGCCTAACCTGAAAGGATTTTAGTTATGAAAGAAAACACGATTCTTGAATTAAAAGATGTCCATAAATATTTTAAAGACAACAATGGGAAGATTTTGAGAATTCTTAAAAATATAAATATTACCTTAAAAAAAGGAGAATGTATTGGGATCGTTGGAGAAAGTGGTTGTGGCAAAAGTACCCTTGCAAGAATAATATCCCATTTAACAGTGGTTTCTAAAGGCAAAATTCTTTTTAAGAATGAAGATATAACAACTTTACATAGGGAATCCCGTAAAAATTATTATAAAAATGTGCAAATGATCTTTCAAGATCCTTTAGGAACCTTTAGTCCAAGAATGAAAATAGGAGAATATTTGATGGAGCCTTTTATCAACTTTAAATTAATGAATAAAAAGAAGGCTCATACATACGCCCAGGAATTACTGAACATGGTTGGACTTAGCAAGGAGGATATGAAAAAATATCCGAATGAGTTAAGTGGAGGTCAACTTCAAAGGGTTGTAATTACTAGGGCAATAGGGATAAAACCAGACATTATTATATGTGATGAATGTACCTCTGCCCTTGATGTTTCTATACAAAAGCAGATTATAAATCTTTTATTACAATTAAAGAAAAAAACTGATTTTTCAAGTATATTTATAACCCATGATTTAGCATTAGCAGAAAATATATGTGATAAAATATATGTGATGTATCTAGGAGAAATAGTAGAAGTCATAGAAAAACAGAATATTGTAAAGGAAGCAAAACATCCTTATACTAAAATGCTTCTAAATTCAGTATTTTCTATAAAAAATTTAAACAAGAAGATGAACATAAATCAAGTAAAGATGAAAAATATTGAAAATATAGAGGGATGCGTATTTGCACCTTGCTGCCAAAGTGCATCCCCAAAATGCTTTGAAGAAAAATCTACTTTAAGGAAAATAGATGAAACTTCTAGTGTTGCATGCAGCTTATATTAAGAAGAATAATAAAAGGAGATAATCAGATGAAAGAAAAAGGTATTGTTATTATTAGTTTTGGCACCAGTATAGAAAGGGCTTTTGAAACAGGAATAAAGCCTATAGAAGATGAGATAAAAAATACTTTTCCTGAATATGAATATGAAAGAGCATACACTTCCAATATAATAAGAAAAAAATTAAAAGAAAGAGATGGTGTTGAAATTCATAATCCCTATGAGGCTATTTTGAGCCTTGTGAGAAAAGGCTGTACAGATATAGTGGTTCAACCCCTTCACATTATACCAGGGTTTGAATATGAAAAAATCATTCAAAGCATTAAGTGTATGGATAAAGAATTTAGTGGAGTGAGTATTAAATTAAGTCTGCCCCTTTTATATCATACACAGGATTATCATGAAGTAGTAAAAGCCCTTATAGACAGGATAAAGGATAAGAATATAAAAGAAGAAAAAGCCCTTATTTTAATGGGACATGGAAGCGAACATTTTGCAAATAGCTGTTATTTTAGACTTGCCCATTATTTATCTGAAGCGAACGACAATATTTATCTTGCAGTGGTAGATGAAGATCCATATTTTGAAGATATTGTAAAAAAAATAAAACATAAAAATATAAAAAATGTTTTGTTAAAACCCTTTATGATTGTAGCAGGCGACCATGCACTAAATGATATGGCGGGTGAAGAGGAAGATTCGTGGAAAAGTATTCTTGAAAAAGAGGGTATAAAAGTGGAGTTATGTATGGAAGGTCTTGGATCAAATAAAGAGATTCAAGAGATATACATCAACCACATAAAGAATACTCTAAAATTCATATAGTTAAAATAAGAAGCTTTTTCATAAATTATTTTTAAATGAAATGCTGATGATACAAGCCTATCATCAGCATTTTCTTTACAGCTTTATACCTTTTACAATATAACATACGGACTTTGTCTCAAGAGCAGAAAATAAAGTCGTATTTTTACCTGTAAAATTCATTAAGTAGAATTTGCAAACTACAATGAAAAGGTAATTTTGAATTCAACACCATTCTTGGTATTGTAAGCTGATAAAGCTCCTCTATGAGAAAGTACAACTTTTTTTACGATAGCAAGACCAAGTCCAAATTTACCCTCTTTATCTTTTTTATAAGGATCAAAAAGCTCCATGGGATTCTCTACTTCAAATGGTACTCCATCATTGGAAATTTTGATTTCTCCTTTTTCCTTAATATTCATTAATATGGAGATTGAAGTTTCAGCATACCTTAGTTGATTTTCTATAATATTTTCAAATGCAATGAGAAGCGCTTCTGGATCACCATGTATTTCTAATTCCTTTAAATTTATATCCCAATTTAATTCTGGTCTAATCACACGAAACTTAGAGATAAGACTTTTAAGAATTCGATCTATTCTAACGATTTCTCTGTTTTCACAATATTCAAGGGCATGTCCAAGGGTATTTAGCCTTAAAAGCTGTGTAATTCTTCTTTCTAAACGATCTGATTCTGTTTTGATTACTTCAGCTGCTGATTTTTCTGAATCTATATTTATACCGTCTAATATAGCTTGAGCATATCCTTTAATAATCATAACTGGCGTTTTAAGATCATGTGATGAAGATTGCAAAAATTGTCTATCTCTTTCTTCTGCAATTTTTAAAGAATTTCTCATTTTTTCTAGGGCATTGGCCAAAAGCCCGATTTCATCAGGATCTGTTTTGGGAACCTTTGCATTCCAATTGCGCTTAGACACTTCTTTAGCAAAGACTTCAAGTTCTTGAATGGGTCTTGCAATTCTCTTTGCAGCAACTCTTGAAGTAAAGAAACTGATAAGGAGAAGAGCAGTGATAACAGCAGCAATTTCAATTTGAAATTCAGCACTTTTTTTGGTTGAAGTTAAAAATACCATGGCACTTTTACCATTTTTATCCCAATCTACATAGTAATAGTGCGATACCTTTGCATCTTTGAGTATACCTTTATGTTCATGCATAGCATCTTTCCCTATACGCTGAATAATGCGATCGATAATTCCTTTATTTTCTTTTTTATCAATGTATAAAGCTTTCGTAAAGGGATCAATAGTTATATTAAAATCATCTTTATTTTTTTCAATTCTAAAATGTGCAACCCAAAGAGCGTCTCCTTCTTCTCCAGTTAAAACAAAAGATTGTTCCTTATTTCTTTTGGCTATTGCAGATTTTTTTAGTTGTTCAAAGATGAATTCATCTTTGATTTTTTTTAAAATAGTGATATTAGCAAATAAAACTAGAACCAATAATATTACTATGGTTCTAGCCATTACAGACCATATTTTCCAACTAATTGATTGAAATGGTTTCTTCATATCATCCCTCCAGTTTGAGGATATAACCATATCCATAGACGGTGTCTAAAGGTAGATCAGGAATTTTTTTTCTAAGGCGTCTAAGGGTATCATCTACAACTCTTTCAGATCCGAAATAGTTTAATCCCCAAACCCTATCAATGATCTCTGTTCTACTGATTGCATTATCATGATGATCTACAAGGAACGCTAGTAGATCATATTCCTTTACCGTTAAGGTTATTTCTTCGTTACCATTTATAATGATTCTTTTTTGTTTATGGAAAATATAAGGACCTAGGGGTACGATCAGGTGATCTTGTTTCTTTACCTTTATTTTTAAAATACGATTTACTCTAAGAACTAACTCTCTTGGAAGAAATGGTTTAGGCAAATAGTCATCACTTCCCATTTCAAGCCCAATTACACGATCAAGTTCAGCACTTCTAGCGGACATGAAGAGTACAGGAATTTCAGGGGTACTGCTTTTGATTTCCTTGATTAAGGCATAGCCATCCATGCCAGGAAGCATAATATCAAGTACCCATAGGTCTGGTTTTTTGAAAATAGCATTTTTTGCATCTAAGCCATTGTCAAAGGTTGTTACTTCGTATTCAGCATCTGTTAGATAAGATATCAGTAGATTTCTTAGAGATGCCTCATCTTCAACCAAAAATACTCGTTTCATATTTATCACCACATTCTTTATTTTGCTTTTTCTAAGGCATCTTTAACCCCATCTTTAATACCTATAGAAGAATAGGTTGCACCACTTACAATGTCAACATCAGGACTTTGTGCATTAACAATTCGATCTGGAATAACAGCATTTGCTCTCTCAAACCACTTTCTATCATCTCTATAATCTATGACTTTTACTGCTGTAATCTCTTTATTTTTTACTGTTACTTGAACTCTTATTATCCCTTTAAAGCCTTCTCCTTCA
>SWCA01005255.1_pt1 | contig 13265 bp, 4 predicted proteins | sample 4692961 | NCBI WGS metagenome assembly SWCA01 (sample SAMN10267275, study PRJNA491770) | bioreactor metagenome | isolation source: DHS bioreactor inoculated with | place: Japan: off Shimokita Peninsula
GTGGGACTGAGTGGATATTTGTTATTCGACGGAAAATATTACTTTTAAAGGCCAGGGAAATGTGAATAGCCTGGGTGTTGTGGTGCCGTTAATGTTATATCTCTGTCATAAAATTATTTCATGCGAGGAACTTGCGTCAAAGTCATATTCAGAGTTATGGGATTGTTCCTGATCCTTTGTTTCCTGCTTTTGGGGAAGAATGTATTGGGACAGAATTTGAATGAAAACTACTTGATGAGTTATTTTTCGGTTGAAGATGGGATGTCTCAAAGCGAAGTAACCTCGATTGTGCAAGACAAGTATGGTTTTATGTGGTTTGGGACACGTGGCGGCTTGAACCGCTTTGACGGTTACGAATTTGTTCCCTATAAACCCGAACCACACCAAATTAACGGGCTAAAAAATCCTTCGATTGAGTGTTTGTATGTCGATGATCAGGGCGATATTTGGATCGGAACAAAATCGGGTGGTTTAGGAATTTATGACCTTGAAGCACTTACATTTAAAGACTTGGACCGTGTTGCCGGCGAATTCCCCAATCGAATTATTGAGATTTTCAAAGACGATACCGGGAATTATTGGTTTGGAAGTTGGGGAAGTGGATTATATGAATATGACCCCGGAACGAAGAAGATCTCCCATTATATGTCTGGACAGCGTATAAGTGCTATTCTTCAGTCGCAGGATGGTACGATGTGGTTTGGATCGAGCACTGGCTTGAGTTATCGAAAGGCCGACGATGAGGAGATCAGGAGATATCCATTGCGGCCTGGGTATCATGAAGTGACTGAAATTGTTGAAGATCCTGTTGATTCGGTGCTGTGGATGGTTGGCTGGAATAGTGGGGTGGTCAGCTTAAACTACAGCGCCATGACCCACGTATCCTATGATATTGTCAGTGAAGGAGGTCAGCGAGTGACAAATACCTATTCCCTCCTGTTGGATAAAAACCAGCATATTTGGGTGGGAACCTGGGGGAACGGGCTTTACCGTTTCGACAGTGCCAACAAAACTTCGGTTGAAGTTTCATTGCGGCCTGCCGACATGAAGCGAAAATCAGAGGATTACAATATTATTCTTGATATTTTTCAGGATCCCGTTGGCGATATTTGGTTTGGCACCGATGGTGGAGGTGTCGTTAAATTGTCCGATAGCAGACAGTTTCAATCCATTTCTTCTGTCAATAATACCACCGCTGAGTCCTGGCATGTCAATTCGGTCTATGCTTCAGACGAGGGCGAATTATGGATTGGAACCCGCGGTAGTGGATTGTATGTTACAACGGATAAAATCACTTACAAACCGGTTGGTTTTGAGCGCAGAAATCCACAATATGGTAGCACTCGCTTTATGGTAAAAGCAATTGCGCCCGATTCAAAGGGGCGATTGTGGGTAGGGCTTGAAGGCGGTTTATTTATCGTCCATAAGAATAGCCGAGGCCAATATGAATTGGTTGAAGCCACTAAGTATTTTAACAGCACAGAACTTGGTGCTGTTCGAAAAGTGCTTGATATCAAGGAAGTTGGAAGCGAGTTATGGGTGGCTACCCAGCAAAATGGATTGTATGTCTTTTCCTTTGAGAATGGTCAGTATGATCTGAAGAGCCATTTTCGTTCGGGTGACCAAAACCGAAGTTTAGAAGATAACAGAGTTTCTTCGTTGGTTACCGATCGTTCGGGAACGCTTTGGATTGGAACCTATAAGGGCTTGTATTTGATTGGTGAGAATGACTCGATTCCGGTCTCTGTAACGGATTTTTTAGATGAAGAGCAAGAGTTGCTGTGCGATATTATTTTAGCTTGCCATGTTGATTCACTCAACCGATTGTGGTTCGGAACTCCTTGCAGCCTGAATTGCCTGACAAAAAATGAGCAGGGTGAATATGAACTCACTGAATACACCAACAAAGATGGCCTGACAGATGACTATGTTAATGCGGTTGAGGAAGCTTTGGGTTATATTTGGGTGAGTACCAATGCCGGTATTTCACGACTTAACCCGCAAACCGGCGAGTTTCGAAATTATGATGTGAGTGATGGAGTTGGCGGTTACAATTTTGCTGAGGGGGCAAGCTGCAAGGCCCCGGATGGCACAATCTATTTTGGAGGCTATGCTGATTTGACTTTTTTTGACCCCGCCCACTTCGAGGACAATATGACCATTCCCGAAATTGCGATCACCAGTTTTAAGGTCATGAATCGTGATGTGCCCGTTCATGAAAAGGGAATATTACCTGTTTCGATTAACGAGGTGGAAAAGCTGACTTTCGACCATACCCAAAAAGAATTTTCATTCGAGATTGCCGCTTTGGATTATAAATCTCCGGAGAATAATCAGTATTCCTACCGCTTGATGGATGAAAATGGCGATGGAGACTGGGTTTACACCGGAAAGCGACGACATATTTCGTTTAGCAACCTTGACCCGGGCGAATATACGCTTCAATTAGCCGGATCAAACAGTAATGGATTCTGGAATCTTGCAGGCCGGAGAATTCAGATTGAAATACTTCCTCCTCCATGGAAAACCTGGTATGCGTTTACCATTTATATTCTGGTTTTGATGGTGATCGTCTTTCTTATAAACAGAACTTCATTGAAGCAAGAACGCTTGCAGAATGCAGCGCGAATGGAACACCTGAACCGGATTCAGGAACAAGAGATGAATGAATACAAACTTCGCTTTTTCACCGATATATCGCATGAGTTGAAAACGCCTTTAACCCTTATTCAAGGCCCGTTAGAGGAGTTGATGTCGACTGATTTTAACAGCTTAAGCCAATCTTTTTTCACCAAACGACTCCACTTAATTTATTCCAGCGCATCCAAGCTTGTTTTTCTATTGAATCAGCTGCTCGAATTCCGAAAAGTTGAAGTTGGTAAAATGGAACTGAAAGCGTCAGCGTACAATATCGTCGATTTTGTGAAAGGCATCAGCAATGCTTTTCAGGAAATGGCTATTCGCAAAAAGATTGATTTTCAGGTCTTATTAAATGTTCGCCAGCCGGAACTTTGGTTCGAACCTTCAAAGATGGACATCATTATCACCAATCTGTTGTCCAACGCATTCAAGTATTCGGGACAACCGCCAGTCGTTAAGTTGGATTTAACGGAGTCAGAACAGGAAATGATCCTGACGGTTTCTAATAATGGCAAGGGAATTTCAGAGGGTGAAATTAGTCGCCTTTTTGAGCGGTTTTACCAGGCATCAGGACATAAAAACTACAGTGGATATGGTATTGGACTCTATCTGGTCAAGCGTTTTGTTGACTTGCACAGAGGCCAGATTGAGGTAGAGAGCAAGTCGGGAGCAATGACTCATTTTACCATTCGTCTTCCTAAGGGTTCTGCTCATTTGCTGGAAAATGAGCGGGTAGTCGATGCCCCGGATCTTCAGATCAATGAAATGAAATGGCAGCTTGCTGACCTTACTCCAGCTGGCTCAACGCTAAATCGGGCTGGAAACAATGGCCCCAAAGTGTTGATTGTAGAAGACAATGACGAGGTGCGCGATTACATGGTTAATTTGTTAGTCGACCATTACCAGGTTTTGGAGGCGGAGGATGGTCTGGCGGGATTTCATGCGGCGATTGAGCACGTGCCTGATTTGGTTCTTTCTGATGTAATGATGCCCAAGTTGGATGGCTATGAGTTGTGCCAGCGTATTAAAAACCATGATCGAATTTCGCATATCCCGGTGATCCTGATCACCGCCAAAGATCGGGATCAGGATTATTTGATGGGCACGCGAAAAGGCGCTGATGCTTATCTGACGAAGCCGTTTGATCCGGCTCTGTTGCTGGAGAAAGTAAAACAGGTCATCGCTCAGCGGGCTGCCCTGAAAGCGAAGTACCAGAAAAAGGTGAATCTTGATCCTCTGAACAAAGAGATCACGCCTGCAGATGAAGCGATGATTAAAGCGGTCATCTCGGTCATTGAGAAAAATATCAAGAATCCTTCGCTGGATGCCGATTTCGTGGCACGCGAAATGGGAATGAGCAGCTCGACCTTCTACCGGAAAATGAAGGGTGTGGTGGCGCAATCGCCTGGCGAGTTTATAAAAAGCATTCGCCTGAAGAAGGCGGCAAGCTATTTGGCCGAAACCAACCTGACGGTTTCGGAAATAGTTGAAAACGTGGGCTACGCTGATACCCGAAACTTTCGCAAGAGTTTTGAGGCCGTTTATGGAACCACACCATCTGACTATCGGAAAACAAACCGAAAAGGATAATACGGATTGCTTATTCCACGCTGCGTCGACCAAGGCATAAGGCATAAAAGCACCGATGTTTTTTGTGCGTTTGTGACCGAACGAACACGATGCTTTCTTTTCTGTGATCATCCTGATCAAACGCCATGAACGGCTTTGAGTCTGTTTTAATCCTCAGTTGATTAATGCGTTAGTGCTATTCGTTGACTTGAATTACCCCCTTTTTTGATAATCCGCATAAGAAAAGAAAGAAGGGAAATGCTACCTTATTTGGTTGAATCTCCATTTTCAAATGTTAAAAAATGTTCCAATTTGCATCACGTAATTTGCGCTGATTGGAAATGACATTAAGAAATTTCATGTTGAAAGAAAACAAAGAGGATTGGTTGAGACGCAAGTTGGGACTGAATATCAGAGGCAATCCCAAAATTGTAATTTATTTACTCTATGTCTTGCTAACGCTTTGGTTGATCTTATTATTAACCATCTATCTATAAATACTCAACACTAATTATTAACGAATAAAACTTAGAACCTATGAGAAAAAAACGGAGATGGATTTGTTTATTTCTGACCTTAATGATTTTGTTCGGAATGAACAACCTCTTATTGGCTCAAAACGTGCAGGTAACCGGAACGGTTACTGACACGGAAGGAGAGCCTGTTCCTGGTGTTACCGTTATTCAGAAGGGTACCACAAATGGTACGATTACTGATTTTGACGGGAATTACGTCCTGAGTGTATCATCAGGGAGTGTGTTGGTTTTTACTTTTGTTGGGCTTGAGTCCCAGGAAGTGAGTGTCGGAAACCAGCGTGTGATTGACGTTGAGATGGCATCGGCCATGTATGATTTAAATGAAGTTCAGGTGGTGGCTTACGGGCAGCAGAAAAAAGTCTCGATTACGGGGGCCATTACTTCTGTAGATTCTGAAGAACTCTTAAAGTCACCAAGCGCAAGCGTGGCAAACTCCCTGGCCGGTAAAGTAACCGGGCTTAGCACCATCCAGTTTTCCGGACAACCGGGTGCCGATGACCCAACCATTTACGTGCGTGGGGTTGCTTCGCTTTCCGAAGGCAGATCGCAACCACTAATGATTGTCGATGGGGTTGAGCGATCATTTATGCAGTTGGATGCCAATGAAATTGAAAGTGTATCGGTTTTGAAAGATGCTTCGGCAACCGCTGTTTATGGTGTTCGTGGAGCAAATGGCGTTATCATTGTAACAACCAAACGCGGTGAAAAAGGAGCAGCAAAAATCTCCACGAGTTTTTCAACCGGTATGCAGCAGCCAACCCGATTGCTTGAGTTTGCCGATAGTTACACTTATGCTTCGCGTTACAATGAAGCGCAGTTAAACGATGACCCGTCGCTGACAGCTGACCAGCTCCGGTTTTCGCCCCAGGCACTGAACGCCTTTAGCACAGGATCGGATCCGCTGATTTATCCGAATACCGACTGGGTAGATTATATTTTGAAACCCACCGCGATGCAGTACAAGGGAAACGTGAATATTTCGGGTGGAACCGATAAGGTAAAATACTTTGTGTCGGTCGGTTACCTCGATCAAGGGGGTTTGTTCGAAACCTTCGATTCGCAGTATGATTACAACTTTTCGTACAAACGTTATAATTACCGGACGAACCTGGACATCAATGTCACCGAAACCACGAAGGTTGGAATTACTGCCGGCGGACGGGTTGGAGTGACCAATCAGCCCAATGCAAAAGACGGCATGGACCAGCTTTTTCGCTTGATCTACTGGTCGGTTCCTTTTTCAGGGCCGGGCGTTGTGGATGGAAAATACATTCTGAACGGTGATTATTATATTCCGAACCAGAAGAAAGATGGTTTGGATCCGTTTTACGGGCGAGGCTTTTCCAATATCCTAAATAACAACCTGAATTTCGATATCGATATCAATCAAGATCTGAAATTTATCACCAAGGGCTTGATTTTTAGAACAAAGGTGGCTTACAATACCAACTATACGCACACCAAAGTCCGCAACTCTTCGGTCGCCAATTATGAGCCTTTTTTCCGGAAAGATGTGGATCCGGATGCCGATCCCACTGACATGAGTATTGTTTACCGCAAGAATGGATCAGACGGGAATTTGGGCTACAATGAGAACTATGGAAAAGGCAGGAACTGGTATTTGGAAGCCGGATTTAGCTATAACCGCGATTTTGGTCAGCACAATGTTGGAGGACTGGTGTTGTACAATCAAAATAAGGTATATTATCCGGGACAGTTCCGCGACATCCCAACCGGCCTTGTCGGTTTGGTCGGCCGCGTAACTTATGATTATAACACCAAGTACCTTGTCGATTTTAACATTGGTTACAACGGCTCTGAAAACTTTGCAGAAGACAAGCGGTTTGGTGTTTTCCCGGCCATGTCTGCTGGCTGGATCATTACCGAAGAGCCATTCATGGATGCTCTGCCATTCTTCAACTATTTGAAAATACGTGCCTCCTTTGGTTTGGTGGGGAATGATAAAATTGGAGGAGATCGCTTCCTTTACCTTCCCGATAGTTACAACCCTTCTTCCGGAGGCTACAACTTTGGAACCGATAATCCGACCAACCAGACTGCGGCAAGCGAAGGACAAATTGGAAATCCCGATGTTACCTGGGAAACAGCTCAAAAACAGAATCTTGGAGTGGATATGAAATTCATCAATGGAAAACTCGGAGTTAACTTTGACTACTTCATTGAAAACAGGAAAGATATCCTGACCTTCCGTGGAACTGTTCCGGGTTATGTGGCTTACGATTTGCCGGCTGTGAATATTGGAGAAGTGGAAAACAAAGGCTTCGAAGTGGAAACCCGATGGAATCAGGCAGTCAATAGCGATTTTCGTTATTGGATTAATCTGAACACTTCGCATGCCAGAAATACCATCATTTTCATGGACGAAGTACCTCAAAATGAGGATTACCTGTATCGGACAGGCCACTCGGTCAGTCAGCCATTTGGTTATGTATTTGACCGGTTCTTCACCGAAGCCGATGTTGATAATACAAACGTTCCTGATCATCAATACAATCTTCAGCCGGGTGATATGGTTTATCAGGATTTAAACGACGACGGTGTTATTGATCAAGACGATCAAAGGGCTATTGGACATCCGCAATATCCGGAGTTCACCTTTGGTGCCAACATGGGTTTTCGTTGGAAGCGCGTTGATGTATCCATGTCGTGGGCAGGTGCCACCAACACTTCCCGTTTGTTAGGTGAAACCTACCGGGTGGCTTTCGGTGCTACGCAAGACCGTTCGCTGCTTCAGTATATGGCCGATGGCCGATGGACTCCCGAAACGGCTGATGCAGCTACCTATCCGCGAATGACTTTGGTGGGGCAGAATAACAACACCAAAAGTTCCGATTTCTGGTTGCGTGATGCGTCTTACGTCCGACTAAAAAACCTGGAGCTGGGGTACAATTTTGATGGCAGTTTTCTTAACCGCTTTGGTATTCAAAACCTCAGGGCATTCCTCAATGGATATAACCTGATCACCATTGATAAACTCGACATCACCGATCCTGAATCCCGCACAGGAAGCGATTCAGCATACCCTCTGACTAAGGTCTATAACCTTGGGGTTAAGGTAGATTTCTAGAATGTACCAGTTAGTTAACCAACAGGTTTTGCATGTTGAAAATGTTACAAATTATGAGAAAAAGAAGTCAAATGAAAAATAATACACTACTCTATGTTGTTGCTGTCATTGGGTTGCTTCTGAGTTCATGTGAGGAGTTGAAGTTCGGGAATGATTTTCTTGAAAAAGAACCCAGTGTGGATGTTACAGCAGATACCATCTTTAACTCGCTGGAATTGTCAGAGCGTTATTTATGGCAGGGTTACCGAACGCTACCTTATGGGCTGAACCTGAACTGGTCGGCTAAAGGAAACAAGATGGGAATGGATATTCTCGAATCGCTTACCGACCTCAATCAAAGTTCTTTAGGCTGGGGCGGAGCTGTTCAGCAATATTATTCCGGACAATATAGTGCCGCTGTTGAAAATTCAGCGACCAACACCAAGTATCACTATATTCAGGAACAAAGTTGGGATGGAATCCGTATCGGATGGAATTTCATCGAAAATTCCTATCGTATTCCTGAAGGTTCCGCGGAGTACTTGGATCAGCTTAGGGCAGAAGCTAAAATGATTATTGCGCTTCATTATACAGATATGTATCGGCACTATGGCGGACTACCGTGGGTGAATCATGCTTATACACCAACGGAAGATACCGATTTGCCGCGCTTAACATCAAAAGCAACGCTTGACTCCATTGTGAGTTTAATCGATGAAGCCATTCCTGACTTACCTTGGGTGATTGAAGACCCGTCGAACTGGGATGGTCGGTTTACCCAGGCTTCAGCAATGGGACTCAAAGCTCGTGTCCTTTTGTTTGGTGCAAGTCCATTATTCAATGATAATGCCCCTTACCTCGAAGGAGAAGCATCTTCCCAGAACATGACCTGGCACGGAGGCTACGATGCTGCTTTGTGGACCCGCACTGCCCAGGCAGCCAAAGCATTGATTGATAAAGCCGAGTCGCAGGGAGGCTATGGGTTGGTGAACACCGGCAATCCGCGTCAGGATTTTCAAAATGCCTACTACCAACGCGGAAACGGCGAAGTTTTGATCAGCACACGAGTACGGTTTAAGGCTCCCGGGTATTGGGACGGAAATTTCTATTTCTTCCAGAGTGCCGGAGGTTATGGAACGGTAAACCCGACCAAAGAATATGTGGATATGTTTGATATGGCCGATGGAACACCTATTGACGATCCGAGCTCCGGCTGGGATCCGGCAAGCCCCTGGGCCAACCGCGATCCACGTCTTTATGAAACGGTGCTGGTGAATGGCGACAGTTTTAGAGGACGGACAGCCGAAATTTGGATTGGTGGCCGCGAACGGCAAAATGCCAATGCCAACGGAAGAGCTTCAGGATTTGGTATTCGAAAATTTTGGTTGGATGGTAACAATGCGACATCCGTTGGTTCAATTATACATTGGCCTTACCTGCGGTTGAGTGAAATTTACCTCACCTATGCCGAAGCGCTGAATGAAGCCAATGGAGGTCCAAATGCGGCGGCTTATGCGGCTGTTAATCAAGTCAGAAATCGTGTTGGCTTAAGCGATCTTCCATCCGGACTTTCGCAGGTCGAATTCCGCGAAGCTGTTTTGAAGGAGCGTGCCTGTGAATTTGGATTTGAAGAAGTCCGCTGGTTTGACATCATTCGGTGGAAACGTGCCGATCTCTTTCAGCAAACGTTGCATGGTGTCAATACCTACAAAAATGGAGATGGCTCATTTAGCTATGAAACCTTCCCACTCTCTGAGCGCTACTGGCAAACCAACTGGTCACCCAAATGGTATTTGAGTGCTTTCCCGCCAGATGAGATTAATAAAGCGTATGGTTTGGTACAAAACCCGGGATGGGAGTAGTTGTTTTTTTAATTCATTAATCGAACTGAAAATGAAAAGAAATAAAATAGTCAAATGGGTTGATGGAATTGCTCCTCAATCGTCGGACGGAGCTTCTGCCAGACATTTCCAGTGGCAAAAGAAAATAAAAAAGAGAGGTATGAAATTAATCGCATTCATTGTGCTGCTTTTGTCAGTACAATCATTGGCGGGTCAGGAAAACAGCCTGAATGTTCAGGTTGTTGATCAGGCCGGAAAGCCGATTGCCGGTGCGCAGATAGAACTGCTGGCCTTGCCTGATGCGATGGCTGTGACCAGTAGCGAAGGGAATGCGACCTTTAATGTTGTTCCTGAGGGCTTGATGAAGATAAGTTATCAATCCATGGTCAAAGTGGTGCCGGTTACTTCCTCCGATATTCAGGTGCGCCTGGATTATTCAGATAAGAAAATTCAATTAGGATTTGGCAAGGAGCAAGAAGTTGATCAGCTCACGTCATCGATTGATGTGGTGTATTCCGACCAACTGGAAAAAAGCTCGGCCATGAATCCTGAAGAAAGTCTTTACGGCCAGCTTAGTGGTTTAAGCGTTCTGCAAAACGGGGGTGAGCCCTGGAATCGCAGGCCCGATATGTTTATACGTGGAAAAGGCACGTTTAAAAACAGCTCGATGTTGGTGCTGGTCGATGGATTCGAACGCGACATGAATTCCTTGTCATTGGACGAGATTGAAAGTGTTGCGGTGTTGAAAGATGGAGCAGCCTTGGCCATGTATGGTCAGCGAGGGGCCAATGGTGTGCTGTTGGTGACCACCAAAAGAGGAGAGTACAATTCGTTTCATGTTGATTTCAAATTTGAGCAAGGTTTTAATAAACCTTTCCGGACACCTGAATTCCTCAGTGGATACGACTATGCGCAGGCGGTAAACGAAGCCAGTGCCTTGGACGGAAACCCATTTGTTTACTCGGAATGGGACCTTCAGGATTATCAAAGCGGAAATCAACCGTCTTTCTTCCCCAACGTCGATTGGATGGGAGAAACACTCAAGGACTATGGAACGAACACCAATTTCAGCTCCAACTTCCGGGGTGGAGGCGAAACGGTCAAGTATTTTGTAGCGCTTAATTATCAGAATGAGCGTGGCATGTTTGATCATACGACCTTGGATGATCGTTACAATAGCCAAGTGAAATACGATCGTTTTAACTTCAGAACGAACCTGGATATTGATTTGACACAAACCACGAAATTCCGGGTGAATGTTGCCGGGGCGATCGATGGACGTAATGAGCCGGGCGCGCGGGTTAGTGGCGTGATGGATGCGTTATACAGCGTTCCATCCGGTGTGTTCCCTGTTGAAACCTTTAACGGTAACTGGGGCGGAACAGAGTATTACGACAACAACCCCATGGCTTTGGTTTCATCCACAGGAGTTCGGACCCCTCACAGCCGTGAGATTAATGCCGATGGACGCATCACGCAGGATTTGAGTGCCTGGCTTGAGGGTTTATCTGCCGAAGTCGCTGTGGGCTATGATAACCAGGTGGCCTACTGGGAAAGCAAAACCCGTGACTTCCTATACGAAAGCGTTGCTGTTGCACGCGATCCGTCAACCGGCGCGATTAGCGATACCACGGTTGCTCTCTATGGTAGCGAAACGGATTTGAATGCTTCCGATAGTTTCGGAGGGCAGCGTCGTCACGCAACCATCTTCGGAAAAGTGAATTATGAAACTTCGTGGAACGAAAGTGAACTGAATACTTCCTTCATCTATCATCAGGATAAGCGCGTAAACGACAAGCAGTACAATACCTTTTTACATCAAAATCTGATTGCCTCGGCCAGCTATGGCTATCAAAATAAGTACTATCTCGACGGTGTTTTGTCGTACAGCGGCAGTAACATCCTACCTGATGGTGACCGATTCGGATTATTTCCTTCGCTGTCCGCAGGCTGGATTGCGAGCCGCGAGCACTTCCTTCGCGACAGCCGGGTCATAGATTTTATGAAAGTGCGGGCATCCTGGGGTATGAGTGGAAATGACCTGATGGATCCCAATCTATACGACCAAGGCTTCTTCTCAGGAGGAAACTATTTCTTTACCGACAACAACAGTAGCTCCGGAGGCATTGTCGAAGGACAGCTGCCTGCTTTTGGGCTGACTTATGAAAAATCATTGAAGTCAAACCTCGGCGTGGATTTCGAAATGTTGGACCACCTCACGCTGAATATCGACGCTTTTTATGAGAAAAGAAGCCAAATTCTGGCTTCCACAAATGGTTCGGTGCCTTCACTAATTGGTGTTGCACGTCCGGTTGAAAACGTAGGTGAAGTGGAAAACAAAGGCATAGAAGTTTCTCTTCTTTGGGAGAACCAAGTCGGAGACTTCAGCTATCATTTTGGAGGGAATTTCTCTTTCGCCAAAAACGAGATTTTGGAGATGAATGAAGAATTTCAGCCCTATGACTATCTGAAAGAAACGGGTAACCCGGTTGGACAGCAGTTTGGCTTAGAGGCACTTGGTTTCTTTGCTGACCAGGCTGACATTGAAAGCAGTCCGACACAGCTTTTCTCCGAGGTTCGTCCGGGCGATGTCAAGTATAAAGACCAGAATGATGACGGAGTCATTGATCAGTTGGACCAGGTGCCTATCGGATATGCCTCTGGCTATCCCGAAATGTACTATGCGTCAACGATTGGTTTCGAATTTAAAGGCTTTGGTGTTGATGCGCTTTTCCAGGGAATTGCCAACCAAACACTTTTCCTGAATACGAAAAGTGTGTTCTGGCCACTTCGCGGGCAGAACAGCATTTCTACCTTCTCATCCGACCGGTGGACTCCGGAAACCGCTCAAAGTGCCACGCTTCCAAGACTCTCGTTGCTGGAAAATGCCAACAACTATCAGAAAAATGATATTTGGTTAACAGAGGGAGACTATTTGAAATTGAGACGTTTGGAAATCTATTATCGTTTTTCAGACCAACTGTTGGATAAGCTAAACATGAAGTCGGCCAAGATTTTTGCCCGGGGGATGAATCTGTTCTCCGTCGATATGGTTGATGTACTCGATCCGGAAGAATTAGGAGTGACTTATCCGACCCTGAGTTCATGGCATTTTGGGATTAACCTTGGATTTTAATTTATAAAAGATTCAGACATGAAGATACGAGAATATATAAAGTACAGCTTGATTGGCTTGTTAACGCTTACAATGAGCTGCGAATATTTGGACTATGATGAAACGTCCTACAACCGAAAGGATGATGTTTTTGCTGATTTCGGACGGACCAAAAGCTTTTTGACAGGAATTTATTCCAAACTGCCAACCGATTTCAACAGCATTGATGGTGCCATGCGTTCAGCGGCGACTGACGAAGCGGAGCATGTGTGGGATCTATCCAACGTACAGAAATTCAACGATGGAAGTTGGAGCGCCATTCAGCCATTGGACAATGTGTGGGGCGAGATGTATGAAGGCATTCGGGCAGCTAACCTGTTTTTATCCGAAAGTGCCGGACAGGAGTTTCCGGAAGAGCGCTTCAACGAAGATTATAGCGAAATGATGGAGCAGTTCGCCATGTATCCGTACGAGGCTCGCTTTCTTCGCGCTTTTTT
>SWCA01007551.1_pt1 | contig 13136 bp, 18 predicted proteins | sample 4692961 | NCBI WGS metagenome assembly SWCA01 (sample SAMN10267275, study PRJNA491770) | bioreactor metagenome | isolation source: DHS bioreactor inoculated with | place: Japan: off Shimokita Peninsula
ACGGATGTGATTCATTATGACCTACTGTTTAATTTTCAAAGTTCATTAATCTATGGCCAACATCCTTTAATCAATTGGCCTTCTTGCTTTCTCTTTCCTCGTTCTCGAGGACAAGTAATAATATATCATTTTTATTTCACTTCGTCAATACTTTTTTATATTTTTCTTTTAAAAATAAGATTTATTGTTTCTATACTAGATAAATACTTGTCTTTTATTATCTTCAAACTTAAAAAACAGGTATTAGCCTTTTATTCCTTTTATATAATTATTTTGATAAACCTTCCATGTGTGAACTATATAATCTAGCAAATTGATGCAAAAGGTAGATTAATATCGTCGCTCCTTTACAAAGAAGTTTTTCTATTTTTAAGTTTATATTATAATCTAATTGAACTATTTATTCTTTCTTTCTAATAAGCATGCTTCTTTTTCTTCCTCTTATTTGAATATTTTAGGGAAAATAGTCATCCTATTTTCTTTATTTAATATAGTATAAATAAAAAAGATATCCACATGTTATGAATATCTTTTTAAAATTCTCATAATTGCCTTATTATTTGGAATTTTTTATCCACATACTTATCAACATTATCCACATTAATCCACAAAACTAAAGTATTTCTGTATTCCTAAATAAATTGCCCATGCTATTTTTTCTTGATACTCTTCTTTCTTTAAAAGCGCTTCTTCTCTTTCATTCGATAAAAAACCACATTCTATTAATACCGATGGAACCGTATTGTTTTTGAACAGATACAAATCATCTCTTCCCTTTACCTTCCTCTCGTTATTTTTATCTAAAACTCTTTTTAATTCTTCTTGAATGCATTTTGCTAAAACCTTACTTTCTTCATCTCCTGTTGGATATAAACTCTGGGCTCCGTAATATTTTTCTTTAGAAAAGCTATTCAAATGAATCGAAACAAATATATCCGCTTTTGATTCTTTTATAAGGAGTTTTCTGTTTTTTAAATTTTCATTATATCTTTGTCTTATGGTTTTATTTTTATCTTCTATATATAAGCTTTCATCTTCTTCTCTACTTAAAAAAACTAATGCGCCACTTTCTTCTAGTAAAGATCGAATTTTTAGTACTATTTTTAAGTTTATATCTTTTTCTAGCGCTGTTTTTCCTACAGCACCAGAATCTATTCCTCCATGGCCTGCATCTAATAATATTACCTTATTGGTAACAGGCATATTGATTGTTTCTTTCGTTACATTATGATGTATTAAAAAAAGGATTCCAAAGAATGCTATGAAGGCTATCCCTGTAAATATGTATTTTTTATTTAAAAAAATCACCACGTCTCATCACCCTGTATATGTATATGAAAAAAAATGCTAAAATATTCGAGCATCTTTCTAATTGTTTTGGGCATACTCTATTCTTCATTTAAATAATTTGACTCAATTGAATATTTCAAGTATACTTTCATCTCATCATTGACCTTAGAATCTAACAACTTTTTTCCTTGCAAACTATAACTTAAACTTTTTTGATATAAATTTTTAACATTTTATTCTGTCAAATATACAATGGCTATTTCACTATAATTAATTATATAATGCAGTAGCCATTGCTATGCATTATATAATATATCTATTCATAAAACCTTCCTCTTATTTCAATATTTCCTACTGTCAAGATATATTCTATATTACGAAAACCATCAACGTAAACCTGAAGCTTCATTCAGAAAAAAAATAAGTCAATGACTTTTTCAAACTCCATTGACTTATTTATCCTATAAAAAAACAAAGGCCCAAAACATTTTGTTTTAGGCCTTTTGTAAACTTTAAAATTATCTCTTAGAGAACTGTGGTGCTCTTCTTGCAGCTTTTAATCCATATTTCTTTCTTTCTTTCATTCTTGCATCTCTTGTTAAGAATCCAGCTCTCTTTAAAGCAGGTCTTAATTCTATATCTGCTTTAATTAAAGCTCTAGCTATACCATGTCTTACGGCTCCTGCTTGTCCTGTAAATCCGCCACCTTCAACTTTTACGATAACATCATATTTATTTGCAGTCTCAGTAAGTACTAATGGTTGCATAACATCTCTCTTTAATGTTTCATAATCAAAATAAGCATCTAAAGCTTTTCCATTTACTGTTATATTTCCTTCACCAGGAATTAATCTAACTCTTGCTATTGCATGTTTTCTTCTACCAGTTCCATAGTATTGAACATTTGCCATACCGAACTCCTCCTTTCAACGTAAATTAATTATATATCTAAGCTTTCTGGACTTTGAGCAGCATGAGTATGCTCAGGACCAACAAATACCTTTAATCTTGTCATCATATTGCTTCTTAATTTATTCTTTGGAAGCATTCCACTTACAGCATGCTTAATTACTTCTTGTGGCTTTTCAGCTAAAAGTCTTCTGTAAGGGATTTCTACTAACCCACCTACATGACCAGTATGATATCTGTATAATTTTTGATCTAATTTCTTTCCTGTTAATTTGATTTTCTCTGCATTCACAACAACAACGAAATCCCCACCATCTGCATGAGGAGTAAATGTTGGTCTATGCTTACCTCTTAATATTGTTGCAATTTCAGTTGCTAAACGGCCTAATGTCTTGCCTTCAGCATCTACTAAGTACCATTTTCTTTGTATTTCACTTGCCTTAGTAACGTATGATTTCATTGCTTTCCCTCCTTGCTATTATCTGCATTCACCGTATATATAAAGTCCGGGGCTAGTGGACTTATAAACACACTCTAGTACATTTTAATACATTGACCCGGGTGTGTCAAGGTTATAATATACTTTTTTCAAAAATAAACCTGTACTGGGAGCAGTATGTCCTCCTTTGCTTCTGTCTCCAGAAGCAACAATCTCTCTTAGAGGCATGTTTATTTTTCCTTTTCCAATATCAATTAAAGTTCCTACTATGATACGTACCATGTTATATAAAAATCCATTTCCTTCTATTTCCAAAATAATGATATCCTCTTTTTTCTCAAGGTCTACACCATATATCTTTCTAATCGTGCTTTTAACAGAAGATCCACTACTCATGAAACCTTTAAAGTCATGCTCTCCTATTAAAGACATAGCATCCTTTTTCATTTGATCAAAATCTAAAGGATGCGGTACATAATAGGTAAAATTTCTATATATAGGTCTTTTATAGTCACTATTTAATATTCTATATTGATAAGTTTTTCTTTTTGCATTGTATCTTGCATGAAAATCTAGGGAAACTTCTTTTGCCTCTATAATTCCTATATTTTCTGGTAATTTTGCATTGATAGCTTTTGATATTCTTTCTATGGGTATTTTCGTACTTGTTTTAAAATTCGCAACTTGCCCTAAAGCATGCACCCCAGCATCTGTTCTACCAGACGCTGTTAAGTTTGCTTTTTCACCTGTTATTTTAAATATAGCTTCTTCTATAGCACCTTGTATGGATAAAGCATTTTTTTGTTTTTGCCATCCGCCATAAGCTGTTCCTTCATATTCTATCGTAAGCATTATATTACGCATCTTATCACCTATATAAAACGAACACTAATGATTACAGCCATATACATGAAGGTAATCATATATCCGACATAGTCTCTTTTTTTCATTTTTATTTCTTTCATTCTTGTTCTATTTTCTCCTCCTCTATAGCATCTTGCTTCCATAGCCATGGCAAGTTCATCTGCTCTTCTAAAAGCACTAATAAAAAGTGGGACTAAGAGCGGAACTAAATTCTTTGCTCTGCTCATCAAATTTTTACTTTCAAAATCCGCCCCCCTCGCCATTTGCGCCTTCATGATTTTATCCGTTTCATCTAAAAGAGTAGGAATAAATCGTAAAGCAATGGTCATCATCATCGCAAGTTCATGAGAAGGAATTCCTATTTTTTTAAAAGGATCTAAAAGCTTTTCTATTCCATCTGTAAGTTCTATTGGAGAAGTTGCCAAGGTCAATAGAGAAGTTCCTATAATTAAGAATATAAGCCTTAAAACCATAAATGTTCCTTGTTTTAATCCTTCATAAGATATCTTCAATGGTCCAAGGGAATACAAAATCTTTCCTGGTGTCATAAACATATTAATCAATAAAGTAAATACTAAAATAAACAAAAGAGGTTTTAATCCTTTTAATATATAGTGAAAAGGAATTTTAGAGACTTTTAAAAGTATTCCTAAAAAAGAGAGTACCAATACATAGGGATAGAAGTCTTTTATAATAAATAAAGAAGCCATAAAAATAAAAGTTCCTATAATTTTTACCCTCGGATCTAACTTATGTATGATAGAATTCGTAGGATAATATTGACCGATGGTTATATCTTTTATCATTTTTTTCTACTCCTTATATAATCTAGTATTTCTCTTTTCGCTTCTTCTATTGTCATGATGTCCTCTTTTATGCTTAATCCTTTTTCTCTAAGTTTATTTGCAAGATCTAATACTTGAGGAATACCTAGACCTATTTCTTTTAATTTTTCTCCTTGTTTAAAAACATCTCTAGGGCTTCCCATTAATTCTATTTTTCCTTTATACATTACAATCAATTTGTTTGCTAGTTTTGCCATATCCTCCATACTATGAGAAGAAAGAATAATCGTCATATTATATTTTCCATGTAAAACTTTTATTTGATTTAGTATTTCATCTCTTCCCCTTGGATCAAGTCCTGCTGTAGGTTCGTCTAATACTAAAACCTCTGGTTTCATAGCAATGACTCCTGCTATTGCTACCCTTCTCTTTTGGCCTCCAGAAAGCTCAAAAGGAGATCTATCTTTTAACTTTGCATAATCTAACCCTACAAGCTCCATTACCTCTTTTATTCTTTTTTCAATCTCTTCTTCTCCTAGTCCTAAATTTTTCGGACCAAAAGCAATATCCTTATATATGGTTTCTTCGAATAGCTGATATTCCGGATACTGAAAAACTACCCCTACTTTTTTTCTTACCTGTGTAAGGCTGATATCTGGACTAGTAATATCTATATCATTAATTAAAATTTTTCCTGATGTAGGTTTTAATAGTCCATTTAAATGCTGTATTAAAGTAGATTTTCCAGAACCAGTATGTCCAATTAATCCCAAAAGCTCTCCTTTTTTTATTTCAAAGTTTACTCCATTTAAAGCCTTACTTTCAAAAGGAGTATTGGGATTATATACATGAAATAAATCCTTTACTACTATTGACATAAATTCATCACCATCTCATCTACTGTTAATATATCTGCTTGTATCTCTAATCCTTCTTTCTTAAGCTCATAAGCTAGTTCTGTCATGTAAGGCACATCTAGTCCTAACTTTTTTAAAGCATCTACCTGAATAAATACTTCCCTCGGTTTTCCCTCCATTACAATTTTTCCTTTTTCCATTACGATCACTCGATCTGCATCTACTGCTTCTTCCATGAAATGGGTTATATGAACAATGGTGATTCCTTCTTCTTTATTCAACTTCTTTATGGTATGAATAACCTCTTTTCTTCCAGAAGGATCTAACATGGCAGTTGGTTCATCAAATATAATACAATCTGGTCTCATAGCAATCACGCCTGCTATTGCCACCCTTTGCTTTTGACCTCCAGATAGTAAATGAGGCGCTTTATTTTTGAATTCATACATTCCTACAGACTTTAAAGCACGCTCTACTCTCATTTTTATTTCATTTGGATCTATTCCTAAATTTTCAGGTCCAAAAGCAACATCTTCTTCTACAATAGTTGCTACAATTTGATTATCTGGATTTTGAAAAACCATCCCTGCGCTTTGTCTTATATCCCAAAGATGCCCTTCTTCTTTTGTATTCATCTCTTTTACAAAAACATTTCCTTTTGTCGGCTTTAATATAGAATTAAAATGTTTTGATAATGTAGATTTTCCTGATCCATTGTGTCCTATAATAACTACAAACTCTCCTTTTTGAATATTTAAGCTTAAATCATCTAAAGCCTTAAGCTGCATTTCTTCTTGTGTATATTCAAAAGAAACGTTCTCTACTTTTATAATTTCCTTCATATTTTTTACCTTCCTTTGGCGTAAAATACAATCTAACTTATATTATATAAAAATAGAAGGGTTTTTGAAAGGGAAAAAAAATTATTCTTCAAAAAACAAAATGGGAATTAAGCCCCTTGCCTAATTCCCTTGTCATTACACTAACTCTATTAAAGCTGTTTCTGCTCCGTCTCCTCTTCTAACACCAATCTTAATGATTCTTGTATATCCACCATTTCTTTCTTGGTATTTTGGAGCTATTTCATCAAATAAGCTTTTTACTACGGTTTCATCTAAAACATACGCCATCACTTGACGTCTAGCATGAAGATCTCCTCTTTTTGCTAAAGTGATCATTTTTTCAGCCATTCTACGTGTTTCTTTCGCTCTTGTTACAGTAGTTTCTATTTTTCTATTCTTTAATAAATCTGTAACTAGATTTCTAAGCATCATGTTTCTATGCGCAGTTACACGACCTAACTTACGATACGTAGCCACATCTATCCCTCCTTTTCTTACTCTTCACTTGGCTCAAGTCCTAACCCTAATTCTTCAAGTTTTTGAATAACTTCTTCCAAGGATTTTTTACCTAAGTTTCTCACTTTCATCATATCTTCTTCTGTTTTGCTCGCTAATTCTTCTACTGTATTGATGCCGGCTCTCTTTAAACAGTTGTAAGATCTAACAGAAAGATCTAGTTCTTCTATTGTCATTTCTAGAACTTTTTCTTTTTTATCTTCTTCTTTTTCAACCATGATCTCGACATTTCCAACATGTTCTGTGAGATTTATAAATAGATTCAGATGCTCTACTAATATTTTTGCACCTAGGGAAATACCTTCTTGAGGGTTGATGCTTCCATTTGTCCAAACTTCAAATATTAATTTATCATAATCTGTTATTTGGCCTACTCTTGTATTCTCAATCTTATAGCTTACTTTTTCAACAGGCGTATAGATAGAATCTACTGGAATTACTCCTATAGGCATATCATCACTTTTGTTGTTTTCAGCCGGAACATAACCTCTTCCTGTACCAATAGTAATCTCCATGTTTAGCTTTGCATCTTTATCTAAAGTGGCAATGTGTAAATCTTTGCTTAATACTTCAACATCTGGAGGGCACATTATATCCCTACCTTTAATTACACCTTCACCTTGTGCTTCTATTTTTATCGTTCTATTACCTTCTCCATTGATTTTAGCAGATAATTCTTTTAAAGCAAGAATAATCTCTGTAACATCTTCTTTTACACCAGGAATAGTGGAAAATTCGTGAAGAATTCCATCAATTTTTATTGCTTTAACAGCAGCGCCTGGAAGAGAAGAAAGTAATATTCTTCTTAAAGCATTTCCTACAGTAATTCCATATCCCCTCTCTAGAGGTTCAACAATGAACTTACCATATTTACTATCTTCACTGATTTCAACAATTTCTATTTTAGGCTTTTCTATTTCAATCATTTAACAAACCCTCCTTAATTTTTATTAATCCACTGAGGGTAACCAATCCTATAATAAGGCTTAATCTATTACTTAGAATAAAGCTCTACAATTAAGTGCTCTGCTATTTCTAAATCGATATCTTCTCTATTTGGTTGAGCAACAATTTTGCTTTCCATTTTCTCTACACTCATGTCCATCCATCTTGGAGCAGTTCTTGTGTAGTTTTCAACAAGACCTTTAAATTTAGCAGAAGATCTAGAACCTTCTTTAACAGCAAGAACATCTCCAACTTCTACGATTAAAGATGGAATATTTACTTTCTTTCCATTTAATGTAAAGTGTCCATGTCTTACTAATTGTCTTCCTTCTTTTCTTGAAGAAGCTAGACCCATTCTATAAACAACGTTGTCTAATCTTCTTTCAAGCAGGCTAAGTAAATTTTCCCCTGTTATTCCAGGCATTTTTTCAGCTCTTTCATAAAGGTTTCTGAATTGTGTTTCTAAAACACCATATATTCTTTTCACTTTTTGCTTTTCTCTTAATTGTAAGCCGTAGTTAGAAACTTTCTTTCTACTTTGTCCATGTTGTCCTGGAGCAAAGTTTCTTTTTGCTATAGCACATTTATCTGTATAACATCTATCCCCTTTAAGGAATAATTTCATTCCTTCTCTACGGCATAGTCTACATACTGCACCTGTATATCTTGCCATTTATTACACCTCCTATTACACTCTTCTTCTCTTTGGTGGTCTACATCCATTGTGTGGGATTGGAGTAACATCCTTGATCATTGTAACTTCAAGTCCTGCAGCTTGAAGTGATCTGATTGCTGCTTCACGTCCTGCTCCTGGTCCCTTTACAAATACTTCTACTGTTCTTAATCCGTGTTCCATAGCAGCTTTTGCAGCAGTTTCAGCAGCCATTTGCGCAGCAAATGGAGTTGACTTTCTTGATCCTTTAAATCCTAATTGACCTGCACTTGCCCAAGAAAGTGCGTTTCCATGAACATCTGTTAATGTAACGATGGTATTGTTAAAAGTTGATTGGATATGGGCACTTCCACGCTCTATATTTTTACGTTCTCTTCTCTTAACACGAGTAACTTTCTTTTTAGGTTTAGCCATTTTATCTTCCCTCCTTACTTAGTTATTATTTTTTCTTCTTACGAGATACTGTTTTTCTTGGTCCTTTTCTTGTTCTCGCATTCGTCTTTGTTCTTTGTCCTCTTAATGGAAGACTTCTCATGTGACGAATTCCTCTATAGCATCTAATGTCTCTAAGTCTTTTTATGTTTAATGCTATTTCTCTTCTTAAATCTCCTTCAACGTTGTACTCAGCATCGATTACTTTTCTTAACATATTTACTTCTTCTTCTGTTAAATCCTTTATTCTTGTGTTAGGATTTATTCCTGCTTTAACTAATATTTGGTTAGAAGTAGTTCTTCCTATACCATATATATACGTCAAGCCTATTTCTGCTCTTTTATCTCTCGGTAAGTCTACTCCGGCAATTCTTGCCATATTTTTGCACCTCCTATAACTTAGGTTTAAAAATTAATCTTATAAAAATAAAATCCGAAGGCCAGTTTATTTCAAGGTTGTAAAGCTCTGATTATCACAGTTTAATATTATAATATATCTCCTTGGAAATTGCTAGCCCTATTATCCTTGTTTTTGTTTATGCTTTGGATTTTCACAAATAACCATTACTTTTCCTTTTCTTTTGATGATTTTGCATTTTTCGCAAATCGGTTTTACAGATGGTCTAACTTTCATACTTATCCCTCCTTAGACTACCTTTCCTAGTCTACTTCTTTCGCCAAGTAATACGTCCTCTTGTTAAATCATATGGTGAAAGTTCAACATTGACTTTATCACCTTCAAGTATTCTTATGAAGTTCATTCTAAGTTTACCTGATATGTGGCATAATATCTCATGCCCATTTTCAAGCTGAACTTTGAACATAGCATTCGGTAGAGCTTCTACAACAGTACCTTCTAATTCAATCACATCTTTTTTGGCCATTAACTAACCAAACCTCCAATCACAAAGACTAAATTAGATTTAGCCTTTTTAGCTCACTTCTTAAAAAAGCATTTGTAATTGCTTTCTCTTCCAAAATTCTATTTCTTAATTCTTCTGATATCGTATTAATCTTTGCCAAGTGTTTTATCTTTTTTTGTTTGGGTTTTTCGATTTTCCTTAAGTCTCCATCAGCGATAAGTACATATTCTTTATTGATTATTTTTATAATAAAGAACATTCTACCTTCATCTCTTCCTGATTTTGATTTGACCACTTGACCTAAACTTAAATCTTCTATCAGCAATATATTCACCTCATTTAACTGGATTAAAGGGCGGTCAAAATAAAAGGCTCTTCTCCAGTTATGGCTATCGTATGCTCATAATGAGCAGATTTTTTACCATCTATTGTTACAGCAGTCCATCCATCACTCAAAATCTTTATATGATAAGATCCTGCATTCACCATAGGTTCTATGGCTAATACCATTCCCTCTTGAAGTCTAGGTCCCTTACCTGGAGGTCCATAATTAGGAATCTGAGGATCTTCGTGAAGTTTTAATCCAATTCCATGTCCTACAAAATCTCTAACGATAGAAAAACCATTTTTTTCTACATGTTCTTGAACTGCATGAGAGATATCAGAAAGACGATATCCTACTTTTGCAAATTTTATACCTTCATAAAAACTTTGTCTTGTGACTTCTATCAGCTTTTTATCTTCCTCAGATATAGCTCCTACGCCATGAGTCTTTGCCGCATCTCCATGATATCCTTTATAAAAAGCACCTATATCGATGCTGATAATATCTCCTTCTTTTAACTCTCTTGAAGCTGGAATCCCATGAACTACTTCTTCATTGATAGAAGCGCATACTGATCCAGTATAGCCATGGTATCCTTTAAACGAAGGTTCTGCGTTATATTTTCTTATATTTGCTTCTGCTATTTCATCTAATTCTCTTGTCGTTATTCCTGGCTTTACCACTTCTCTTAAAACTTCATGGGTTTCCGCAACAATTTTACCTGCATCTTTCATAAGTTCTATTTCTTTGCCAGATTTTACAATGATCATTACTGTTCACTTCCTAATGCAGAGGTAATATCTTCAAATACTTTCTCTATAGATTGTTCTCCATTAATCGTAGAAATTATACCTTTTTTTGAATAATAATCTATTAAAGGCTTAGTTTGGTCTAAATAAACTTGTATTCTTTTGGATACTGTTTCTTCATTATCATCTGCTCTTTGGTATAATTCTCCTTCACAAATATCACATTTGTTTTCAACCTTAGGAGGATTAAATTCTATATGGAAGGTTGCCCCACAATCTTTGCAAATTCTTCTTCCAACCGCTCTACCTACTAATATAGATTTATCTACTTCTATATTAACTACTTGATCTAAGTTCATCTTTGTTTCGCTTAAAACTTTATCTAAAGCCTCAGCTTGAATTACAGTTCTAGGGAATCCATCTAATAAGAATCCAGTTTTACAATCTTCTTCTAAGAGTCTGGATTTTACGATTTCTACTACTAACTCATCTGGAACAAGTAGACCCTGATCCATATATTCTTGTGCTTTTTTACCAAGCTCAGTTCCCTCTTTTATGTTCTTTCTAAATATATCTCCAGTTGATATATGAGGTATTTTGTATTTCTCTACAATTCCAGTTGCTTGTGTTCCTTTTCCAGCACCTGGAGGTCCAAGTAAAATAAGTCTCACTTTTATCATCTCCTGGGTTAAATTTAGGCTCAAGGGGTTTTATCTCCCCTAATGCCTATTTTAAGAAGCCTTGATAATGTCTCATTAACATTTGTGCTTCTATTTGCTTCATTGTTTCCAGGGCAACCCCTACTACAATTAGTAATGATGTTCCGCCAAATCGAAATGGAATATTTCCAAGTTGAAGTATTAAAGTTGGAAGAGATGCAATAAGTGCTAAAAATATTGCTCCAACCAATGTAAGTCTTGTAAGTACATTATTTAAATATTCTTCTGTTGGTTTTCCTGGTCTTATTCCAGGTATGAAACCTCCGTAATTTTTCATATTATCTGCAACTTCTGTTACCTTAAATGTAACCGCAGTATAGAAATAAGTAAAGAATACTATTAGTAATGCTTCAAGAGAAGTATATACCCACACACCTGGACTTCCATTTGGTGATAACCACTTTGTTACAAAAGCTTGAAAATTACCTTTGAAGAAAAAAGATAATGTTTGAGGAAATGCCAAAAGAGAGACTGCAAATATTACAGGAATAACTCCTGCTTGATTTACTTTCATTGGTATATGGGTACTTTGCCCACCGTACATTTTTCTACCTACCACTCTTTTAGCATACTGAACAGGTATTTTTCTTGTTCCTTGTTGTATTGCGATAACCCCTATAATAATGGCTATTGCAACAACTGCAAATAAGATCAATTGTATTATATTAATTTGGCCTTCTTTAGCTAACTTATAACTTTGAACAAAGGCACCTGGTACCCTTGATATAATTCCACCGAATATAATCAAAGAAATTCCGTTTCCAATGCCTTTTTCTGTTATTTGCTCTCCTAGCCACATTAAAAATGCAGTACCTGCTGTTAAAGTTAATACTACAACGCTTATAGAAAAAGCATCTTTAGAAATTAATGCTCCTCTGAATAATCCTACACTAATACCGATAGATTGAATTAGCGCTAAAACGATGGTTCCATATCTAGTATATTGAACCATCTTCTTCCTTCCTTCTTCTCCTGATTTAGACAGCTCTTCAAAGCTTGGTATCGCTATTGTTAAAAGCTGTACGATAATGGATGCAGTAATATATGGAGTGATACTCAGCGCAAATATGGTAAATTGTCTAAAAGCTCCACCTGCAACTAAATCATAGAAGGAAAGAAGACCAGCTTGGTCAACTACCTTCTTAATATAATCCACATCAATTCCAGGCACAGGAATAGAAGATCCTACCCTAAACACCATCAGCATTATTAATGTATATAAGATTCTTTTTCTTAAATCAGGAATTTTCCAAGCATTTCTTAAGGTAGATAGCACCTAGATCACCTCTACCTTTCCTCCAGCCGCTTCTATTTTTTCAGTAGCGGATTGAGTAAACTTATGAGCTTTTATTGTTAACTTTCTCTCTAAGTTACCTTCACCTAAGATCTTAACACCATCTTTTTCTATCTTTCTAATAACGCCCGCTTCTTTTAACACTTCTGGTGTTATTTCCATGCCGTCTTCAAATGCGTTTAGTTTTTCAACGTTTACTAGTGCGTAAACTTTTTTAAATGGATTAGTGAAACCTCTCTTTGGAAGTCTTCTATATAAAGGCATCTGTCCACCTTCAAATCCTGGTCTTACTCCTCCACCAGAACGAGACCATTGACCCTTTTGTCCACGTCCAGCAGTTTTACCTTGACCAGTAGCTGTACCTCTACCTAATCTTTTTCTTTCTCTAACGGCACCTTCGGCAGGTCTTAACTCATGTAATTTCATGACTACACCTCCTTATCTTGACTCTATATTATTGAACCTCTACTAAATGTTTTACTATTTCGATCATTCCTCTAATTTGAGGATTATCAGGTTGTTCAACTACTTGTTCTCTCTTTTTAAGTCCAAGTGCTTCAACTGTTTTTCTTTGTTTAGGGTTTGTTCCTATTAAGCCTCTCACTAGCTTTATTTTTAGATTAGCCATTTTTTT
>SWCA01000205.1_pt1 | contig 13128 bp, 4 predicted proteins | sample 4692961 | NCBI WGS metagenome assembly SWCA01 (sample SAMN10267275, study PRJNA491770) | bioreactor metagenome | isolation source: DHS bioreactor inoculated with | place: Japan: off Shimokita Peninsula
TTGGGACACAAGGGATATCATCATTTCAAAAATTTGATATTTACCTAAGTGCCTCTATTTCCTGTCGCATATATCTTAATTCATCGTAAAACCAGTTGTATTCTTCTCCTTCATCAAAAAGCTCGTAATCAATACCATTGTCTCGCCAACCTACCTGCGTAGCATAAAATACGTAGAGCCACCATTTGCCTTCACGTTTACATACCAATGTTTGGGGTATTTGATTGGCGTCAATTCCCGGATCGGGTGGAATGGTGTATAGTTTTTCCCATTTAATTCCATCATTTGATTTTGCTACCATTATTTGCCTGCTTTGCCACTTACTCGGTTCTTTGCCTTCAGGTGCTGAGGCTTCGTAACCTGAACCATCGGAAAAACTATAGTAAACCGAATCGAAACAGACCATTTCCGGATTGGGCCAGTTGGAAAGCAGTGGTTCATTCAAATCATTTACAAACTCGAATTTATCATTTATAAAATCACCCTTATTTTCTGCTAGACTCACCAACATACCGGGAACCTCCGCATTAATGTAATCAAAGTATAGATCCCACTTATTATGTTTCTCATTCCAAAGCAAACAGGGACGATGAAAATCTCCAATTCTTTTCGGAGATGGTTTTGGGGGAAATACCTCATCTTCTATTGCCATCAATAAGGGCTTATCTGTTTTTTTCCAATGAATACCATCAGTAGAAGTTGCCCCCATCACACAACACACAATTGACCACGGATACCCTTCCGTTTCAGGAAAAACATTGGAAGTAGCACTGTATGCCATGTAATATACCCCGTCCTTCAGAACTACTGAAGGATCACCGCAATGGTAACTGTCGTAATACTTGTTTTTAATATCCGGATCGCCATGAATAACGGGTTGCCATTTTTCGTTTTGCTCATCCGCATCCCAGGTTCCGTCTTTGCAATACACTTCCCAGTTGTCCAAATCCTTCGACCGTGCAACATATATGGCATCGCAACCAGTGAAACCTGGATTGCACAAAGCTTCAATCCAGCCAAAAAACCACATCATGTATGGATATTCATTATCGTTAGTTTCGACAACGCAAGGCTGGTAAGCATGCATAAAACCTTTTAAAACGGGTTTGTTAGTTCTTTCCCATTTTTCCAGCGGAAAATCTATTACTTCATTGGTTTTCCCTTTTTGTTTTCTTACACACGTCTGGAACATAACTGTAAGACCAATACATAGGAGTAAAAATATTTTTATTCTCATGATATTTTATTCATTTATCAGCACTTACGGAAATTATCAGAATCGCATCCAGTTAATTTAATGAAGTGCAATCCAAGAATAAAGCTTCAACATTTATCACTTTGTCAGCATTTCTTAGTTTTCCCTTGCCAGATTCTCCCAAAAAACGAATGTATTTTTTGCATAATCTCAGCCTAAGTTAATCCAACCCTTCACATATATAGCCATCGGTGTTTTCGGTATAAGCTGCCGGAATCGCCAACTCTTTACTAAAATGCTCACACAACTGTTTGCTCATTTCAAATTGTACAGGAACCCAATCCGGCTTCCCTTCAATTTTGCCAAAGGCTCTTAACACGCTTTCTCTTGAATTCCTGTATAATGATTTTTGTTTTTTATTTCTGTGTGATTATCGTAATCGGTCCCAACAATCCGGAACTCTGCAAGGGAGAATCTTTTGTATAATGTTTCCAAGTCGTAAAAGTATATCGTTTGCTGGGTCTCTCTTCATCTTTAAGTACCCATTCCGGCCATTGACCATCAACGATACCATCATCTTCATACGCTTCATCACCTATTAGTCGGTTTCCCCATAGATTGACCACCTCAATTTCCAGATGGTTATTTTTCTTTTGTACGGCATCCGTAATTTCTACTTCCAGTGGTGTTGTCCAAATAATACCAAGATCTTTTCCATTCAAATTAACCCGTGCCATATTGTTAACCTTACCAAGATTGAGGAATAGCTTATCTCCCTTACCGGCCTGCGCGCAATCAAAAGTTTTGTAGTAAGTTGCTTTACCCGAATAGTGTTTAATTCCTTCTTCTGGCCTGTCAATCCAATCTTCCAGTTGATCAAAAGTCACTTTTTCTGGTCCTCCCCATTTAGGATCGAAAGCAAGTTCCCAGCTTCCGTCAATGACCTGTACTCTCTTTTTGGAATAAAAATTCCTCTGCCCTTCAATTACTTGCTGCTCTGAGGTTTTGTTGAACACAATTACGTAAGCCTCATATTTTTCGAAGTGCAAGGGTATACTTGTAATACCGTCTTTGACAGAATACTCAGGTAACGGACGAATTTCCCCGGTCATAGGATTCCATAACTCCGGGGCTCCCTCCCCTATGCGAAATTTACATGTAACATTTGTTTGTGCATTGGTTCTGTTCGACACAAAATACAAGTCTGTCTCCGGCATTTTTTTATGAATATAACGGACGGTTCCGTCCGCAGTAAAATCAGGTTGTACTCCAATGCTATTCAAATAATTTGCTGTAGTTGTATAGTTGGGGTACAATTCGTCTCCGTCGGGATTTGAATAGTTTCCTCCCCACAATATTTTGCCTTTCCCATATAAAATCTCTGTTTCATTTTCCGGTATCTTAAAACTACCCCACATTTTTTCACTTAAGCTTTTTACCTCCTTGTCGCAAGCAGGATAATTTTCAAGGCTGGGTGAATACAAGGCAGGATGCCCAATAATTGTAGCACCTTCTTTTACAAGCGATTCTATTTTTGACAGCAGTTTGGGCGTCATGGAAGTGATTTGAGGTAATACCAAAATTTCGTAGGAGGCGCCACCTTCAAATACAACTTTTCCATTTTTAACACTTGCCCGCTCCATTAATATCCGTGGGCTACATCCATCAAAATTGTAGCCTTTCCTGTCAGGCATAAATTCTTTTTTGCTTTTTCCGGCACCCTTTACAATGGCATCTGTTTCAGGATCGAAACCAAACTCAGAATATTCATCCAGGTATTCATTACCATCAATTGCTGATGAAGGAGGAAGAAAAACATGTGGTGCCCCCTCTCCAATTAAATACAGAATATCAGCTACACCTTTTCCCTGTTGCAACATGGCCTGGCTGCGTGCCACGTATTTATGGTAAGCTCCTGACATGTCCCACCAGGTTTGCCCCCTGTCCCAATGTACGCCATAAGGTCCCATGGTCATACCCGGTCGATATTGTTCTCCAATGGCTTTGTGCGCAAAGGTGTGATAAACCAATCGATTAATACCCGAACAAAATGCCCAATCATTTTGATTTTTTATGGAGCCTGGATAACTTTTCCATGCTACCAGATGAGAGGTAAATGCTTCGGCTGCTAACACAGGTCGTCCATATAAGTTGGCAATTGAAGTCGCTTCAAAGGTGCTGAAACCCGTACTAAAACCAAAACCTTTGTTCCAAAATTCAGCCATAGGCACATCGGCATAAGAACCCAAATCCAGATCGGTATTGGGATTCATATCGTAAGGTTCAATGGATAAACCCATGCCATATTTGCGGCCAAAGTCTTTAAAGTATTGAACATGATTTTCAAGGATCAGTTCTTGCGAGACCATTCTCAAATCCCATAGGAAGCGTTCACTTTTTTCAACATCACCCACGACCATGCCGGTATAAACGGGCAGGTATGGCAAGGGATCATAGCCTTTCAGCGCTTCAAATTTCTTCCTAAAATCATCGGTCCAGTTTTGTGCTCCCATTTCCCAACTGTCCAGGTGGATCATTTTCCAACCCCCTTGTTTTGTTGAATCGGGCCGCACTTTTTCAATAAGTGGAATCATAAAAGTCTCCAGGTGATGTTTCATGGCATCGGCACTCATTTTATCGGCTTCGAAACCCAAACCGGGCATGGGTGCCGGACGGGTTATTGCACCATTATTACGACGACCAAAGCGCATAACGGTCCACTCACCTTCAGGAGCTTCCCAGTTTAGTGTGCCATCTTCCTGCATGTATTCGGTAATATCGATAACACTCCCGACCGGAACACCAACATTATTGCCATCGAAATTTTCAGCCAATACCGAAGGTTCTTCAAAATATTGTCTGACTCCTTCCTGCGAACTGTATGGAGGGCGATAATACAATGCCTTCTCGTCGATATCTTTTATCTGGCTTTCATTTTCAGGGCTGGGGAAAGCAATCACGGCTACATCTTTGTAATAGGCTTCCCACTTTTCCCGTAAATCAGGAGTAAAACCACCCAACCCAAAAAACGGATTGCGTCCTTTGGGGACCTCTAACTTTTGTGAAACTTTGGAAGGGCCATTCACTGTATGTTTGCTTGCGACCAGGTGCTGCATGGATTCTTCCATTTTTACCCATGGGCCGCCACTACCCGTCCAACCGGGACCGGCCCCCAATGTTAAAACCATGCCCAGTCGTTCACACTCTTTTACGGCATGGACAAAATTCTCCTGCCATTCTTCGCTCAGGAATTTCACAGGACCTTGCGGCACACCCACGTTTACTTCCAAAAAAAGTACATGTTCAATTCCAACTTTTTTCATAGATTCCAGATCAGCAGTCATTTCACCTTTGTCCAGGTTGCCATCCATAAAATACCAGTACACACCCGGTTTAGCCGAGTTAGAAGGATTCTGAAATGCTGATTTCAATACATCGTAGGCATCGTTTTTTTTCCCACACGATGCAAAAAGCAGCATAAATACTAATAGAATAATCCTTATTTCTGTTTTTTGTACATGCTTTTTCATTCAAATATTTTTATTAATTAGTAGTTTATTGTATCAATCTGTCATGACCAGTGAAAACCCAAAATCCGTTGATCAATGAGGCCGATAATCGCAGTAAATCATTACTAAAGGAGACTATGCTTGATTGTTTGGTATACTGATCCTTTTCGTTAGCGATTAAAAGCGAATACTAAAAGAGTATCTTCCGGAATTCACATTTATACACAGTAAATTATTATTTTTATTCAGCACTTGCATATCGTCATTATCCTGAAACACTTTATTATCAACTAAAATTTGACTTCCATTTTCGGCAGGTATATATAAAATTGCAGAACTATTAGCTGGAATCTCTACTTTCCAATTAATAGAATTCTCCGATTTATCCCATTCACTTTTCACAATACCATAAGGTGTTTCGGTTTTGGCTTTTACGTAATTCAAATCAACATTGAAATCAGGCTTCATGATAATTTTTTTGAAACCAACATCTTCCTTGTCTGTTTTAATGCCCGCTAAATTCTCGTAACACCAGATTAAATAATCGCCCAAAAGCATGACATGATTCCCTGAATTCATTGCAGGATTAGCCGTATTTCCATTCCACAGTTCCCAAATAGTAGTAGCTCCATTTTTTACCATATACCCCCAACTCGGATAGGTTTCATTGGAAGCAATTTTATATGCCAAATCATTTCTACCATAAGCATTAAGTCCTCTCATTAAATATTGAATACCAATTAACCCAACACCAACGTGTGAGGAATCTCTGACTTCGATCCTCTCTGTCATGTTATAAAACACTGTCTCCTGGTACTCAGAAGGAACCAAGCCATGCTTAAGAGAAATTAAGTTGGCCGTTACCGTATTGTTGTCATAACAACCTTTTTCTTTATTTAAAAATGTTTTATTATAGGCTTCCTTAACTTTTTGAGCCTGTTGTTTAAAATATTGTTCATCTTGCTTTTTGTCCAGTATTGAAGCGAACCTGGACATTCGGTTAAGCAAATGATAATAGAAACTTGTTGCCATCAAGCCTCCATCGGTTATTCTCTCCGGATCTTTTGAATGAATCAAATCAAGGGATTCAGGAGGCATACACCAGTCACCATACACATCCTTAGTTAGGATATAATCCTCCATGTAATTACTGGACATATATTCCAACCATCTTTTCATTGAAGAATAGTGATTTTTAAGTGGGCGTTGATCTCCTCTTTGCTCAAATAGCATATTGGCAGCAAATATGTACGCAGCCGGCCAGGTAATATTATCGCTGTAAAAGGGCCAGTAATTTGGAGCAACATCAGGCAAGCTACCTGATTCACGTTGGGAGTCTTCTATATCCTGTAGCCATTTTTCGTAAAGAAGTGTGTGATCAAAAATAAAACTCTCGCCATATGAACCTGTTGCCCTGTCGCCAAGCCATGGCATTCTTTCATCTCTTTGGGGGCAATCGGTTGGAAAACTGCGATAGTTCCCCATGATTCCCCACACCGCATTGTTATAAATCTGATTGAGCGTCTGATTTGAAGTTTCAAACTCCCCAATCGTTTTCATTTCGTCATAGTTTACTTGCCCTGTCAGATCCTTCAGTCGAGGCATGGAATCGATCCCCGATATTTCTGCATATCTAAAACCTTGGTAGGTGAATGTTGGATTCCATTCAAAAACCCCATCTACTTTAGGTGTATATCTATTTGTTACTTCCGCTCCACGTAAGTTGTCCATATAAAGTGATCCATCATCATTTAAAGTTTCAGCAAAACGCATTACTACCGCGTTATCCTTTGTACCATACAAATGAACTTTTAACCATCCCACCATGTTTTGCCCCATATCGACAATGTATTTTCCATTCAGTTTTGTTATACTAACTGGTTTAATTTCTTTCATTGTCCTGATATTTGGATTCCGTTGTGCTATTAACTTACCTCCAGGTTCTTCCACCTTTTCCGCCTCAATCCAATTACGATCATCGAAACTATGATTTGTCCATCCCTGAAATTCTAACCTTGAATCATATTCCTCTCCATCAAACTCATTATTGGAGACAATAGGACCTCTGAGGTTTAATTTCCATGAAGCATCACTTACTATCGTTTGAGTCTCCCCATTTTCGTATTCTATTTCCATTTGCATCAGGAGCTTTGGAAAACCGAAGTGTTTAGCAGGAGGAACTCCATATCGTTCATCTAACTTATTTCTTACTGTAAAATATCGCCCATTCCCTAGAACAACACCAATGGCATTAGAACTTTGAAGATGTTCCGATACATCATAGCAATTATAGTTTACATGTTTTGTATAGTCAGTAGCTGTGGGAGAAAAAATATCGGCACCGATTTTTTCACCATTGATGTAACATTCATACATACCTAAACCACATATGTAGAGATGTGCAGAACGAACATTTTCTTTGAGAGTAAATTCTTTTCTTAAATACCTCGCAGAAAGTCTTGTATTGACAACGTCGTAAAGTTCTTCCCCTTTATTAGTTAAGCTGTCAAGACCAATCCAGGAAGCATTCCAATCTTTTTCTTCCAGAAATGCCATTCTCCATGAGTTTATATTACTCCAATCCGATCTTCCCTTATTTGTCCATACTTTTACTTTCCAAAAATATTCTTGTCGCGATTCCAAATCTTCGCCCTGATATTGAATAAAAGTTGATTTATCTGACTTGATTTTCCCCGTATTCCAAACCAGGTTTTTTTCATGGTATAAATCCTCCCTTGATTTGGCGACAACAATTTGATATGCTTCCTGCCTGATATTATTTTCTTCTACTCGAATTTTCCAAGACAAACGGGGATTTGCAAGATCAACACCTACAGGATTGGAACGCAGTTCTGTCTGAAGGTCAAGAAATATGATTTCAGGACTACACCCTGATGTGATCCAAAATATCACCAGCAGACAAAGAATCTGTTGAGGAATTACTTTTTTTATGATTTCTATTATCATTTTGTTTTTATTTTTCCTATCGTCCATATTCAACCTGTTCACCGCATGACCAGGCTTCTAAAACATCATTCAACGATCAGCTTTTTAACAAATCCGCCTTCCTTCCGAATCCCTCGCAGGACATACAATCCTGGTTCCCAGTCGCTAACATCAATCTCCAATTCTTTAAAAGGGTGATGACTGGAATAAATCATTTGTCCCGTGAGATTATAAACTTCAACGCTTGAGGATTCAGATGCCTCAATACGAACGCTATTATTCGCCGGATTTGGGTAAACCTTTACAAAATCTGAATTCAATCTATTCTCACTCAAATCTGTCGTTGCGTCCTTTGGACTAAAGTTGTAATTAAAACGCCTGTCTGGAGCTGATTCTCCATCCGTAAAGAAGTCGGAAATATCATTGAGGTGTTGAGGATTATCTGCCCACTTGAAATAAAATTCAGGGGTGTCATCTTTCATATTCATTGCAGAACGCGGAATACCAATTTCCATTTCGTTTCCACGAAAGGCGAAGGGAGCAGCAACTTCATTTCCCCACGCCGATCCTGTCCATTGCGTTAAGGTGGTTTGTGTTGACGAGTTTACATTCTTATTTATCAGGTAATCATAACCTTCCCAGCCGGTTTCCTTGTTCTTGTCAGCATCAATAAACAACAACATCCAGTTGGGATCGTCTGAAGGACTTATGTCCCTCAATGTTTTCACGTAAAAATACAAGCTGTCGTTATCATATCCGACCTTGCTACTCACGATATCATTTCTTCCAGTTGTGTTGATATATTCCAATCCACCGTATCCATTGTGTTTTCGATGGCGGGTGTCTCCTATGGCATCGCGGAACTCGTTTGGGAGCTGTTCCCAGTCACTAAAATCATTATCGACACTTAAATTGCTTATTCCTTTATTGATTGAGTGTTGACGTACTCCTTTATACCTTCTTATGTTCTGCACCATCTGCATGTAGTAGTTGTCTGTGTAGCCATCTTTCATCGGTTGAACACACCGGTTAAATTCAGCATTATACTGGTCAACGAAATAATAAGGACTGTTTCGACGCATAAATGGATTTACGAGACCATCATGGTATTTCCCGGCAGTCCATTCATTCCAGTCGTTGATATAAATAAATTCAGGATCCGATTGAATCGCTTCATCCCAACGTTCCTGAAAATATATTCCGTAAGCTTCCGGGTTTTCGACGGTTTTGTTTAACCAAGGAACATAAGTCGATTTTGGCATATCATATTCATTAAGCTCCGGTTCACCATTTACCCGACTCCATGATTTGCCAACCAATGAGGATGGATGTTGGGCTGGCGTTACTGCAGCCTGTTCATTACGGCCATTATGTGTGGCCACCAAATCGTCGGGATCCATGTTTTTTACATTGACATCATCCATTTGGTAGCCAAAGCTCCAGTTATCTTCCGTGCCAACGTATCGTGTTCCTGCCCAGTTATAATACCCCCACCACATATTCCGTTTTGTAAAAAACTCTTTTACTTCCTGGGTGTAGTCTGTCAAGAATTCTTCTGTATAATAGGGATCTCCATAATGAGGATTACTTGGATTGGAAACCGCGTCTGGATCATAATTAGGATTTGGATTTGTATATCCACCTCCGGTAGCATCAACAGATGGATTGGCGTTGTACAGCAAAAGGGGTTTGTCGTCCCAATAAAACCAAAGGTCTTTATAACGCTCGGTTTTATAAAACCAATCATAAAGGTCTTGAACAACCGTAATAACCGGACCATTAAAAGCCCAAAAACAGAACTTTGGCACTTGATTTCCTTCCGCCTTTATTTTCTGCATCGTTTTAAAAAGCACTTCCCATTCGTCCCAATATCTTACGGCATTGGTCACATCCATTATCAGTACATCCACTCCTGCATTGGCAAGCATGGCCATATCTTTACGAATTACATATTCATCCTGACTGAGGAAATACCCCATTTCAGGTTCACCCCAATGGAAACTATTTGTTGCCCAAAGCGGATGGTAGGCATCGAATCGGGCACTGGGATCAGCCTTCAGGATTTTTGTTACATCTGCAGAATAAGGACTTGTGAAATTTGTATGGTGTCCTTGAGTATGCCAGGTGATATAAAAAATTCCAACAACACGTCTTTTATCATCTTTAGGCTCACCAACATCGTCATAATCCGGCATTCTTCTGCCGAGCGCATCGGTTGCAACCCATGTATCTGTGTACAAATCTCTGTAGGGACTTTCAAATATGATCGTGTCAGCAGGATTGAATACTTCGGTTATATCATTATACTGAATGGTTGCACGGTACAATCTTAATAAAGCATCTCGTTGAGCAATTGCTACATGCCCAGTTGCTTCAACCTCCATTCCGGCAAAACTGCCCATAGTTTGCATACTCGCATTATACACCGTACCGGAAGTATATAGATCCTCGTTTATATCATCCAGATCGATTCTTATGAAAGGAGATTCATTGTAAAAAACATAAATGCTTGTCCCAAAATCTTCTATTCGTAACGTTTTTCGATCAAAGAGACTGTTGACACCATTTGGTTTCGGAACATAAATACGAGTAAACGCAGTACCTCCGCCAGCCCCTTTATCTTCCCCCGAAAACTGAACAATCATTGAATTGCCATCACTGGTGGGATAAAAAGCTATTCCCTCCCGGTTGAAACCAGGATCGTGGTCGGGTTCCTGTATGCTTTCCGTCAGATTCGCTATGCGAATAACAACACCTCCTCTGTTTGAGCCATTTGAATAATCATAATCGGCTTCAAAAATGTAAGGTTGGGCATATTTCTCTTTAGAACACATCACCCGTTTTTCAATCCATTTGAATTGTAAGGCACCAGTTGAAATATCACTGGCGTCAAAAACTCTGCTTTGTAACGTATTCCACTGGTTATAAAACGTAAATCGTTCCCATCCGGAAGTAGAATTGAATTCCTGACTGTATCTATTTTTATAATCAGTCGCTGGACGTTCGTCCCAGGATTGTGCGCCAGCCGATGAATAGATTAATAGAGTCAATAACAGTATTTGTTGCCTAAAGCTAAATTTTCTTCCCATATCAGATAGTTTAAAACATGAAGGTTTATTCCGATTTATTCGGGATAACAAGTTTCAACGTATTTCTTACTTTTACTTTTCCATTTTTAGATGCTTTTACTTCTTTGGGGATTTGAATACTAACAGGAACGGCTGTATTTAAAACGTATTCAATGTTATTCCCTATTTTAACCCATTTTACAGAAATTACATTTCCATCGGGTAAGGGCACTTTACCTTCAGCATCAGTTAAATGACCAGCATGTAAGTTAAAATCGAAACTATTGGACTCTTTGTCAAAAGTGGGATGTAAACCCAGGACATACCTGGATAATTGCCATGTCGGACATCCCGACCACTGATGACAATGCGACCAGCGAGTATCAAACACTTCAAGCCACGTGGTGCGGTTGTCTTGCAAAGCCCACCCCCAGCTCTTGCGGTACTGGTCAAGTACAAAATCCATCTCGCCATTTTCAATCAGCAATGGGAAAACATAATGGGCAAAATATGGCGTGATTAATTGAGGATTATTAGCGTCGGGGTCGCTTAACCTTGGAGCATCCGGATTATTTGGAAAGCAATTAAGAATATGTTGTTTGATATATTCAATACCATGTTTGTTTTGGTTTTTGGGTATAAAACCGGTCAGCATTCCCAATACGGTACGGTGATATCCAATTGTATCCCAGTTATATTCAGGATTGGAATGTCCTGCAAAATACCTTGAAATGATCGATGATATTTCCTTTTTATACTTTTCATATATGAATGCTTCCTCCCTTTTATTCAATAATTTTGACCATTCTACCATTTCCTGTAAAGCAATATAGTAGTGTAAATTTAAAGACATGTCAGAAGAGCCCTCGTTTGCCACATACCCCCAGTCAACAAAAGGCCAACCTGCATCATTTGAAAGACCTTCCGTAGTTAAATGCAACTGGAAACCAGCTATATTTCTTTGTGCATAAGAATATAAATCTTCGATAATAGATTTATCTCCCGTAAATCGGTAATAGTTCATGCAGGCGTGTACCCATTGTGCTGAAAATGTTGACAAGAAGGCTTCATTGCCGGGACTCAGGCCTGCAACAAATCCATCGCTATTCGCGCAGTGGGCACTCTGAACCAGTCCGCGGCGACAAATTTCCACATCGGAAAAACCAACGCTACCAATTGACAAACCAACAATGCCAAAATCACCGAGCCACTGTCCTCTTTCGCGCGTAGGATTGTCAACAAGAGCATCTTCGGCACACGATTTATAAGTTTCAATGCCTGTTTGCCAAATCCTGTTTAATAATTCATCGTTTGATTGGAATTCCCCCTCCTGCTTATCGTAGTATGACCGTACGATGAATTTTTCTTCCATGAAACTGATTTTTTCAGGTTGGGCCTTAATATGGATTTCCACAAAACGTCCTCCTTTGGGAACAAGGGGGAAAAACTCCTGTTTGCCGCCTCGAGCTACAAAATGGTCCAGATTGTATGAATCACTTAAAGACAATGTTATCCATGGAGCGACCCTTCCATGACTCAAAAACTCGCTGTAGGCAAATTCTACGATTGCTCCTTCAGGTAGATCCAATATGAATTTTGGTCGGGACAGTTGCACTTTGCCTAGATCATAACGCTTCCAGACTCCTTGCGGAGGCAGCTTTTCACATTTCAAGTCTCGCAGGAAAAAACGTGCAGAAGGATTGTCTTTTTCATAACCGTAAACCTCAGCCAATTTACCTTCTGCTATGGATTCCGGAAAAAGTTCAAGCGATTTAACTTCACTGATTTTTGATTTTTTTAAAGGGCCTATTTCCCGCTGAACTTCAACAGGTGCATCCCATGTCGTATCATCAAAATCAATATCCTTCCAGTTTTCTGGTATTTTCCTGGTATCTAACCATTCAACCCACCCCAACTGTGCACTAATTAGAAACATCTGATTTTCATACCCTTCCAACTCTTTGCACTTCCAGAAAACAGGAATTTCCTTGTTTGTATGTAGAATTCTACAGTAAAAAAAAGGCTGAATAGCTTTTAGCATCCGGGTATCAACACCATCATAATGTACCTGTACAGCAAGGAAATGTTTCCCTTTTGGAAGTTTAACCTTTTTTGACTGATACTCCGGATACATGGGGCTGTAACGATCAGGCCCCTCGTAAAAATAATTCCCATCCAGCCAAATTACATACCAGGACGCTCCGCAAAATTGCATTTCAAGCTCGGTCGTTTCACTCAGTGAAAACGTTCCGCGAAAAGCCAAATGACTATCTTTTAAAGCCTTCCCCTCATCCTGCCACAATAGAGAAGCATCAGTCGTAATTTGAGCCTGACTGCTATAAAACAAACTTATTAGACCGGAAACTATGAGCAGAATATTTCGATACGAACTTCTCATTAACCTGGTTTT
>SWCA01004815.1_pt1 | contig 13086 bp, 7 predicted proteins | sample 4692961 | NCBI WGS metagenome assembly SWCA01 (sample SAMN10267275, study PRJNA491770) | bioreactor metagenome | isolation source: DHS bioreactor inoculated with | place: Japan: off Shimokita Peninsula
CCATCGTCGTGTTGCAGGTTGAGCAGCCCGGAGGCAGCAAGAGTCATTCGCTGAAGTATTTCTTTCGACCGGTAATATTTTGATTCAGGCGAAACATAGCTGCACATCAGGTTTTGTATCAGGTCTGAGGTCTGAATGGGCGACACCACGCTATCGCCATCGAATACAGCCCCGTAATAAACTGAATTCTTGTCTGTCCACTGCTTGTTTAAAGCATAGGTTATGTTGTTGTCATTCAGTTTTATAAGCTCCGAAAGCAATTCCTTTTTGTTGTACGGAGGAACGATCGCACTTGCATTTGCAAACAGGAATATTAGTAAAACAGAGCATATTTTCTGACTGGTTTTATTTTTGATGTTGATCATCGTGTATGGTTTTATTATTTGGTTTTAAAACTTCCGGTAATGTATTTTTCCATGATTGGCTTCCCGATTTCAATGTCATCAACATTGAAAAGAAAATCTTTGGGTAGTGGCTTGGGATTGTAGTAAGCGAATCTTTTTTTTCTGACAATATCGGCCTTTACACCCAATTTTCCTGAAGGTGTTGATACCGAGACATCCACAATTCCGTCTTTTTCATTGATCAAAACCGGAGTTTTAAGCACTTTCTGCCTTAATTTTGAAAAGTCGGCATCACTGGTTATTTCTTCTTCCACCTTCCACCACATGGCAATGGCGCCTTTCCCGTTGTCAGCATGTTGCAGCGTTAACCGCAGTCCTTTGTTGCTGGCCATTTTAAAATTCTCGCGGTTGGGCTGATAAATAAAACCGTCGTTGTGAAGTGTCATTTTTGCATTTTTACCGGCATCGTCCCACAAAATGCGGATGGCAATTACTACGTCTTCGAATTTGGCAAAAAAGGTATTTGTTTCGTCGAATGCAACTTTGCCGCCTGCTTCAGGAACAGTTGTTTTTCTATTCCCGATCCATATTTCATCAAATGCATTGGGCAAAATGATAGTTGAATTCAAATAATCGTAAATGCAGTTATGGTCTTTCACACCTGCCGCCAGCATCACAAATTCTCCTTTGTTTTGTGCCGACTGCATAAAATACATCAGATGGCGCGCTTTCTCCCAGCCACCGTTCGACGGGTAATTGGCTGGCATCATGTGTTTCATCTTTTCGCCCATTCCTTCGGCCGACCAGGTTCCGTAGTGGTCGTTCCGGCCCTCCATGTTGTAGGCAATATTTAGCATTTGCGGAACCCGATCACTACTCAGGTAAGCCACAAACGCTTTGTCGTCAGGGCTGTACGATTGGTTTGACGAGGCTATTGAAACTTTTTTACCCACATAGTCGCAACTGTATGAATTGGCGATGCTATCCCAGCGCTGAACGATAAACCGGTTCGGGCGGTTCATCAGCTCTTTTTGCTGTGTGCTCAATCCCGTTTCGTTCAGTATAGAGAAACATATCTGATGAAACAAATGGTTGTTCGTGTTTTCCCCGCCAAGCAACGGATTCATGTATTTTTCCTCCAACAGGTCGCGGCCAAAAACACGGTTGTAGTCGCGACTGTGGGCTCCACCCAAAAATCCTCCGCGTTGGTTGTAATGCGAACTCAAATCAATCATGAAAAAATTTATTGCATCGGTTGCTTTGGTTCGGATATCTTCATCTGTCGAATACTTTTTGATCAATGCCAGCGATTCGAGATCGACACCGCAATAAGTTGGGCTGTCGTACTCGCGGTTACCAAACCGGGCCACATGATTGAGCCAGATGTTAAACAATTTGCGACCTTCTTCAACCACCGATGGCTGCTTGTAAACTTGCCCGAGCGCCACCAGATTCCATATTTTCATCAGGTAAATGTTGGTGTACGAGATGCGAACAGGTTGATCCCGAACACCATGGAGGGCGAATTCAAATATTCCGTCCAGCGTTTTTCGTGCTTCCGTAGAAAGCCGGTCGTCAAACAGGATTTTTATCAGAATACCATATTGAACGCAAAACTGAACATTGTTGCCATCGCCCACGTCTCCACCTGTTTCATTCCAACCCCAATACACATTGCCGAAACTCGGTGCATTTTTATCGGTAATAACTCTTGTTTGCACCAGTTTCAGCACCCATTCTGTTTGTTGGTTGGTCAGGAATCGCGTGTCAAGAGCATCAAGCAAAAACAAAAAACAATCGCGTACGCCCAATCGGGGTGGAGATTGCTGCAAAGCTGCCCACTCAGCTTCCATGCTTGCCCTGCGCGCTGCAGGATCGGTCATTCGGGGAATTTCAGTAGTTGTACTGTGCGCAAGCAGCTGCAGCTGGAAAGCGCAGAGAAGGCAAATGAGAATTAAAATGGTTTTCATATTGGGTTATAATTTGGTATTATTCATTACTAGACTTTTACATGAGGCGCATACAAAATGGATGTTTCAAATTTTATTTTTTTAATTTTTCATATTCCAAACCTAGCATGATGTACGCGCCAATGGCATAATTTACGCCTTCTTTCGTTTTTCGTCCGAAATAATAGGCCCGGTCGCCAATGCAGGTTCCTTCACAAACCTTGGTCGGGATCACGTAGTTGCCCTCTGTTCGGCTGGCATGTTTTTTTAATCCTGACCAGGCTTTTTCAACAACAGGCAAAAACTGCTTTTTATTCAGGACCTCCAGATCAATTCCGATCGCCATGCCATAAGCAAACATGGCTGTGCATGAACTTTCCGGATAGTTGTCTTTGTTGTCGGGGTAGATGGGCAACTGGTACCACATTCCGGTTTCTTTATCCTGAAGGGTGGGCAGCTTTTTGGTTATTTCGCGCAGTTCTTTTGCGAATGCCTTGAAATACGGTGAATTTGCCGGGACTGTTTTCAGTGCATCGGCAATGGCCATTACCACCCAGCCGTTTCCGCGCCCCCAAAACTCGATGCTTGTTCGCTGCGGTGTCATTTGCGCCCAATTCAACTGGCAGCATCGGTCTTTGTAATCGTCGTTGTCATCGTCGTAGCCGTGCACCCACAATCCCCACTTTTTATCGACCAGCTTTTCTTTGTGAATCAGCAATTGATCAAGTAATTCCCTGACATACTTTTCATCGCCGGTGTAACGGTACATTTCCAAAAGGTACATACTCAGCATGTAAACCGTATCGTCCCACAATTCCACCGTTTCGGTGCGGTGCGAAACGCCACCGGCTTTGGTACGAGGAGTGGTGAGATAATCTGCATAGATATGTTTCGCTTTTTCGATGTATTTTTCTTCGCCCATTACCCTGGCCAGAAAAGCCATGCCATGCCCGGAAGCTACCGCATTCGGATGCAGACCGTTGGCATCGTTGTACGTTTTGTCCATGGCTGTTTTCACGTAGTCCAGATAAATCCGTTTTTGCGGTTCGGGTTTTGCGTTGTAAAGGTGAACCATCGCATTCATCATGGTAGCTTGCCCCCAGTCCCATTTGTACTGATCGGCGGGCATAAAAACTTCGCGTCCGTAAACATCCAGCGAATCAACCCAGGTTTGCGCATGGGAATTTTTCGAGAAAAACAGGAGGCTAATCAGGATTAGTCCTTTTATTTTCAATAGATTATTTGTTCGGTTTCTCATTTTCTTACATTTTATAAAACTGTTCCCATCCTTTTCGTGGCGGTGGTCCAACAAGCAGTTCGTTTCCGGCTTTGCTGTTGGTGATTTGTTTTTTCCTGCTGTCAAAAACAAGTTTGGTATTCAGTCGCTGTGCCAAAACACCCAACGCCATTACCTGGCACAATGGGCCTGCGACATCAAACGACGACCTGCATTTTTCTTCGCCTTTGGCGGCTCTCAGGAAATTGGCAAAGTGGTTCGATGTAGTTTTCGGCACCTCAGGAAGCATTGAAGCCATGTCTTTACCTTTTTCTTCCGGAATAATTACCAGCGGTGAGCTGTGCGATCCTCCTTTGAAGGTCAGGTCTTTGCCGTAAATCACCTTGCCGGGATACCTTTTGGTATTGACAGCTCCTGCTGTTGGAGGTGGAATATCCATTGCCCTGACCGGCAAACCAAAATATTCGGGAAGCTTTGGCTGGTTGTTGTAACCGTCGTACCATTCCAAATCGAGTGCCGGCATTCCTTCCCGCTCCGGAAACTTGAACAGCAGGGTGGAGGCTTGCGGGAAAATCAGGGTGCTGTGTCCATCCATAAATATCGGATCAACTTCAGTTGGCATTCCAAGTTTCAGGAATTGGTGTGCGGTGTCGATAATATGGGCACCCCAATCGCCCAGAGCACCGTTTCCAAACTCGAACCACGACCGCCAGTCACCGTCGATGTAACCTTTGTTGTATTCCTTGAATTGGGCAGTCACCAGCCATTTGTCCCAATCAAGCGTTTCCGGAATGGGTTGAGCAGGAAGATAGTCAGTTACTTTCATCCCGTGCCAGCGCCTTCCGTTGTTCATAAAAGCGGTGATTTTGGTAATGTCTTTAATGATTCCCGCTTCGGTCCAGGTTTTAAACTGAAAGTAATTTTCTTCGGAATGCCCCTGGTTTCCCATCTGGCAGGCTACTTTGTGTTTCTTTTCGCCCGCCATCATCAGTTCAACTTCATGGAAAGTGTGTGCCATGGGTTTTTCAACATACACATGTTTGCCCTGCGACATGGCCAGCATGGTAATCGGGAAATGCGAAAAATCGGGCACTCCGGCAGTAATGGCGTCAAACTGATTGCCCATTTTGTCGAACATTTCCCTGAAATCCTGAAAACACGGAACATTGGGGAACATCTCCATAATCTCAAGAGTGTGCGGCGCACCCATGTCCACATCGCACAAGGCAACGATATTGGCCAGACCTGTCTGGTGCAACGATTTGATGATTCCGCCACCCCGGTTGCCAATTCCGCAGCAGGCGAGGTTTACTTTGTCACTTGGCGCAATGTGCCCAAAAACTTTTCCCATCACTGTTGACGGAACAATTGAAAATGCGGTTACCGCCGCAAAAGCGGTACTTCCTGTCCTTAAAAAATCTCTTCGTTTCATAGTTGCGATTATTTATAGTTTATTATTTCAGTTCTTTAATTTTTATGTTTTTGAACCAAACTTCGTCCGAATGGTCCTGAAGCAAAATATTTCCTTCTGCGGCATTTCCGAAATTGGGTAAGCCGGTAAACTTGCTGTAATTGACCAATGCCTGCCACATCTGCGTATTCCGCTCGTATTCCAACATTTTCACATCGTTCAGCCAATGTTCAACTTTGTTGTCATTCACCACAATCCGGGCATGGTTAAACGTGCTCGACCGGTATGGTTTGTCCTGGGGTGCGGCAATCAGATCGTACAAAGAGCCCAATGTCCGGTTTCCTTTTACACCTTTCAGCGCATCCGGGTGAAGCTTGTCGTCAAGTACCTGGTATTCGCAGCCGATGGTGGCAAATCCTCCCGTTTTTTCATCCCTGTTCACAAAATATTTAATGCCACTGTTGGCGCCATCTGTTATCCTAAAGTCAACCAGCAGTTCAAAATTCCGGTACTTTTTTTCTGTGATAATCCCACCTGAATTACCTTCCGATTTCAGCACCTTCAGCATACCTTCTTCAACCGCAAAAGCTTGCGATGGAAAATCATCTGATTTTGCACCTTTCCAGCCCTTTGTTGTTTTCCCGTCAAACAGCAACTTCCAGCCATCTGCAGCTTCCTGAGTTGAAATTGTATTGTCAATGCCATTCACCTGATAAATAGGCGTTGCCGCTGCCAATCGTTCATTTTCAATATTTTTGGTGCATATCCGGATATTTCGCCATGCTACCGTCAAACCTGATCGCGCCGGATCTTTCACCTGATGCACCTGCAGGGCGATAAATCCTGAAGGCGTCATGTCGTCGAGCAAGTCGGAGCAGGGAACGCCGTTCAGGAATGTTTTTATTGAGTTTCCAACCGCCTCGATCCGGGCTTTGTTCCAGTCGTTCTTTTTGAAAGCCAGACGACCTGCCTGATTTTTCGTTAACGGATAAAGCCAGCCGCGTCGTCCTTCATCGAATATGCCGCCGGTCCAGGCGCGGTCGCCGGGATCTATCTCATACTGATAGCCGTGCACTTTTCCTTCCTTGTAGTCTGGTTTGCTTTCACTCCTGAATTGGATTCCCGAATTCAGCGTTTTATCCACTTTAAATTCAAGTTCGAGAATAAAGTCGCCGTAATTTTTTTCTGTAACCAGAAAACTGTTCGGAGTTCCAAACTTGCTGATGCCAACAATCGTCCCATCCTTCACCTCGTATTTGGCCGTGCCGTTGAGCTGTTTCCAGCCTTTCAGGTTTTTGCCGTTGAAAAGTGGCGTCCAGTTTTCCTGGGCAACCAGAGAATCAGCTATGCAAACGATTAAAAGCAGAATAAAAAATTTTCTTGAAGTAGTCATTGGTATAAATTTGAGTTTAGTATTTGTTTCCTGATAATGAATTTGTTATTCGATGGGAAATGCCTTTAACAGCACAACCCCATGATGCCTGATTTCCGTAGAAAATGATCCGTCGAATTCACCCAGATCGGCTTGCCTCCATACATCGCGGAGCTTCCATTTTCCTTTAAGGCCAGCCTTCGAAAAGTCAAACGTGAATGGTTTTGGTGTTTCATCGCCCCAGCGGAAATAAGTTTGCGGCGTTTTGCCAAAGTCATCGGTGTAAAACAATCCAACGGCGAAAGAACCGTCCTCTAACGGTTTAGTCCAGATTTGCACACCATTTTCATCGGCCATCAACCGGGCAGGTTTCCCCAGTGGATCCTGGTTAATTTCAATCACTTCGTCGTTGGTAAGTAGATTCAGTGTAAAATCATCTAACTGTTCAATGGGGCAGCCAATCAGAAGAGGTGCTGCGAGTAAACTAAAGATACTCACATGCGTGTATTGTTCGTCGGGCGTAAGCCGGGTCGGATGAATTTCGGCACCTGTACTTACATTTCCCAAAATCATCATGTCCGGGTCGTTCCAATGTCCGGGTCCTGCATATTCTGCCCAATTGTCAATGGTGAAAGACAACAAATACAGACTGGTCCAGCTATCTCTGATATCGGGACCAGTTCGCCACATATTGGTAAGCCGCGCCCAATCATCAGCTTTCTCAATTGGTGCATTGTTAGAAATACTAAAAACAATGTCTCTTCCTGATTTTTTCAGTGCCGCAGACATGCGTTCTGTCGAACTAACATCGATGCGCCAGTCGTACTTCAAAAAATCAAATCCCCATTCCGCCATTTGCAAGGCGTCGTTGGCTTCAAATCTGTGTTTTCCTATACGCATGAATGGCTGGCGGTTTATTTTAATTGAATCATGTGTTTCGCCCCCATTGGGAAAATCGGATGAACCTCCAACATAAGCAGCATAGCTTGATATGTAAGGAGTTGAGTAGATTCCGGCTTTTAAACCAAGCGAGTGGATGTAGTCAACCATTTCTTTTATTTCAGGAAATTTACCGTTGGGCTGAAGGGCATTTAACTTACCTCCACGCACTCCTTGCCAGCTATCATCAATGTTGATGTACGTCCAGCCATGGTTGCTCAATCCCTTTTTTACCATCGCTTCAGCCGATGCTATTACTTTTTCCCGGTCGAGACTACTTTCCCATGAATTCCAACCGTTCCATCCGATTGGTGGGGTCAGCGCAATTGTGTCGCCAATGTTTATTTTTAGCTTTTTACTTGCTTCACCCGTTTCATTTTTAGCTTTCAGCGTTGTTTCATGAATGCCCTTTTTGCTTATTTTTCCTGAAATGATACCTGTTTGCTCATCCAGAAGAAGTCCTTTGGGTAAGTTCTCCGCTGAAAATTGCATCGGGCGCTTCCCCGTTGCAGAAATCGTATATAAAATGGGATTTCCGGGACTTGCACCAAAAACTTTGGCCGAATTAATCCGTGGCGTTTCTGCCGGTTTCGGAGTCAGAATATATTCCTCGTCTGAATTGGAAATTTGGTGCGGAAGACTGTCGCCGATCATTTCAAATTGTGCATTGGCCCAATCGCAATAGGTTACATTATTTCTAAAGCCGCCAATGTTATCAATCACCAGAAGCCCAACCCGCTTAATTCCTGAAAGATTTACATCAACCTTTTTCGCCGGATCGCCCACTTTCATTTCGCCGCTTTCGAATAAAATTTTCCGGTCGCCCACCACATAAAACCGGATGGGAGTGTCTTTTCTTCCTTCATCGTCAGCGCCCACTTCAGCGGTAAAACGTTTCGCATTGCCGTTCACCTGAAAGGAAAATACGCTGGTTGTTATCGAACCAAAGCCTCTTTCGTATTTAACACCTCCAATGCTGATTGGGTTGGTTTTATAGTTTGTTATGGCTTTTACAGGACGGATGCCTTCAGAAAATGACTCCAGTTGTAAATCGTCCACCCAAACGGTGGTGACTTTCTCTGTGCATGAGGCGACGGCCAGGCTGATGGATATAAGGACGATATAGATGAATGTTTTTTGCATGGTTTAGGTTTTAGCTTTTATTCAATTACATTTTAGTCATTTTCAACATGACTACTCCATGATGGGAAATTTCGGTTTGGTAGGAATTTTCGAATTCACCGATGTCTTTTTGTCTCCATACATCGCGAAGCTTCCAATTTCCATTAAGACCAACCTTCGAAAAGTCAAACGTGAATGGTTTTGGTGTTTCATCGCCCCATCGGAAATAGGATTGAGGGGTTTTCCCAAAGTCATCGGTATTGAATAATCCAACTGCAAAAGACCCGTCTTCCAATGGCTTGAGCCAGATTTGCACGCCGTTTTCATCTGCCATTAACCGTGCTGATTTTCCCAATGGATCCTGGTTAATTTCAATCACTTCGTTGTTGGTCAGTAAATTCAGGGTAAAATCATCCAATTGCTCAATGGGGCAGCCAATTAGCAACGGTGCGGCAAGCAGACTAAACAGGCTCACATGGCTATACTGCTCGTTGGGTGTCAGTCTCGTTGGGTGCAGATCCTGACCGGTGGTCACATTTCCCAGAATCAGCATGTCCGGATCGTTCCAATGCCCCGGTCCGCCAAAAGGCGCCCATTTGTCGATGGTAAATGCTGAAATGTACAAGCTTGTCCAGCTGTCCCGGATGTCCGGTCCGGTGCGCCACGCATTGGCTACCCGTGACCAATCTGCAGCTTTTGCAAACGGAGCCGAATTCGATAAACTGTACAAAATGTCTCTTCCGGAATTTTTCACCGCAACCGACATTCGCTCTGCAGAAGGAACTTCCAGCCGCCAGTCGTATTTCAGGTAGTCGATTCCCCAGTCTGCAAATTGCTTTGCATCATTGGTTTCAAAACCATATTTCCCTACATACCGGTAAGCTCTTTTATTTTTGACAATTGAATCAGGAAAAGCGCCATTCTCAAAATCCGATGAACCACCCACATATCCGGCATAGCTCGAAATCCATGGCGTGGAATAAATCCCCACCTTCAATCCCAAACCGTGAATGTAATCCACCATCTTTTTAAAATCCGGAAATTTTTCGTTGGGCTGTATGGCGTTGTATTTTCCGCCGCGTTGTCCCTGCCAGGCATCGTCGATGTTGATGTATGTCCAGCCATGATTGCTCAAACCCATCTTCACCATGGCATCTGCCGAAGCAATCACTTTTTCCCGGTCGATGTTCCGGGCCCAGGAGTTCCAGCCGTTCCAGCCAATGGGCGGGGTGAGCGCGATGGTGTCGCCAATCACAATTTTTAGTTGTTTTGTGGCTTCACCATGCTCATTTTTCGCTTTCAAACTGACAGAATAAGTGCCTCTTTGTGTCACTTTCCCAGTAATAATTCCTGAAGCAGCATCCAGTTTCAGACCGTTGGGCAGGTTTTGTGCCGAAAATTTCATCGGCCGGTTTCCTGTTGCAGCAATGGCGTATAAAAATGGATTTCCCGGAGTCGCACCAAATATTTTTGCAGAATTTATTTTGGGTGAGAGTTCAGGTTCAGGAGTTAAAATGTGTTTTACATCCGTGTTTGGAAACTGCTGCGGAACACTGGTTCCAAGCATCTCAATTTGCGCATTGGCCCAGTTGGAGTACGTTCTGTTGTGCCCTTCAACATCATCGGTAACAAGCAGTCCCAGCCGTTTAATACCTTTCAGGTTTACTTTCACTTTTTTTGGCGCATCGCCTACCCGCATTTCGCCGCTTTCGAACAGGATTTTCCGGTCGCCGATCAAATAAAATTTCACGGGAACCTCTTTATTCCCGCTATCGTCAGCGCCAACCTCCGCGGTGAATTGTCCGGCATTCCCATTCAGGAAAAATGAAAGTACACTAATGGATTGAACGCCAACGCCCCGGTTGTAATAGATACCGCTCATTTTCATTGAATCGCCCGAGGCGGTCGTTTTTGGCAAAACGGCTGGTATTCCTTCAGAGAAAGACTTTATTTTCAGATCATCCAGCCATATTGAAGTGTGTTTTTCAGAGCATCCGCCGAGAAAAATCAAACACCAAATCAGGATAAGTAATTTTGATTGGGTTCCCATTTTATTTTTTATTTGTAACTGGTTTTTAGGATGCCTTTTTCCTCACTTACAGGCATTTTGAGGTTTTCCAATGCGATGTCGGTCGTGTTATTGAATAGCACAACAGGCATTTCTTTGGCTGTCGGAATGTCAACATCTGTCAGTTCAAGTCCTTTCACATCATCAAAAATGAGTGCCGGACGAAAGTCATCTTTCAGGTAGTTCACTTTCACATTTTTCATCTTGATTCCTTCGGCATGTCGCACATAAAAGCCCCAGGAAGGTAACTCGCCAAACATCGAAAACTCCGGATAATTGGCCTTGTTTTCAGGTACGGAAGTGATATTTTTCAGTGGAATAAGGGCTATCTCTTTGTTGGCCATTCCACCATAGCTGATTTCAATATTTTCAAGCGTTACGTCCTGAACAGGATGACCCGGAATGCCCACGATCGAGGATGGAATCAGGTTGTAAGGCAGAAACGGATGGCCGTAAATGTGAAAATGCGATGGACGAACCGGCATTTTATCAAATCCTGGTTTCAGATGATCGGGAGGCCCTTCGATGGGATAACCCTGATCGGGTTTGTAGAGTGGCGTTTCAGCTTTTACATTGGCAATGTAAACTCCTTTGAGCGTTCCCGGCTTTCCGTCGATGTTCCGGTGCCCGAGGCGGATAAAAATGGCGTTGCCCGTATTTTTTGCTGTTACGTTCTGAATGTCGATGTCTTCCAGAATTCCACCGTCAACCGATTCGAGCGCGATGGCCGAACGATAGGTGTCAAAAACTGTCAGGTTGCGTACTTTGATATTTTTGAACCCTCCGACTGACGCGGTTCCCAGCTTAAATCCGCTGGCGCTCGAACGCACCGTGCAACTGTCAATAAATACATTCTCGCAAAGGAAATCCGGGTTTTCAGATTTCAGGCAAATGCCATCATCAGAAGAATTGATGAAGCAGTTGGTGATTTTTACATTCTTTGAATCGGTGATGTCCAGTCCATCGTTGTTCCAATAAGCTGTACTTTGCACGGTAATTTTATCAATGGTAACGCCATCGCACTCTCTGTAATCCTGCACCCAATCGGTGGCGTTTTTTAGCGTGACGCCGGAAATGTTCACATTGGTGCATGAATTGAAGTTGAGTACAAACGCCCTTCCACCCGGTCTTTTAACCAGCCACATGGTATCCTGTTTCATTTCTCCGCTCCGCAACTTTTTAAAAATATCCAGCATCAGTTCCTGGCCCTGGCCATCGATAATACCTTGTCCGCTGATTGAAATGTTGGATTGATTCTTTGCTGAAACCAAGGCAGGACGTCCTGGTTCGTATCCATAATCTGCGCGATTGGTTGGACCGAGCAACGTTGCGCCCAATTGTAAATGCAGATCGACACCTGATTTTAAGAATACAGGTCCGGTCTTGAAATTTCCGGGAGGAACAATTACCTGTCCACCTCCGGCAGCTGAAGCTTCATCGATCGCCTTTTGAATAAAGGTTGCGTTGTTGGTCTGTCCATCGGCAATGGCACCGTACGAAGTAATCAGGTTTTCTTTTTTCGAATTGCATCCGATTGCCACATAGAGCAAAAAGAATGTGATAAACCATCTTGTTTTCATTATTCTGAAGTTTTAAGGGTTATTGTTTATTCCGTATCGCCCCAGTTTTTATTCGGAGCATTTCCCATTTCAAGCACCAGTTTTCCTCCTTTTGTAATCACATCATGAAACATCCATTGGTTTTGCTGCGGTTCTCCATTTAAAGTTGCCGATTGGATATAGTAATTTTCAGGTTGGTTGTTTTTTGCTTCAATCACAAAGCTTTTTCCTGAATAATAATTTGAATCGAGATGGATCGTAATTTTATCAAATACCGGGCTGCCCAGCTCAACGACCGATCGCTGTTCTGCGCCTGAGTTCATTTCGAACAGGCCTATTTTCATCAGTACAGCCAGCGAACCCATCAGTCCCTGATCTTCGTCGCCATTGTATCCCCTGTCCGGAGAAAGGGCGCTGAAAGCCTGATCAACCACTTTTCGCGACCAGTATTGCGAGCGCCACGGGTAACCGATGTGATTAAATACAAAGGCGGTTTCGATGGAAGGCTGATTGCCGTAATTGATCGGAATCCGCTTGTATTCCGGGTGCAGTTCTTTTGAGTGGGCTGTTCCTGAAGTGAAATCGAGTTTTTCGGCTTCAACGAAACTGGATTCGAGTTGGGCTGCCATTTTATCTTTTCCGCCCATCAGTTCGGCCAATCCTTTCAAATCCTGCGGAACAAACCAGGTGGTTTGCGCGGCATTTGCCTCCACAAATCCATTTTGATACTGGTACGGATCGAAAGGTTCTTTCCATTTGCCATCCAGACCTTTCGGGCGAATCCAGCCTGTTTGTGCATCGTACAGGTTTTTCCAATTCGAAGATCGTTTCATGAAATAGTCGTAATCTTCCTGTTTCCCCAGTGACTGAGCCATCTGTGCCAGACACCAGTCCTGCGAAGCGTATTCAAGTGTTTGGGCAGCGCCTTCCTGATGAAATCCCATTTTGGGAAGCAATGGATAGGGCACGTAGCCACGTTCGATGTAATATTCAATTCCTCCGCCAATGGCAGTATTGTGCTCGTAACCGGCTTTTCCCATCATTCCGCCGGGCAGGTGGTTTTTCTTCATTCCCTCGTAAGCTTT
>SWCA01005340.1_pt2 | contig 13072 bp, 15 predicted proteins | sample 4692961 | NCBI WGS metagenome assembly SWCA01 (sample SAMN10267275, study PRJNA491770) | bioreactor metagenome | isolation source: DHS bioreactor inoculated with | place: Japan: off Shimokita Peninsula
ATTTCCATTATTCCAGTTGTAGAGTTGGGAAAAATTATCACCAACAGCTTGGCCAGAGATGACATATAAAGTGAAACTTCATCAGTAGGGGTTTTCTTCATCCCCTACTGATGTTAGTTGAACTAGTCAGGAACTTAACGTCCGTTATCCCCCACTTTAGAAGTGGGGGATAACGGAAGGTTAGTACGTGATAAATCAAACTAACTGCAGGAACATGAAAGGTATTTAGAATATTAAAAGTGAAGAAGGAGATATCTTAGGCATAAAGGAAACTACTCTTACAGATAATAAGGTCAATACCATTAAAAGGGTGATTGATCTTTGAAATATACAATTAACAATAACTGTATTGCCTGTGGTAACTGTGCTGTAGTATGTGGTTATGATGCAATAGATACTGGTTATAAACAACCTAGAAGCCATTCCAGCTTGAAAGATTTTGGAGATTCCTTTATAATTAATGATAATTGTATCGGTTGTGGGGAGTGTGTTTCAGTTTGCTGGCCCGAAGCAATCGACCGCAGTTCTTAATTCAGTAGCTTTATACTGAATTCTAGAAATGCTAGTGCATGACTTAGTTGGCGTTATGAGAAATACTACGCCAAGTTAATCAGGCGGACGCAGTCAAGTTAGAGGGGTAACTAAGCTTGAGGAGGGACATACATATGTGGATGAAGGTAGCAGATGAAGAAGCATTAATAGAAAAGGTACCTTTTAGAACGAAGATAGATGGGGAGCCTATTATAATCATCAAGATTGAAGATGAGCTGTTTGCACTATTTAACCAATGCCCTCATCTGGGTTGCGCTTTACATAAAGGTGAATTAGACGGGTATTTTATAAAGTGTCCCTGCCATGATTGGATTTTTGATATTAGAACAGGTGAATTTACAGCTGCAACAGAAATAAAATTACCTATGTATCGAACAAAGGTAGAAGATGGCGCAGTATACATATTTAAGGAAGGGAGAGTGGATTAAAAGATGAAGGTATTTTTATACGCTTTAAGTACTTGCTTTTATTGCCAAAAGTCTAAAAAGTTTTTAAAGGAAAACAATGTAGAGTTTGACTATGTGGATGTGGATTTGCAAGAGGGAGAAGAAAAGCAAAGGCTAATTGATGAGGTTATGGATCTAACAGGTGATGTAAAATTTCCAGTAATAAAAGTTGATGATAAACATGTAGTTGGGTTTAATGAAGAAAAGCTAAAGGAACTCTTATTCTAAGGAGTATTTTATGAGCGCAATGAATAGGAAAGAAAAGTATAGAAAATGGTATGCAGAAGTTGTTGATAAGTTGGGGTATAAGTTTTCTGATGATGAAGAACTGGTAGAGTTTCTATTGGAACAAGAGGTACAAATTGAGAAAAAACATGGTAGCCCCTATTGCCCATGTCAGGCAATGATAGGTGATAGGGAGAGAGACATGAAAATTGTTTGTCCATGTATACCCTTTCACAGAGAAGAATTTGACCAAATGAAACGTTGCTGGTGCGGTCTCTTCGTCCATAAATAAGCTAATATGAAGAAAAAGGTACTACCTTTAAGAATACTTTAAAGGTAGTACCTTTTGTTTTTAAGTTTTATGTTTTGGGCAAAAGTGTTTTTGAAATATTTCCTCAAGGATTATTTCGCATTCATTATGAAATTCCAAGTATTTTTTCATTAAATCATGTGCTTCCTGGGTCAATTCAGATCCACCACCGCCTGATCCCCCAACTTTACGAGCTAGCAAAGAAAATCCTAGCTTTTCTTCAATGTTTTTAATTAAATTATGGGCTTGACTATAAGACATTCCCATGGCTTTAGCAGCATTTGAGAGAGATCCGTGTTCTTCAATACCCTTTAGAAGTTTACAAGGCCCATCTCCAAAGACCTTTCCTTTCTTATCCAACCAGATTTTGTATTTTAATTTATACATAGTTTTACTCCTAATAAGGTTATGTGTTAATAATTATATCATTTACTATACTGTAACCAAAGTTGAGATTGAGATTAATTCTATAAGAATTAAAAAAAATGTCATTTATAAAAGGAAAAGTGGAATAATAGTCATAATATGTCTACGAAAGGGTCTTTATGTCTTCTAAAAAAATTCGTTTCGTGATAGAATATTTTGGGATATTAGTAGGGGTGGTGTTAACGGCACTTGCTCTTGTTTTATTCCTCATTCCAAACAAAATTGCTGCAGGAGGAGTAAGCGGCTTAGCAATAGTCGTTTTTCATACTCTTGGTTTTCCCGTGGGTTTAACAATGTTAGCTATAAATATTCCATTGTTTATTTTTAGTGTGAAGGAATTAGGGGTAAGGTTTGGGATTAAGACATTATTTGGAACAATAACCATTGCAATAGTGATAGATTACCTTGAACCCATTGTAACTCCATTAACTACTGACCCCTTCTTAGCTGCTCTTTATGGAGGTATTTTAGCTGGAATTGGTATTGGTATTGTATTTAAATTCGGGGGCACTACTGGAGGTACTGACTTAGGTGCCCAGCTACTAAAGAAGTTTTCTGGGATGAGCTCTGGCCAAGGACTATTGATCATTGATGCATTTGTTATTACCATAGCAGCATTTTTTTTTAATGTAGAGCTTGCTCTTTTTGCTCTCCTCGCATTATTTGCCACCTCCAAGCTTATTGATTTAGTTCAAGAAGGATTCCATTATGCAAGGGCTGCTATTATAATATCGGAAGCTCCTGATAAAGTAACCAAGGAAATTTTTGAGAAGCTAAACAGGGGTGTAACAATTTTAAAGGGAAAAGGTGCATATAGTGGTAAAGAAAGGGACGTGCTCCTTGTAGTAATAAGTCAGGCAGAGGTTACAAGGCTAAAGATTTTAGTGCATGATATAGACAATAGTGCGTTTATTATCATAACTCATATTCATGAAGCACTCGGGGAAGGCTTTAAAAGCTTGTCAAATATTTAAGTTTGGGGACATTCCTCAAGGACAGAGGATAGCTTCAAAAGAGGTGTGTCCCCTTTCAATACTAAGGAGGTTTTAAAAATGGATTTAAATGAAAAAAAGTATTTGCAAGAAAAGGCAAATATTATTAGACAGCACATTATAAATATGGTTGGAGAGGCAGGTTCTGGTCATCCAGGAGGTTCTTTGTCAGCTGCAGATCTTTTATCTGTTTTATATTTTAAGATACTCAAGATTGACCCTGAAGATATCAAGAACCCTAATAGAGATAGGTTTATCCTTTCAAAGGGACATGCTGCACCTGTGTTATATGCAGCCTTGGCAGAAAAAGGCTTTTTCCCCACTGAAAAACTCATGACTCTCAGAAAAATTGATAGTGATCTTCAAGGCCATCCTGATATGAAGTCTGTTCCTGGTGTTGAAATGTCAACAGGGTCTCTAGGTCAAGGATTCTCCGTAGCAACTGGATTAGCCCTTGGGGCTAAATTGGATAAGGCTGATTATAGGGTATATGCACTTCTGGGAGATGGTGAGATTCAAGAGGGAATTGTTTGGGAAGCAGCCATGCTTGCAGCTCATTATAACCTGGACAATCTTACTGCTATTTTGGATTATAATGGACTTCAGATTGATGGTAGAATTGAAGATGTTATGTCACCAGAACCAGTAGCAGACAAGTGGAGGGCTTTTGGTTGGAATGTTATAGATATTGATGGACACAACGTGGAGCAGATAGATGAGGCTTTAGGTAAGGCAGCCTCCCATAAAGGTCAACCAACCATAATCATAGCAAAAACTATCAAAGGTAAAGGTGTTTCCTATATGGAGGACTGTGCTGATTGGCACGGAAAAGCGTGTAATATTGATGAAAGAAATAAGGCCCTTGCTGAATTGGCAGGCAACTAAGTCATAGATTTGACGTTTTAATAATTGTTTCAAGGAGGTAATAAGTATATGCAAAAGATAGCCACTCGAGATGCTTATGGAAAAACACTAGTTAAACTAGGAAAAAAGCATGAAGATCTTGTTGTTTTAGATGCAGACCTATCCAAATCTACAAAGACGGCTTCGTTTAAAGAAGAGTTTCCAGATAGATTTTTTAATGTGGGTATTGCAGAACAGAATTTAGCCTGTGTTGCTGGAGGTTTATCTCTGGCAGGTAAAGTACCCTTTGCTAGCAGCTTTGCCATGTTTGCCACAGGTAGGGCTTTTGAAATGATACGTAATTCACTATGCTATCCAAAGCTTAATGTGAAAATTGCTGCAACACATGCTGGAATTACAGTAGGAGAAGATGGAGCTTCTCATCAGGCAAATGAGGATGTTGCTATAATGAGGGCTATTCCAAACATGACCGTTTTAGTACCTGCTGATGGTGTGGAAACAGAACAAATTATTGAAGCAGCTTATCATTATAATGGGCCTGTCTACATACGTCTTGGACGATCAGGAGTTCCAGTTTTATATGATGAAAATTATAAATTTCAAATAGGTAAAGCAAGTAGATTAAGAGAAGGTAAGGATGTATCAATCATTGCCATGGGAATTATGGTTAGTAAGGCCTTGGAAGCAGCTGAAATGTTAGCAGAAGAAGGGATTCAGGCCTCAGTTTATAATATGTCTACAATTAAGCCCATAGATGCAGATGCAATTGAGGAAGCAGCACAGACAGGCTGTGTGGTAACAGCTGAAGAACACAGCATTATTGGGGGATTAGGTAGTGCAGTAGCAGAAGTTTTAGGCGAAAGATGTCCTGTTCCTTTAGAAAGAGTAGGTATCATGGATACCTTTGGTGAGTCTGGAAAACCAGATGAGCTTTTGAAAAAGTATGGATTGACTGCAGAAAATATTGCTAGTGCAGTCATAAGAACACTAGATAGGAAAACATCATGTCACCACAAAAATAAATAGAGTTGAAAAGCTTGATAGTATTAAAAGAAGCTGCGTAAGGGTTAACCTGTACGCAGCTTCTTTTAATGTCATTTTAGATTTTCCTTTAACAACCTGTGCCTGAACAAAAAGCCTGCATTCGACAAACTATTTAGAATAGACTAATTGTTGCGCCTAACTAACAATTTCTTACAAAACTTATTCTCTATGAAGGAGTTCGAAGTTTTTTGTCGAAATAGGCTAAAGATACGTTAAAAAAATAGCAAATATCTTCGAATTAACTAACAGACGCGCTAGGAGTGGTAATGTTGATACAATTTTGTAGTGTAACTAAAACATATGAGAATGGCACCACCGCTCTTAATAACATAAACCTCAAAATAGAAAAGGGAGATTTTTTATTTCTGGTAGGGGCAAGTGGGGCTGGTAAATCTACCTTACTGAGCCTGTTATTTAGAGAAGAAATACCAACTAAGGGACAAATATTTATTGCAGGAAAAAACATTGTGAGATTAAAAAGGCGAGAATTGCCCTATGTTCGAAGGAACATGGGCATAGTTTTCCAGGATTTTCGTTTGCTTCCTGATAGAACTGTTTTTGAAAATGTTGCTTTCACTTTAGAAGTTCTCCAGTATAGCAAAAAAGATATTATGAGATTAGTTCCAGCTGTACTGCAACAAGTTGGAATTGCCCATAGAGCAAAAAACTTTCCCCGACAACTTTCTGGCGGAGAGCAACAGAGGACCGCAATTGCCAGAGCAATAATTAACAATCCCCCGATTGTTGTAGCAGATGAGCCTACTGGGAATCTTGACCCTAAAACTTCCGAAGAGATAATGAAAATACTTGAGGATATTAACTATCGTGGTACAACTATGATGGTAGCCACACATGATAGGGATATTGTTAATTCCATGCATAAAAGAGTAGTAGCTCTAGACAACGGAAAGCTTGCTAGTGATGAAAGAGAAGGGAGCTACATCTAATGAAAATAAGGACCATCTTATATTTTTTTAAGCAGGCAGGCAAATCTCTATTCAGGCATGGCTGGATGGGAGCTGCATCGGTATTAACTACAGCAATAGCCTTACTAATTTTTGGTGTCTTTGCATTAGTAATGATGAATATTAATTTAATTTCCGGTCATGTTGAATCAACCTTAGAGGTTGTGGTTTGGCTAGATAGTGATGTAGACCAGGAAACCGCGGAAAATGTGGGTACATATCTCCAAAACCTCAGTCAGGTTTCTCAGGTGAAGTATGTTCCTAAGGAGGAAGGCCTAGAACAGCTTAGCAAAGAACTTGGGGGAAACTATGACCTTCTATGGTCACTTGGTGGTGAAAACCCATTACCTGATTTTTATGTTGTAAAAGTTAGCAATGCTGAACTTGTAAGAGCTGTTGCTCAGAGGATTGAAAATCTCCCACCTGTTGAAAAAGTTGATTATGGACAGGATTATTTGGATAAGGTCCTATCTTTATTATATTGGGTTAAAATGGTCGGCATTGGAATGACGTCTCTGCTAGGAGCAGCTGCAATATTCTTAATAGGAAATACTGTAAGAATTACAGTTTATGCCAGAGCTAATGAAATTACTATTATGAAATATATAGGAGCTACTAATTGGTTTGTTCGCTGGCCTTTTTTACTTGAAGGTATGTTTTTAGGTGCTATTGGTGCAGCCATTGCAGCCGCTTCGGTCTACTTTGGCTACAATGTGTTGGTGGAACAAATTTCCCCAGCAGTTACCTTTATCCCTCTTATTCAGGATAAAGAATTATTACTAAATATAGCAGGACTGTTAGTGCTAGTTGGCACTCTGCTTGGTGGTATGGCCAGTTATCTTTCCTTAGGTAGATATCTCCGTTTTTAAAGCCAAAACAATAAGGCACAACAGCAACAATCATAGCAATAACAACAACATTACTGTGAAAGTAATGTAATGATAAATTTAAGCTTAATGGAATTAAAATTTATTAAGAAAGGGGTGAAAAATTGAAAAAGATTATTGCAGTTGTTTTAGTTGTTCTTTTTTTAACAGTCACCCTAAGTACTGTATCTGCAGATGAACTTGATGAACTTAGGCAGGAGCAGAATGCTATTCAAAAGCAGATGGAAGAAGAAAAGGAAGCCCTGAAGTCTACTCAGCAACAATTTAGCTCCTTATCAGAACAGATTAAGTATTTAGAAGACCAGCTTTCTAAAGTGGAACAGGAGCTAGCTACATTAAATAGAAATGTAAAAAATGCTGAGGATTTAGTTGGGCAAGCTGAGGAAGAGCTGACCAAAATTGAAAATGAACTCCAAGAAAGGGTAGATTTATTTAAAGAACGACTAAAGCAGATCTACCAAAAGGGAGACGTTAATTTCTTTGAGGTATTAACACAATCATCAAGTATTACTGACTTCTTAGTCCGCTTTGAACTTCTTAAAAAGATAGCGGAACAGGATATGGCCTTAGTTGAAGAGATTGATAGACAGAGAATAATAGCTGAAGAAAAAAAAGTAGAGCTTGAAAAGAAAAGGGATCATGTTGTTTTACTTAAAAAACAAAGTGAAGCCAAACTTGCTCAACTTGAATCGCAAAAAAAGGAACAGCAAGCATTTTTAGTTCAGGTGCGACAGGAAAAATCTGTTATTGAAAGAGCCTTAGCTGAATTGGAAGATGACTCCAACAAGCTTGCTTCTAGAATTCGTGCTATACAGTTAAGTAGAAGTGGCAGCGGCTTAACTGGTCCTGCTGGAAAATTTGCCTGGCCAACACCTGGTTACACTAGGGTTACGTCAGATTATGGAATGAGGGTTCATCCCGTATTGCGTACAAGTAGAATGCATACCGGAGTTGACATTGGGGCTCCAAGTGGAAGTCCTGCAGTAGTGGGTGAACTAGGTGAAGTTATTTATACAGGTTGGTTTGGCGGCTATGGTTGGACGGTAGTTGTTGACCATGGAGGAGATGTATCCTCAATGTATCCTCATCTTTCAAAAATAACTGTTAAAGAAGGTCAAATTGTTACCAGAGGACAGGAAGTTGGAAAAGTTGGAACTAGCGGTTTAAGTACAGGCCCTCATATGCATTTTGAAGTTAGGGAAAAGGGAGACCCTGTTAATCCCTGGCAGTACCTACGTTAAGTATTAAAAATTCCTAAGAGAATATACATTAGAAAATTGGTATAGACTAAAGCAGTATCTTAACTTACAATTAGGGTGCTGCTTTAGTTTTTGCTTACAATGAATAGGGTAAATAAGGGTATTAAGGTAAACAATATGTAATATATTTCAAGTCTTTAAACATAACATAATATATGGTAAGGTAGAATACAGTAATCAGTAGCTAGTAGTCAAAAGCAAAGCATCAAAAGCTAGGAACAATACGTAAAACAAGTTAGGCGGTGGAAATATGATTAACTCAGTTGCAAAAAGGATAATGTATGGGATACTTATAGTCTTAATTATTGTCTCATTCATAATATCTTCTAGTGTTTTATATTTAATTACTACCAACCACTATAACCTAGGGCAAGCAATTAAAGCGTTTACATTAATAAAGGCACAGTCTATAGAGGAAATATCCACCAGTAAGTTAATTCAAGGATCTGTAAGTGGAATGATTGATGCTCTAGATGATCCATATTCTGTTTACATGGATGCTATCACTTTTGAAACTCTGCAGGAAAGAATGAGAGGTAGTTATGGTGGTGTAGGACTACTAATTACAATGGATGAAGACGGAAGGCTTGTTGTTGTGTCTCCATTTAGGGGAACTCCTGCGCATAGAGCTGGGGTTGGAACGGGGGATTTTATATTAAAGATAAATGATGAAGATACAGCTGGAATGGAGCTGGAAACTGCTGCTTCTTTGATGCAAGGGGAACCTGGAACAGAGGTTACTATTACTACATTTAGAGAAGGCAGAGAAAATAGGGATATAGCAATTATAAGGGAGATTATTACAATTCCATCTGTTGATGGCACTATAATCGAAGAAGAACCTGATATAGCATATATAAATTTATCAATGTTTAATGAAAATACTATAGATGAGCTGCAGCGATATTTAAGCGAACTTAACGAACAAGGCTATCGAGCACTTGTCTTAGATATGAGAAACAATCCTGGAGGTAGTCTGCAGTCAGCAATTGAAGTGGCAGATGAATTTATACCTGAAGGGCCAGTAGTTCATATTGTAAGCAAGTTTTCCACCAATACTTTTAGTGCTTCAGGGCCAGCCATTGATATACCATTGGTTGTCCTTGTAAATTCAGGAAGTGCAAGTGCTTCAGAGATAGTAGCAGGAGCTATCCAGGATACTGGTGTGGGAGTCTTAGTAGGTGAAAAAACTTTCGGCAAGGGACTTGTCCAAAGCATATTCCCATTAGATGATGGAGCTGCGTTAAAGCTTACAACGGCAAAGTATTTAACTCCAAATGAAAGAGATATTAATGAGAAAGGTATTGAACCAGATTTTGAAGTTATCCTTACACCTGAGGAAGCCTTTGAAGCATTACAGGATGCGCCGGATCCAGCCAATGATCCTCAGCTGCAAAAGGCTATTGAAATATTAAAGTCTCAACTAAATTAAGTAATGTCCAGTTACCCTATTGAAGTTGGTGATAAAAAATGACATTTTCATTTGTTATAGAACTAATACCCATGGTTTTTAGATCCTTTGCATACTTGATACTTTCCCCGTTTTTCTGGGTAATAGTACTATTAATTGGTATGCAGTATAGACGTATTGCAAAACAAAAAGAAGTTTTGTTTGGAATAAAGGATGAAACTGTATGGCAGCAGGTGACTGTTGCCATTCTCTATGGAATATTAGGAGGAATTATTGGTGCCTTTCTAATGATCCTAGGAGGCATTACCATTACAAACATTGGGATAGGATACTTGTGGGCGGTAGCCATTTTTCTTCTATTTATTAGCCCTAGGTTTTTGTGTTTTTCCTATGCCGGTAGTATCATTTCCCTAAGTTATCTGATGTTTGGATGGCCTCAAATTGAAGTAGCCCACTTGATGGGCTTAGTGGCTATATTACACCTAGTTGAAAGCTTTTTAATAGTGGTAAGTGGTCATTTAGGGGCAATGCCAGTATACACACAAAATCATAGGGGAGAAACTGTAGGTGCCTTTACTTTACAAAAGTTCTGGCCCATACCTATTGTGGCTCTTATGGTAGTAATAGGTGTGCCTGCTGGTGAAACAGTACCAATGCCTGACTGGTGGCCCCTTATTAAATCTTTAGAACAACCTTTTGAAGCTGGAAAGGGTTATTATGCCATGCTGCCTGTAGTGGCGGCTTTAGGCTATGCTGATATTGCCATGACAATGAATCCTCAACAAAAGAGCTATCATACTGCAGCCCTTTTATCAGTATATAGTATTATTTTGTTTATACTTGCAGTTATTGCCTCTCACTATGTATATCTAGCTATTCTACCAGCCCTCTTTGGGGCCCTTGGACATGAGATAACTATTTATATAGGCAAAAGAAATCAAATGCAAGGAAAACCATTATATGTATCTGCTGAGGTTGGGGTAAGGATTCTAGATGTGATTAAGGGGTCTCCTGCAATGAAAATGGGCATTCGTAGTGGTGATATTATTCTTTCTATTAACAATATGAAAGTTGAGAATAGATATCACCTGGCTGCTTTACTGCAAACCCTCTATAATTTTGTCGAAATTGAATATGTTAAAAACAATGACAATAGAATATATCGTGAGACCCTTTGGATAAAGCCTGGAAAATCTCTTGGAATGATTCCAGTGCCTGAACTTACAGATAACCCTCAAGTAACCTTTTCATCAAAGGGTATCTTAATGAGATGGTACCATAGAATTGTTTCCAAATTTAAACCTGGGAAGTAGCCATAAGTAATACTGTAAAGGGGAGAGGTTTATGGATAATGGAAAGGATAAGCATGTCCACATTTTCGCTGAGGCCAGTACTGCAGATGGTTTTATTTCATATATTGATTCTGTTTTATCAGGACTAAGAAAAATCTATATTCTTATTGGAGGAACTCATAAGGTAAAGTCAGATTATCTTGTTGAAATAGCAGAGTTTTTAAGTAATAGGGGAATACCTATTGAGTTTATTATGTGTGGGGTTGACCATGAAAAGGTGGATGGAATAATAGTTTCTCCTATTAAAACTGCTATAATTGACGGATCATATCCCCATAGATATGATGCCAGATACCCTGGTGTGGTTGAAGAAACTATTAACCTGGAAGAATGTTGGGATAAAGATATGCTTGACAAAAATAGAGAAGAAATAGTTGAATTAACAAATAAAGTGATGACTACCATGGAAAAAGGAACTCTTTATCTTAAGACGGCTTTAGAAATACATAATCATTGGGAACAATTATATGTTATGGGACTAAGGCATGACAAAGCAAATGAAAAGGCACGTAAAGTAATAAATGAGATTTTTAAGGATACTGGACCCAAGATACGTCATCTTTTTGCAAGCTCTATTAATTATACTGGTTCTGTCAACTTTATTAATGATATTACTGCAAGTTGTACAAAAAGATATATATTAAAGGGGCAGCCAGGCACAGGAAAAGCTACCCTTATAGAAAAGGTAGTGGAAGAAGCTGCAAATAAAAATTTTGATGTTGACATTTATCACTGTGCCTTGGATCCAAGTAAATTTGATATGGTAGTCATACCACAATTAAAGGTTTCTGTTATTCATGGTACATCACCTCATTTAATTGAACCTAGTAGAATAGGTGATGTTGTTGTTGATATGCTTGAATGTATCCATGAAGAGGTCATTACTAAATCTGCTAGAGAAGCAGATAGGCTTGAGGAGGAGTTTGAACTGACTCAGGATCAAGCTGTACGTACCTTTAAAGAAGCAAAGGTTTTTTTTGATAAACTTGATAGAGTATATTCATTGGCTACAGACCATGAAAAGATGCATATAGTATTGGGAAAGCTTAAGCAAAATTTAAAAGAGGAAATAGAAAGACACAATAACAATAATAGTCTGTAAATATCTATGTAGTATCTACATAATTGTTTTTTAAGAACCTTATCTATAGGGTAGTAGTGCATTAATAAATTCCTTTGTAGACTTATACCTACCCTTAGACTTTTTATTGTAAGCTATTACCAGCTCTTTACTTTAGGGCATGCCTGTGTCTTTATGTTGGTGCATGGTCTTACTCTTTGGAAAAACCAAATATTTTATCATGGGATTTATTGTAAATCTTATCTAGCAGTCCTATGGGGGCATTATCTATTAAAGTATACGGTTTTATAGTAGAAAATCTAACGGTAATTGCATTTAGGGAGGCAACAAGTGGAACACTATCATTTATTACAGGGTTGGTTATTTTCATATATAATTTTAAGGACGTCCAGCAGTTTCTACTATTATAAGGCAATTGGATATAGTGCTGATTATGGTTCTGGACTTTAACAGTAGGATCTATGGTTAATCTACCATTATTTGCTGGAATACCTGTTATTTCTCTCATTTCCTAATCTACTATCTAACCAGCCAAGAGTATATGCAGTAGTTATGCCCCAGAAAGCACCTCCAATGTGATTTGAGACTGCTGTTCTAATAGGGATAAATTCAAGATGCTGTATACCAAAACAAACAGGAATAGCATAAATAATAAATCCGCTAATTATTCCAAAGATCAACCCTTTACCAAGCAAACCTTGAGAAGTAAAATATTCTCGCACCAAAAAAGCAAATAATATGCCAAGAGTACCAGACCACATCAATTGTAATAATAATGCATAAAATTCTTCCCCAAGAGTTTTTGGCAATGTTCCGTATAACATTACTGCTGACCAGTCGAGAAAACGCATTGTGGTTAGATTTAATACATGGAAAGATGTTAAACTCCAGATATTCATAATAACACCACCAGCCACCCCAGCAGTAAATCCACGATAAAATCTGTCCATATTTGACCCTCCTCTTGTTTCCAAGGTTCAATTGATAGTTTTCCCTGCCTTGACTTAAGTATTCAACTTTCATGCAGCACCTCATGAAAAAGGGAAGGAACATCATATATTTGATTAAAAACACAAATAATAGCAATAATGTAATAAAAGTTACCTTTTTCAGAAGGAATTCTTGTACTTTTATAGAATATAATAGGACTATAGTCTTAGCATAATAGGACTTTTATTAAAAACTACATTACAGCTGAAAAAGGCAAAACTATCGAAAGATAGTGACGCAAAGCTATGGGTCTAAAGTGTGCAGAGGT